>Ga0207867_1000191_pt1 | contig 74976 bp, 71 predicted proteins | sample HigsolmetaAR206D_FD_184838 | JGI IMG/M metagenome (GOLD analysis project Ga0207867, IMG submission 184838) | Ionic liquid and high solid enriched microbial communities from the Joint BioEnergy Institute, USA - AR20-6-D (SPAdes) (version 2) ...
CACGATCGCCGAACTCGGACGTCGCTACTTCGGTCCGGACCCGGACTTCCGCAGCACCCTCAACCGCAGCGCCCGCCGCGCGGCCTGGCGCCTGATCCGTGAGCAGGAGGGCGTGCTGGACGACGACGCGGCCTGACCTGACCCTGACCCGCGGGGCGGTGATCCGAGAGGGAGGCGACAGCGGTGCGGACGGAGTCGATCGCCGACCGGTACGAGCTGGTCGAGGAGATTCGGTCTGGCGGGATGGGACAGGTGTGGCGCGGCTACGACCGGGTGCTCGACCGGGAGGTGGCGGTCAAGCTCATCCGCCCCGACGTGATCGCCACCGCCGAACAGGCCGAGGAGTTCGCCAAGCGGTTCACCCGGGAGGCCCGGATCACCGCGCGCATCCAGCACCACGGCGTGCCCCAGGTGTACGACGCGGTGCTCGACCGCTCATACGACCGGGTCTATCTGGTGATGGAGTACGTCCGCGGCGTCCCGCTGCACGCGTTCATCGACCCGGCCCGGCCGATGCCGGTCTCCTGGGCCGCCGCCATCGCCGCGCAGATCTGCACGGTGCTGTCGCACGCCCACGCGATCCCGGTGGTGCATCGCGACCTCAAGCCAAACAACGTGCTGGTCACCGCTACCGGTGCGGTGAAGCTGCTGGACTTCGGCATCGCCGCCATCCTCCGCACCGACGTGACCCGGCTGACCGCGACCGGCAATCCGATCGGCACCACCCACTACATGTCACCGGAGCAGGTTCAGAGTGGGCGGATCACCCCGCACAGCGACCTCTACGCACTCGGCTGCGTGCTGCACGAGATGCTGACCGGCCGGACCGTGTTCGACGGCACCAACGACTTCCAGCGGATGCGGCAGCACGTCGAGGAGCCGCCGCGACCGGTCCGCGAGCTGCGGCCGGACGTACCGGAGTCGCTGGAACGGCTGATCCTGGAGCTGCTGGCGAAGGCTCCGGAGCAGCGGCCCGCCGATGCCTACGCCGTCTATGAGCGGCTGTTGCCGTTCCTCCCGCTCCCCGGCTCGGCATCGCCGACCCCCGGAGGCGGTTCGCCGTCCGAACGCGGCCTGGCCGGGCTGCCCGACCCGACCCTGCTCTACCGCCGACCCAACTCGCCGCGTCCGCGCACCGAGATCGCACCAGCGGTGTCCGCCCCGGCCGGCGACCCGCCGCCCGTACCCGCCGCCGCGGCCCTCGACACGGGGCTGCGGGACGCGATCCGGGAGGCGGTGGCCCAGGCCGACGTACTGGCCGAGGACGAACGGTTCAGCCAGGCCGCGGACGTGCTCCAGCAGGTGATCTCCCCCGCCGCCGCCACGCTGGGCGCGGAGAACCCCCGAGTGCTGCGGCTGCGCTCCCGCCGGGCGGCCTTCCTGGTCATCGGCGGTGACTTCCGGCGTGCCCTGCCGGAGTTCGACGCGCTCGCCGAGGCGTACGCCCGGACCGCCGGCCCAGCCAGCGACGAGGCGCTGAAGTGTCTGCGGCAGGCCGCGCACTGCCGAGCCGAACTCGGCCAGGCTACCGAGGCGCTGCGGCAGTTCCGGCAGGTTCTCACCCAGGTACGCGCGGTCGACGGGGACGCCTCCGACACGGTGCTCGAACTGCGCCGCGACATCGGCTGGCTGCTGCTCACCGAGGGTCGCGCTGCCGAGGCGTACGCCGAACTCCGGCCGCTGCACGAGGATCTCTGCCTGCTCTACGGGCCGGATCACCCGGACGCCCGGGAGGTCGCCGACGCGCTGGCCCGGCTGCGTCTCGCCGGTGCCGGCTGACTGCCCGGTGTACGGCCGCCGGTGCTGGCTGCGCGTACAACGCTCGGGAGATGGCACTGTGCGGTGGCGGCTCGGCGGGCGCCGACGCGCTGCGGGTGCAGGCAGCCGAACGTCTCCGCCGAGCCAGGGTGTAGCACCAGCACGAACTTCCGCGAGCCGCCCCGGCTGGCTCACTCGGGTGGTTCCGCCTGGCCGTCGAGGCGGGCGCGGGTGACGGCGATCCGGGGACGTGCCCAGGCCAGGAAGCGCGCCTGGAGCGCCGCCGGGTCCGGGCCGGGATCCGGGTTGAGGGCGGCCAGATCGACATACGCCTGTTGGAGCTGGGTGGCGAGATAGACCGCCAGCCCGGCCGGGTCGGTCACGTAGTCGACGGCGAGCAGCGAGCGTGCCGCCAGGCAGGGCCAGTCGACGAAACAGGTACGACAGATCCAGAGCGGCCGGCGTGGGGTGTGCGGCTCGATGCCCGAGGTGGGTGACCGGAGTGCCGGGGTGGCCGCACCGGTCACCGGCTCGGTGGGGCGGTCGTCCGCGGGCTGGGTCATCGGACGCCGAGCCCGGCCCGCTGGGCCTGGGCCGGGGTGAGCCGCCCGGCCCGGCCGACCAGGTGGGATCCGGTGGGTGCATTCCACCCTGCGGACTGGTTACGCAGCGGGGCGCCGGCCGGCTGGGGCCGTCGCGGCGACCGTTCGGCGCCGGTCGTGCTCCCCGCACGCGGCATCGTTTCGCCCGCCGGAGGCGACGGTCGCGGCCCGGCCGGTACGGCGGCCGGGGCCGGCGGTACGTACGCCGACGCCAGGTCGGAGGCGAACCGGTCGGGGCAGGGCCAGCGCAGCCCGCACCGGCAGTACCGCCAGAGTCGACGCCAGTCCCGGCGGTGCCGGGGCGCGAAGCGGATCGGTCGCGATCGGCGCCGTGTCCATTCCATGTCGGGGTCACACCTTTCTTGATCATGCAATTGATCGTGATTTTTTTCCGGTACGCTCGCACCGGCCGCGATGTCGACGAGTTTGCGGCGCGCGAGAGACGATTGATGACAGCTATTCGATGCGGGGAACCGCCCCGGGGGGAAGTCAGATCGGGCGGTTCCCCGCGCGGTTCCGCCCGGGCGTTTGCCGCCGCGCCGAACGGTTCCGCTAATGACAGTCTGCTATGGACGCGACTAACCTCGGGAGGGCCAACCCGGGTACGACCAGCGCGTATGTCAGCTCGTCGCGCCGGTGGGAGCCCTGTCCGACATCGACACCGAAACCGTCCGGAGGTTGTCCGTGGAACGTCCGCCCATGCTCGAACACTTCGCCGAGGAGTTACGCCTCGCCCGCGCCAGGGCCGAGATGTCCCAGGCTGATCTCGCCGGGTCGTGCAACTATTCGGCGGCGATGATCGCCAAAGTGGAAACGTGCGAGCGCCGCCCCAGTCTTGATCTCGCTCGCCGCTGCGACGCCATTCTCGGCACCGGCGGACTACTGGAACGCATCCAACGGCGGATCGGCCAGGAGAGCGTGGTCGGTTACTTCCAGGAGTTCGCCGGCATCGAGCAGGAGGCCAAGGCTCTACGCTGCTTTCAACCCACGTTCATTCCCGGGCTGCTCCAGACCGAGCCCTACGCCCGCGCCGTTCTATCCAGCAGCGGGCTGCTCACTTCCGAGGAGACCGAGGAGCAGGTGGCAACCCGGCTGCACCGGCAGGAGATCCTGAGCCGCGCCACTCCCCCGCTGCTCACCGCCGTGTTGGACGAGACCGCGCTGCGCCGCCCGATCGGCGGACCGGCGGTGATGCGCGACCAGCTCCTGCATCTGGTCAAGGTCGGCAACACGCTGCCCCGGGTACGGATCCACGTCGTGCCGGCATCGGCCGGTGCCTACGCCGGCCTGGACGGCCCGCTCGTCATAGCCACTCCCCCGCTCGGCGAGCCGGTCGCCTATCTGGAGGGGCACATTCATGGCAAAGTCATCGATCATCCGGAGCAGGTCCGGCATATGCTCGATGTCTGGGACTCGATCCGGGGCGAGGCACTGCCTCACCAACGGTCGATCGAGCTGATCGCGGAGGTGGCGCAAACATGGAGCTGACCGGCGCGCGCTGGCGCAAGAGCAGCCGCAGCAACAGCACGGGCGGCGACTGCGTCGAGGTCGCCGACAACCTGCCAGGCGTGATCGGCGTACGCGACAGCAAAGACCCAAGCGGCCCCACCCTGACCTTCACCCCAACCGCCTGGCGAACCTTCGTCACCAACCTCGCCCGCCGGCCCTGACCCCAGCGACCCAACCCGCACACGCGACGCGGCCCCGCCTCCCGCACGTACGCCGGGACGCGGGGCCGCCGCGTCGCCACCGATCCTCATCGTCGTGTCGGCTCCTCGGAACTACGTGTGGGCGGCACGATCGGCCGCATCGTGAACGGCAAGCTCTGCCATCGACCATCTTGAGCAGACGCGGCATATGCTCGACGCCTCGGACTCGATCCGGGGTGAGGCACTGCCCCACCAGCAGTCGATCGAGCTGATCACGGAGGTGGCGCAAACATGGAGCTGACCGGCGCGCGCTGGCGCACAAGCAGCCGCAGCAACAGCACCGGCGGCAACTGCGTCGAGGTCGCCGACAACCTGCCGGGCGTGATCGGCGTACGCGACAGCAAAAACCCAACCGGCCCCACCCTGACCTTCACCCCAACCGCCTGGCGAACCTTCATCACCAACCTCGCCCGGCCCTGACGGGCGCGACCAACACTCTGCCCCGTCGCCCGCTCACCGTCCGAAAGGGAACGCGTGGACTCCTCACCGCCGCCAGACCCCACGCCGTCGCCAGATCCCACGCCACCCGGTCCCGCGTCGTCGCCGGATCCCACGCCGCCAGGATCCGCGCCGCCGGGTCTGACGCCGTCAGGATCCGCGTGGGCAGGTCCTGCGCCGCCGGGTCCGTCGTCGTCACCAACCGGCCGGCGCTGGTCCATGAAGTGGTACTATCTGGTGATTGCCGGCGTTGTCGTTCTGTGCCTGTCCTGCTCCTGCCTGGGTGCGGGCGCCTATCTGCTTCTTCGCGATGATTCGAGCTCTGGCCTCGCCTCGGCCGACCCGACCGCCGGGTGCGAGGAGGCGATCCGCGGGGCGCCGGCCGACACGACCGGCGAGGCCACCAGCCCTGAACTGAATCGCAGGTGGGCGGAGCACTTCCGGGAGGCCGCCGCGAAGGCCAACCGCCCCGAGATCAGGTCGGCGATCCTCGACGAAGCGGCCGCCTGGGACCACTACGCGGACGTACAGGAGGAGGTCGACGCCAAGAGGCGGGCGGGCACCGATGACGTGGACGACACCCTCGCCCTCACGAGGGCCCTGCGGGAAAAGCTCGCCGCCCACCGACAGGCGATGGACGTCTGCGCGGAGGCCGGCTACGAGTAGGGCGATCGGTCACCCCGCCGATGCGGGAACGGGCCCCTTCAGCCGCTGAACGCGGTGCGGTAGGGGCCCGTCCGAGGACTGGACGCGTACCGGGGCGCTGATCTCCTCAGCGCAGCGCCGCATCGGGCGCGGTGTCCGGCCGCACGGCGATGGTCGGCCGCGCGCCGGTGGCCGGTGCGACGCCGCGAACGAGCAACAGCAGGCCGAGGACAACCTCGAACAGTCCTCCCGGAATCGACAGGACGAGCCCGACCCCGGCGCCCAGCAGTTCGGCGGCCGAACCCGCCGCCAGCAGCGCGTATCCCGCGAATCCCCAGATCGCCAGCCAGCGCGGCAGCCAGTGCAGCCGGCTGACCGCCAGGCAGAGGGGCAGACTGCCCAGGCCGAGCGACAGCATGGCCATCTGGTACGCGAGGTCGGCGGCCTCGACCCCGACCCGGTCCAGCAGGACGATCCCGACGGTGAGCAACAACGCCTCCGCGCCGCGGGCCACAAGGTACGTCCAGGCGACCCCCGGATGACTCCGCCGCAGCGCCAGAAAGACCAGCGCGCCGATGGCCGCCACCAGGACGGAGTTGAGTACGACGAGCGCCGTCCCGGCAAGCTGTCCGGGCAGGGAGCTGCCGATGCCGTAGGCGACGATCGCCAGCAGGAAGAACGCACCGACACATCGGCCGGCCGAGTGCAGAAACATCGTCGCCTCCCAGGGTTTCGTACTTAGTACGTCGTACTAAGTACGGTACGCTCGGCAACGACGTCGGTCAACGGAATGGCGAGGAGATGGGGAACCAGACGGTGAGCGAGCCAGCCCGACAGCTGAGTCGCGAGCGAGTCCTGAGCGCGGCGGTCGCCATCGCCGACGCGCACGGCCTGGCGGCGTTGACCATGCGGTCACTGGCCGCCGCGCTCAACGCCAAGCCGATGTCGCTCTACCACTACATCCGCAACAAGGAGGAACTCCTCGACGCCCTCGTCGACCGGGTCTTCGCGGAGATCGAACTGCCACAGGTGGGCAACGACTGGCGCGCCGAGCTGCGCCGACGATGCCTCTCGGCCCGTACGGTCCTCGCGCGGCACCCCTGGGCACTGGCCCTGGTCGAGACCCGGACCAGCCCCGGGCCGGCCACCCTGCGCCATCACGATGCCGTGCTGGGCGTGCTGCGCGCCGGCGGCTTCTCGCTCCCGATGACGGCCCGCGCGTACGCGATCATCGACGCGTACGTCTACGGCTTCGTGCTACAGGAGGCATCACTGCCGTTCGACAGCGGAGACTCCGCCGCCTCGGTCGCGGGTTCGATCGTGGATGCCTTCGCGGCGGGCCAGTACCCGCACCTGGTCGAACTCGCCACCCAACACATCCAGCAACCCGGTTACCACTTCGGCGGGCAGTTCGAGTTCGGCCTCGATCTGATCCTCGACGCACTGGCCGCGTACCGCGATGCCGCCCGGCCATCGTGACTCCACCGCCGGGACCACCCCGCCGTCAATGCGCTGATCACGTTTTCGGCGAAGCCACTGATTGACGACAGACGGTCGACGATCGTCGCAGCAGGCTGGCCAGCACGATCTTCACCGTCTTCAATTAAGTGAATTCACGTGGCACGCTACGGCCATGGAGAAGGTCGACACCCTGCCGAAGTAGTTCGCCGATTGGCCGATCGAGGGATTGCGGGAGCTGGTGGCGGTCAGACGCGGCCGCACGATAGTACAAATCGTTTAACCGGACCGAAGAGAGGCTACGACGATGTCCATAGATTACCGGTTGACCCTGGCGGGTGAGATCCCCCTGGAGCAGGTGGCGGAGCTGGTCGCTCCAGGCGCCAGGCGGACCACGACCAGATCCGGCAAACCGATGCTCAGCGCCCCGCTCTACGAAGAGTACGGGTACATCGTCGACATCACCTCTGGCAGCAACGGCTACCACGAAGCCGAGGACGACAGCGGCTCTCCGTGAATCTGGGAGCCGGAAACCTACGTCGACATCAACTTTCACATGAATAAGGAGGCGCTAACCGAAAAGGGGAAGCCGAACATGTTGGCAGCCGTGGCCCGGGTGCTGGCGGAACGACCGGAAGACGCGGCGCTCGTCCTCAACAGCAACTGGCTGTTGCTGACACGCGTCGCAGGCGTACTTCGCAGGCATGGAACGACGTGGTGGAGCCACCACGACATGGACAACGGCATCATTCGTCAATGAGCGGCCGAGATACGGCTCAGCGACGACCCCGCCCCCAGCGGCCTGATCCGGCTCCTCGGCTGGGCTCGCCCCCTCAGCGGAGGGTGGCGGTCGAGTCGTCGCTGGTTGGCGGCTCGGCCGGATGCTCGTGGAGCGACACCACCCGCTGGCGCCGGCGGCGTCTCCGCCCGGGATGCGCGTCGTACGTCCCGAGGTGGGTCCCGGGCTGCGCCGGCTGGCCGGTCCAGAGATTCGGGGATCGGATTCCGGGGAAGACCAGGCCGGCTGTCACGCCGGCGATCCCCATGCAGCAGAGCAGCGCATCGACGACCGCCGACACCAGCGGCCAGAGCGGACTCTCCGCATGTCCGACCTGCTGATAGCTGACATAGCCGAGTGCGACGGCGGCGACCAGCAGCGCAACCCCGACCCAGAACAGCCAGGCCCGCCACCGGCGGGTCCGGCTGGCGCAGAGCACGGTGAACCGAACCGTCTCGCCGCAGTGGCCGCACCGGATCGTCTCCTCGGCCTTGCCGTGCGCCGGCCGCGCCACGACGCCGGGCCTCGGGCCGAGGTCGCCTTATCCACCGATCGGTTGATCGGCGACCCCACCGCGCCAGACGCGGGCCGTCGCCACGTGGTCGATTCGACTCCGGGTCACGGACGGCAGGCTTCCGGATATGGCAATCATCGAACTATCCGGCCTGGTCAAGCGCTACGGCGACCGCACCGTGGTGGACGAAATCAGCTTCGCCGTCGAACAGGGCGAGATCTTCGGCATTCTGGGGCCCAACGGGGCGGGCAAGACCACGACCGTCGAGTGTGTCGAGGGGCTGCGCACCCCGGACGCGGGCAGCATCCGGGTCTGCGGCATCGATCCACACCGCGACCCAGCCGGTGAGCTGCGGCACGTGCTCGGCGCGGTTGCAGGAGAGCGAGCTGCCCGACAAGCTCACCGTCGCCGAGGCGATGCGGCTGCACAGCTCGTTCTATCGACAGCCGGCCGACTGGCGGGAGCTGGTCGACGCCCTGCGCCTCGCCGACAAGCTCGACACCCAGTTCCGACGGCTGTCCGGTGGGCAGCAGCAGCGGCTGTCGATCGCGCACCCTGCTCCAGCCGATGTGGGGCATGCCGGTACACCTACCGGCCGCGCTCGGCCTCGCTACCGCGATCACGCTCTGGTTGCTCTGGTTCCACACGCTCAACCCGCGTTGGCACCACATCGGTCCGCGGATGGGCCTGTACTACACCGGACTGATGGCGCTGACCGCCAGCCTGGTGGCCGTCGCGCCCTTCTATGGCATCTTCGCGTTCATCGGATACCCGCAGGCGTTCCTGTATCTGCTGGGACACTGGCGCTACGCCGGCGTTGCCGCCACCGCGACGATCTCGGCGGTGGCGTACCTGGGCGGGGCGGCCCAGATCGCCGCCGGCGGGTGGTGGGAGTGGACCGCGCTCAGCCTGATCAGCGTCCTGCTGGCCGGGACGTTCTTCCGCCTCGCCGAGACGACCGACCAGCGCAACCGCAGGCAGAAGCAGGCGCTCGTCGAGCTGCACGACGCCAACGTCAAGCTGGCCGCCGCGCTGGAGGAGAACGCCGGCCTGCACGCCCAACTGCTGGTCCAGGCCCGCGAGGCCGGGATGCTCGACGAGCGACAGCGGATGGCCCGGGAGATCCACGACACCCTCGCCCAGGGGCTCGCCGGCATCCTCACCCAGCTCCAGGCCGCCGAGCAGCCGCTGGACGAGCCCTCGACATCACGACGGCACCTGGCGAACGCGATGCAGCTGGTCCGGGAGAGCCTCGCCGAGGCCCGCCGGACGGTGCACGCGGTGGAGCCGGCGGTGCTCGCCGAGGCCCGACTTCCGGACGCGATCAGCGACGTGGCCAGGCGCTGGGCGGAGGTGAACCACATCGATGTAACGCTGACCACCACCGGCAACGCCCGACCGATGCACGCCGACGTCGAGGTGACGCTGCTGCGCATCGCGCAGGAGGCACTCGCCAACGTGGCCAAGCACGCGCGGGCCAGCCGGGTCGGGCTGACCCTGTCGTACATGGAGGACGTGGTGACCCTCGACGTGCGCGACGACGGAGTCGGCTTCGAGCCCGGCGTACGGCGTGCCAACGGTTCCGCGCCGGACGGTGGCTTCGGGCTCGCCGGGATGCGGCAACGGGTGCAGCGCCTCACCGGCCGGTTGGACATCGAGTCCGAGCCGGGCGGGGGACGGCGATCTCGGCCACCGTACCGGCCATCCCACCGGGAGGTAAGGAGTGATCTCGCTGTTGATCGTCGACGATCACCCCGTGGTGCGGGACGGGTTGCGGGGCATGTTCGGCGCCGACCCGCGCTTCACGGTGCTCGGCGAGGCCGGTGACGGCGCGGAGGCCATCGTCGCCGCGGAGCGACTCCGGCCCGACGTCATCCTCATGGACCTACGGATGCCGAGGACCGACGGGGTCACCGCCATCAGGGAACTGGCCAGCCGCGGGGTGCCGGCCCGGGTCCTGGTGCTCACCACGTACGACACGGACAGCGACGTCCTGCCCGCGATCGAGGCCGGCGCCACCGGCTACCTGCTCAAGGACGCGCCTCGGGAGGAGCTGTTCCGCGCGGTCGAGGCCGCCGCGCGGGGACAGGCGGTCCTCTCCCCCACCGTCGCGAGCCGGCTGATGGGCCAGATCCGGCAACCCGCGTCGGAGCCCCTGTCCCAGCGCGAGCTGGAGGTCCTGCGACTGGTCGCCCAGGGTGCGACCAACCGCGAGGCCGCCCGGCAGTTGTTCATCAGCGAGGCGACGGTCAAGACGAACCTGCTGCACGTGTACGCGAAGCTCGGCGTCAACGACCGGGCCGCCGCCGTGGCCGCCGCGTTCTCCCGTGGCTACCTGGCACTCCCCACCTGAGCCGGCGCGAGACTCGCCTGGCTGCGCCCGCTCGGCGTGCAGGCGCGATGATGCGGCGCGTGACTTCCTTCCCCCACAGAACTGCTCGACTTCCGTGGCGTACGACGTGCCTACGACACCGTGGCGCAGGACTACGCGGCCTACTTCCCGGACACCCGCGGGGAGGCTCGACTCGACCTGGCCATGGTGGACACCTTCGCCGAGGCGGTGACGGCGGCCGGCGACCCGCGGGTCCTCGACGCCGGGTGCGGGGCGGGTCGGCTGAGCCGCTACCTCACCGAACGCGGCTGTCGGGTGACCGGGGTGGACCTGTCACCGGGGATGATCGCCATGGCACGGCGCGACCATCCGGACCTGGTGTTCACCGTGGGCTCGGTGACCGAGCTGCCCTACCGGGACAACCAGTTCGCCGGCGTCCTGCTGTGGTACTCGATCATCCACACGCCGCCCGCCGGTCAGGCACGCATCTTCGCGGAGGCCGCCCGGGTGCTCCGCCCCGGCGGTCACCTGCTCGTCGGGTTCCAGGCCGGCGACGGCGTCCGCGACGTCGCTCCAGCCTACCGCCGGTTCGGCCACGACATTCGCCTTGAGCGCTACGCCTACTCCGCCGAGGAGGTCGCCGGTCGGCTCACGGCCGCCGGCCTGAGCGAGGTGTGCCGCGTGGTGCGGTGCGCCCAGGGCCAGGAGCGGGACGGCCAGGCGTTCCTGCTGGCCAGAGCCGGCTGACCGGACCCGCCGCGGCAGCCGGACCCCGCCGGTGGGATGTGGGGACGGGGTCCCGGTCACGGCCACGGTGAGCGACAGGCTCGCCGGCACCACGAGCCACCTCCACCGGCGGGACGGGTCGAATAGGATCGACGGCCATCCTCAGGCGGCTGGAGACACAGCCACGGAAACCGAAAGGGGCGAGGTATCGAATGATCGCGCGGACGTGGCGGGGCTGGGCCCCGGCGGCCACCGCCGACGACTACCAGCGACACTACGAGACCGAGGTGGCCGAGCACCTCCACCAGGTTCCGGGCTTCCGCGGCGCCCACCTGCTCCGCCGCGACGACGGCGACGAGGTCATGTTCACCTCGATCACGTACTTTGGCGGCATGGACGACGTGCGGGCGTTCGCCGGCGACGACCCCGAGCGGGCCGTGGTCGAGGAGGCGGCCCGCCGCGTCCTGAGCCGGTGGGACGACCGCGTCACCCATCACGAGGTCGCCGTCGACCTGCCTGCCGCCACCCGATCGGACGAACGGCGCCCCTGAGCCTCCCCGGACCGCGCGCGGTGGTCGACGTCGCCCCGACCTCGTCCGGCCCGTACCGGCCGGCGACCAGCGAGCCGCGCGGCCGGGCCGACGCCGCCGGGAGGCGACCGCCCCGACCCTGACCGTCGATCCGACCGTCCGGCGGACCGCCGTCACCGCCGTCATCGGCGTCGCCGGTGCGCCCCGGGGCACGGCAGAGGACGCCCAGACGCTCCCACCCCCGCGGGCCGGCGCGCACGGCCCGGCGGCGTCCCCGCGGCGCACCGTGTCGGGTCACGCCGCCGACGGTCACGTGCCACGGCCGGCCGACGGCGTGGCGGAGCCCTGCAGGAGCGAGCGTGTGCGGGCGGGAGCGGACGGGGGCAACTCGGCGATGATGTCGGTGAGCGAGACGGCGGCGAGGCTGCGCCGCCAGGCCTCGTGCGCCTCGGCCATCTTCTCCGCGAGGATGCAGGTGCGCTGGCACTCCTCGGGCGGCAGCGCGCCGGCGCCCTGTTGGCGGATCTCGCGACACTCGTACGGCGAGGAGTACCCGTCGACGGCTTCGACGATCTGGAGCAGAGTGATCTCGCCGGGCGGGCGAGCGAGCCGAAACCCGCCTCGGGGCCCTGTCGAGGCGGTCAGGACGCCGGCCCGGACCAGCGCCTGTAGCTGCTTGGCGAGGTAGGGCGCCGGCAGGTCGTAGTACTGCGCGAGCTGCGTCGCCGACGCGGTGGCCCCCGGTTCGAGCTGGGCCAGCGTCGTCGCGCAGTGCAACACCCATTCCGTGCTGACAGGCAGTTTCACGATCGTCAGTCTATCGTAGATATTGCGGACCCATATTGTCCGCGATACGGTGCCGCCGACTGGTGAGAGTCAGCCGTGAAGGAGATCGTCATGCGCGTCGCTGTTGCTGGCGCGACCGGAAACATCGGCACCCTGACCGTCGCCGCCCTCGAAGCCGGGGGCCACGACGTGGTGCGAATCAGCCGTTCTCTCGCGATCGACCTGTTGACCGGGACGGGGCTCGACGCCGCGCTGGCCGGGGTCGAAGCGGTCATCGACGTCACCAACTGCACCGCGTCCGACCCGGCCGAGACGGTGGCGTTCTTCGGCACCACGACCCGCAACCTGCTCGCCGCCGAGCAGCGGGCCGGTGTCCGCCACCACGTCCTGCTCTCCATCGCCGGCGTCGACCGGGTCGAGGGCAACGCGCACTACGTCGGCAAGCGGGAGCAGGAGCGCCTGGTGGCCGCCGGGCCGGTGCCGTGGACCATCGTGCCGGCCACCCAGTTCCACGACTTCGCCGAGATGGTGGCGGGCTGGACCGAGCAGGACGGCGTCGCCACCATCGCCCCGCTGCTCGTGCAGCCCATCGCGCCCGAGGACGTGGCCGCCATCCTCGCCGAGATCGCGGTTGGCCAGCCGCAGGGCCGTTACGTCGACATCGCCGGTCCCGAACCGCAGGACCTGGTGGACATGGCCCGGCGTACCCACCAGGCCCGCGGCCGGGAGGTGAAGCTCGTACCGACCTGGTCGACGGTGTTCGGTCCGGAGATGGCTGGCAACGCCCTGCTGCCCGGCAAGGACGCCCGGATCGCACCGACCACCTTCGACGAGTGGCTCGCCCGGCAGCGGCGATAGATTCCCCTGCTCGGGACGCCCCGGGACTCGGAACGCAGGCCCGGGTTAGAGGCGCAGGTCGGCCATGATCGGGAAGTGGTCGCTGGCCCGACGCGTCTGCTCGGTGTCCACCACCTCGTAGCGGAGCACGCTGATCCGGGGGTCCACGAAGATCGCGTCGATCCGGTTGCGCGGGTTGGCGCAGGAGAAGGTGGGCCGCTCCGCGCCGCCGGCCGCCACCGCGGCGTCGGTCAGGCCGTCCGCGACCGTACGCCAGGCGGCGCCGCCGGAGCCCTCGTTCAGGTCCGCCCCCACCACCACCGGCTCGGGCGCGCTGGCCAGCTCCTGCTTGAACAGGACGGCCTGGCCGGGGCGCTCGGCCGGGTCGGTGGAGAGGTGCGAACCGGCCAGGGTGAACCGGCGCCGCCCGACGGCACACTCGGCGAAGGCCGCGCCGCGCAGGTGCCGCCCGGGAGTCAACGGATACTGCCGGCACCAGGTGCGGTACACCCGGACCCGGAGGCTCGTCAGCAGCAGGTTGCCCAGCGCGGGCAGGCCACCGGCGGCGACCACCAGCCCGAGCCGGTGGGCCAGCGCCGCGCACCGGTACCGCCAGCGGAACCGCCGGGGTCCCTCCTGCACGATCACCACGTCGGGCGCGACCTCGCGGACGGCGGCGGCCAGCGCGTCGACGTCGTCCCGCTGGCCGTGCACGTTGTACGAGAGCACCCGCAGGCGTACCGCCGACGTGTCGTCATCGGACGTACCCGTCACCGCCCCTCCACTCGCTCGTCCGCGGCGGCTAGCGCCGCCGGGCCAGGTCGGCCGCACCGACCACCCCGGCGATGTTGCCCAGCTCCGCCGGCCGGATCTCCGCCACCGGGATCGCCGCGCGCGCCGCGAGCGCCTCGGTGAACGCCTGCCGGGTCGGCCCCATCAGCAGCTCACCCGCCTCCACCACGCCACCGCCGACCACCAGGACCTCCGGGTCGAGGATCTGCGCCATGTCGGCCAGCCCGATCCCGAGCCACCGGCCGATCTGGGCGAAGGCCGCACAGGAGACGGGATCGCCGGAGCGGGCCGCCGCCGTCACCATCGGCCCGGTGACCGCGTCGACGTCGCCGTCGGCCAGCTCGAGCAGGATGGTGGCGCGGTCCGGCTCCTGCCGGGCACCCGCGCGGGCGAACCGGACCAGGGCGTTGCCGCTGGCGTACTGCTCGATGCAGCCGAGCCGGCCGCAGCCGCACAGGTGCCCGCCCGGCACCGACAGCATGTGCCCGAGTTCCGCCGCGATGCCGTGGGCGCCGCGCAGCAGTTCGCCGCCGAGGACGATGCCACCGCCGACCCCGGTGCCGATGGTGACGAGCACCATCGAGTTCTCCGCGTCCCGGGCGGCACCGAAGCGGAACTCGGCCCACGCCGCCACGTTGGCGTCGTTCTCGACGATCACCGGCAGCCCGACGGCCCTGCTCACGTAGTCGCGCAGCGGCTCGTCGCGCCACGCGATGTTGGGCGCGAAGAGCACCGTGGAGCGGTTGGCGTCGATCCATCCGGCCGCTCCGATCCCGACCGCGGCCACCTCGTACTCGGCCGCCAGCTCGGAGACCACCTCGACGATGACGTCCCGGGTCTTGGCGACGTCGTCGGCGGGGGTGTCGCGGCGCACGCGCACCCGGACCTCGCCCGCCTCGTCGACGACGCCGGCAGCCACCTTCGTACCCCCGACGTCGACTCCGATGGTCAGCGTCACCGCTGCCGCTCCCCTCTGCCGTGCCGCTCCACGCGGTCGTCTACCCGCCACTGCCGCCGCACCTGCCGGCCGCCCACGCCGGCGACCGTCGGCCACCCCGAGGGGGCGGCCCCGGGGTCACCCCCCGCCGGACGCCACCTCGTCCGTCGGGTCGGCGGCCACTCCTCCGTCAGGCGTCCGCGTCGCGGGCACCGCTGCCCGCCGGTCGTCCACGCCGGCCCGAGAGTCGCCCGACCCAGACCGGTCGGTCCGCTCCCCCGGCGACCACCGCTCCGGCTCGGCGAGGTCTGCGCTGACCGCCGGATTCGGCTCGGCGCGGGTGGCCGCCGCCCAGACGTCCGTCTCGGCTGCCGGCCACGAATCATGCCCGGTACGGGTGGCCTCCCGCCACACCGGACCGACGTGATCTTCCGTGACACGGGGGTGGGCCCTGGTCGGGGGTCCGTCGTCGGCGTCCGGAGCCGCCGGACCGGGCTCCCGCCCGGGCCCCGTCGACCGGTCGACGGGGCCGTCGTCGGCGGACGGCCGGGTGGGCGCCGCGCCGGCGGTCCGGTCGGACGGGGTGCCGCCACCGGAGCCCGCCACGCCGGAGAGCGCCCGCAGCAGGCTCGCCAGCCCGGCGGCGAAGTCCCCGGCACCGGTCGCCAGTCGTTCGACCAACTCCGGACTCGGATCCCGCAACGCGTTGATCGTGCGGCAGATGGGGCAGACACAGCACTCGGGTGTCCCCGTGGCGAACCCGGCGCCCGCCGGCGCGGCACCGCCGGCGGAGCCGGTGCCCGTCGGGGAGTCGGTCGACGCCGCGGCCGGGCCGTCACCCGCCGGTTCCGAGGCGGTCGGGCGCTCGGGCGTGACCCGGTCGAGCACGTCGGAGATCAGCTGGCCCACCGGCCCGAACGCCCCGGCCCGCGCCCCCGAGGCGGCCGACTGGACCATGGCGAGCACGGTGGCGACGAGGCGCTCCGCCTCCTGACGTGCCGATCCCGGTTCGGTCGCGCCGCCAAACGCCCCGCCTGCTCCCATGATCGGCTCCCTACGTCCGACGCCACCCGGTCGCTGGGGTCAACGCCCCCCACCCAAGGTTTCCACCCGACGCTTCAACTGCGCCAACGCCGTATCCATGATCATTCTTTCGGCCTTGCGTTTGAACATCCCGAGCATGCCCACGGACAGCTCGACCTCCAGCGTGTACGTCACGGTCGAGCTGCCGTCGCCGTTGTCCTCGATGTCGTACGACCCCCGCTGGGCACGCTGCATCCGCGACGGCTGCACCAGGTGCCACTCGATCCGCGAGATGTCCTCGGCGTACTCGTACGCCAGGACGTACTCGTCGGTCATCACACCCGCGTCGAGCACGAACCGGACCTGGGCGGCGTAGCCGTCCTCGTACTCCTCCAGCACCTCGACCCGCTTCACGGCACCGGCCCACTCCGGATACCGCGGGAAGTCACAGATCACCGAGGCCACCTGGGCCGGCGGCGCGGCGATGACGATCGACTGTGTGGAGGAATCCGCCATGTCCGGCAGGCTACCCCGCGGCGGCGCGGACCGCCCCGATCACCTCGCCGCCCGCGCCGGCCCGCCCGGGCCGCCGGGGCCGGTGGCCAGGTGGGCGGACGGGGCCGGTGGCCAGGTAGGTTGCGGGGTAACCGGACCGGTCGACCGACGACGTCCGGGTCGAACACGAGCACGAGGGAGTGCAGGTGCGCGAGTTCTCGGTCCCGCCGGCGGCCACCGTCGCCGACGCAGCCAACCTCACCGACCCCGTCTGGCGCAACGCCGAGGAGGCACCGGAGAGCGTCCAGTTCGTCCGCCGCGCCGCCGGAGGAGGCGACGGTGCACCGGGCTGGGTCGAGGTCACCTGCCGACAGTTCCGCGACGAGGTCGTCGCGGTGGCCCGTGGCCTGATCGCGGCCGGGATCACCCCGGGCTCCCGGGTCGGGTTGATGGCCCGAACCCGGTACGAGTGGACCCTCGTCGACTACGCCATCTGGGCGGTCGGCGGGGTGACCGTACCGGTGTACGAGACCTCCAGCGCCGAGCAGGTCGCCTGGATCCTCGCCGACTCGGGGGCGGTCGCCTGCGTCGTGGAGACGGCCGCGCACGCCGGGATCCTCGCGGAGATCCGCGACCGGTTGCCTGCCCTGGAACGGGTGTGGCAGATCGAGCAGGGCGGCGTCGCGGAGCTGGTCAGCCTCGGGGAACAGGTCGACCCGGTCGAGGTCGACCTGCGGCGCCGGAGGATCCGGGCCGACGACATCGCCACGATCATCTACACCAGTGGCACCACCGGCCGGCCCAAGGGATGCGTGCTGACCCACCGCAACATGCTCTCGGACATCGCCAACGCGGTCCCGGTGCTGCCGAACCTGTTCAACGAGGGCGCCTCGACCCTGCTCTTCCTCCCGCTGGCCCACTCGTTCGCCCGGCTGATCCAGATCGGCACGGTGCAGGCCCGCGCCACGGTGGCGCACGTCGCCGACCCGAAGAACCTGGTCGACGAACTGCAGGAGTTCCGACCCACCTTCGTCCTCTCGGTGCCCCGGGTGTTCGAGAAGGTCTACACCGCGGCCGTCCAGAAGGCGAGCCGGGAGGGGAAGGCGAAGATCTTCGCCGCCGCCGAGCGGGTGGCGATCGCGTACAGCCAGGCCCTGGACACCCCCTCCGGGCCCGGACCGGTACTGCGGCTGCGGCACCGGATCTTCGACCGGCTGGTCTACCGCAGGCTGCGGGCCGCGCTCGGCGGCCGCTGCGAGAACGCGATCTCCGGCGGGGCGCCGCTCGGCGAGCGGCTCGGCCACTTCTTCCGCGGCGTCGGGGTCAGGGTGTACGAGGGATACGGCCTCACCGAGACCTCTCCGGCGGTCGCGGTCAACCTGCCCGGGGCCACCCGGATCGGCACGGTCGGTCGGCCGCTGCCCGGGATCACGGTCCGGATCGCGGACGACGGCGAGATCCTCATCAGGGGCGACGTGGTGTTCCAGGGCTACTGGAACAACCCGGAGGCGACCGCCGAGGTGCTCACCCCGGACGGCTGGTTCCACAGCGGTGACCTGGGCGAGCTGGACGACGAGGGCTACCTCCGCATCACCGGGCGGAAGAAGGAGATCATCGTCACGGCGGGAGGCAAGAACGTCGCCCCCGCCGTTCTGGAGGACCGGGTCCGGGCGCACCCGCTGGTCAGCCAGTGCATGGTGGTGGGCGACCGCCGCCCGTTCGTCGCCGCGCTCGTCACCATCGACGAGGAGGCGCTGCCGACCTGGCTGCGCGCGCACGGCCGGGCGGAGGACACCCCGGTCGCGCGGCTGTGTGAGGACCCGGAGCTCCGGGCCGAGATCCAGTCGGCGATCGACGAGGCCAACCGGGCGGTCAGCAGACCCGAGCAGATCAAACGGTTCCGCATCCTGCCGCGGGACCTCAGCGAGGCGAACGGGGAGCTGACGCCGTCACTCAAGATCAAGCGAGGCGTCGTCGCGAAGGCGTACGCGGCCGAGATCGCGGCCATCTACGGCGACTGACTACGATCCGTCAGGTGTCCGCCTCGACCTCCGGTCCGCCCCACCCGCACCCGCTCGCGACGGCGGCGCGGTTCGTCATGCTCGCCCTGGTCGCGGTCCTCACCCTGATCGCAACCCGAGAGCTGGGGCAGCTCCGCTGGGTCGCCCTGCTCGCCGTGGCGAGCATCCCGGCGGTGATCGCGCCCGAACACCGCAGGATCGCGCCGATCGGCAGGTTCGCCGAGGTCATCGTCGTCGGTCTGGCCGCCGGCCAGGTCGCCGCCTCGGCGACCATCAACGCCTCGATGCCCGGGCTGGGTTCGTCGGCGATCCTGCCCTACCTCGCCGTCCCGCTCACCGCCGCGGCCCTGCAGCGTCGTACCCGGGAGGGAATCGCCCTGATCGCGGCGGCCGCGGTGGCCCTGGCGGTCGGCGGTGCCGTCGCGACCAACGACGCCGGCCGACAGATCACCCAGCTCGGCTACCTCGCGGCGGCGGTCCAGTGGTTGGTTCTCGCCGGGCTCGGCCTCTCCGTGGTGGGCACGTTGCAGCGGATCTTCCAGGACCAGGGTGACAGCCGACCGCAGCCGTACGCCGAGGCGACCCGACTGCTGACCCAGCTGCGCAGCGTGGCCCGACAGTTGCCCGGGGCGACGTTGGACCCGGGCAGCATCGCCGAACACCTGTTGGAGGAGCTGCGCGGGGTGGCCCGGGCCGACCGGGCGGCGGTGCTGTCCGCCAGTGGCGGCGCACGGCTGGTGATCCTCGCCCAGGTCGGCGTGGACCGGGTCGACTGGGAGACGACGCTGGACGCCGACTCGGCGATCGCCGACGCCTGGGCCAGCCAGCAGCCGCAGACCGCCAACCGGTCGCAGGCCCGCTCGCACCCCGGCGGGGAGGTGTCGGCGCTGGTCGTACCGCTGGTCGCCGGGGTGCGGACCGTGGGGCTGGTCGCCCTGGAGACCGACGTCGCCAACGCCTACCCGCCGGCGGTGGTCGCCCAGGTGACCGCGATCACCCGGCCGGCCGCGCTCCGGCTGGAGGCCGCGCTCCTCTTCGACGAGGTACGGTCGCTGGCCACCAACGAGGAACGGCAGCGGCTGGCCCGGGAGATCCACGACGGGATCGCCCAGGAACTGGTGATGGTCGGGTACGGCATCGACAACGCCCTGGCCAGTCTCCCCGAGGGCGCCACCCAGACGGCCGAGGAGCTGCGCACGCTGCGCGCCGAGGTGACCCGGGTGATCACCGAGCTGCGACTCAGCCTCTTCGAGCTGCGCAGCGAGGTGGACCGGCACGGCGGTCTGGCCGCCGCCATCGCCGAGTACGCCCGCACCGTCGGCGCCTCGGCCGGCCTGCGGGTGCACTACACGCTCGACGAGTCGACCGCCCGGCTGCCGGCCGCGACCGAGGCGGAACTGTTGCGGATCGCACAGGAGGCGATCACGAACGCCCGCAAGCACGCGGGCGCGACGAATCTGTGGGTCACCTGTACCATTGACCCCCCATTCGCCCAGATAGAAGTGTCGGATGATGGTCAGGGCATTGCTGACCAGCGGCCGGATGGGAGGTATGGTCTTGCGATCATGGCAGAGAGGGCGGAACGTATCCGGGGCCGGTTAGAGATCAGTCCGCGACACCCCAGCGGCACGACGGTGGCGGTGGTAGTCGGAACCTCGCCCCGGCGCGCTAACGTGCGCGGTAGCGTCACCGCATCAGAAGGGGAGTAATCCGAGCATGACCACCAGCCCCATGCCGACCACTCGGACGAAGGTCCTGCTCGTCGACGATCACGACCTGATTCGCAAGGGCCTGCGGCACGCGTTCGAGCGGGACCGGCAGTTCGAGGTCGTCGGCGAGGCCGCCACCGCCGCGGAGGGGGTCCGCCAGGCCGGCGCACTGCAGCCCGACGTCGTGATCATGGACCTCCGCCTTCCCGACGGCAGCGGCCTTGAGGCCACCCGTGCCCTCCGGAAGTCCAGCGCCACCATGGGAATCGTGGTGCTGACCATGTACGCCGGCGACGACCAGCTCTTCGGCGCTCTCGAAGCCGGCGCGAGTGCCTTCGTCCCGAAGACCGCCCCCGCCGACGAGGTGGTGGCCGCCGCCCGCCACGCCGCCTCCTCGCCCAGTGCCTTCACCGCCGCCGACCTGGCCGAGGCGATGAAGCGCCGGCTCGCCCCCTCCGGCCCGCAGCTGTCCCCCCGCGAGGGTCAGGTGCTGCGCCTGCTCGCCGACGGGATGAGCGTGGCGGGGATCGCCAAGCAGCTCTTCGTCAGCGAGTCGACCGCCAAGACCCACATCTCGAAGCTCTACGAGAAGCTGGGTGCGGCCAACCGGGCGCAGGCGCTGATGACCGCGCTCAGGCTCGGGCTGCTCGAGACACCGGACGCGCCGAAGTTCTGACCCCGCGCCGGCCGTCGGCACGGTGGGCCGGGCCGCCGCGTGCCCGGCGAGGCCGGGCCGACCAGCCGCGACGGCCGTTACGTGGCACCGCCGCGACGGCTGACCACCATCGGCCCGGGGGCCGGTGCACCCGTGGGGCAGCCGGGGTCGTGTCAGGCGAGCAGCTCGGTCATCCGGCGGGCCTGGTTCTCCCAGCGCCACTCCCGCTCCACCCAGGCTCGGCCGGCAGCGCCCATGCGCCGGGCCAGGTCACGATCGGCAAGCAGCGTGGCCACCCGGTCGACGAGCTGGGGCACGTCGCGACCGTTGACGACGTACCCGGTCTCGCCCTCGCGGACCGCGTCGGGCGCGCCACCGGAGTCGCCGGCCACCACCGGCAGCCCGGACGCGGACGCCTCCAGGTAGACGATGCCGAGACCCTCGACGTCCAGCCCACCGTTGCGGGTGCGGCACGGCATCGCGTACACGTCACCGGCGGCGTAGTGTGCCGGCAGCTCGTCGGCGGGAACCGACCCGGTGAAGATCACGTCGTCGGCGACCCCGACCTGCCGGGCGAGCCGCTGCAACGTCTTCCGGTACGGCCCGCCACCGACCACCAGCAGCGTTGTGCCGGGCACCCGGCGCCGGATCTCCGGCAGCGCCCGGATCAGCGCATCCTGCCCCTTGCGCGGCACCAGCCGGGAGACACAGACCACCACCGGCCGGTCCGACAGGCGGTGGCGGGCCCGGACCTCGGCACCGTCGACGTCCGGGTGGTAGACGTCGACGTCCACCCCGGGTGCCAGCCGTTGCAGCTCGGTGCGGCCGTCCAGCACCCGGGCCAGCCGCACCCGGGTGTACTCGCCCAGGTACGTCACGACGTCGACGCCGTCGCCGATGCGGCGCAGCGCCGTACGCGCCCCGGGCAGCGCCGCCCACCCGACCTCGTGGCCGTGGGTCTGGGCCACCGCCCGGCGGATCCCCGCCCGGCGGCGCAGCCCGGCGGCGAGCAGCCCCAGCGGCGCGGCGGCGCCGAACCAGACGGTGTCGCAGTCGTACGCCCGTGCGAGCTGGGCCGCCCGGCGGGCGACGTGCGGGGTCGGCAGCAGCACCCCGGTCGGCTCGCGGACCACCTCGAAGGGCTGGTCGGCGTCGAACTTCTCGGCGCCGCGCCACGTCGAGGCGTAGACCACGACCGAGCCGGCCGGCTGCCGGATCGCGAGGCCGTGGACGAAGGACTGGATCCCGCCGGGTCGCGGGGGGAAGTCGTTGGTGACGAGCAGGGTTCTGGTCAACCGCCGGCTCCTCGGGCGTACGCGCGGGCCGCCGCCATGCGCTCCACGGTGGACGGGTGGCTGGCCGAGTAGAGGTACACCCAGCGGGGTGGATCGGGGTCGGCCAGGTTGACGCGGGACAGCCTCCGCTGCATCGCCTCGAAGGCGGCCGGGTCTCCGGTCAGCGCCAGCGCGTGCGCGTCCGCCCGGGCCTCGACCCGCCGGGACACCCAGGCCTGGGCTGGCGCGGCGAGGACACCGGCAACGGTGACCACGGCGACGATCAGCGGAAACGCTCTCGGCTCGGCGACCGAACCGACACCGGCGGCCCGCAGCAGCGCACCCCAGGAGCCGAGCAGGTAGAGCGCCACGACCGCGGCGGCGGCGCCGAGCGCCCCGGTGAGGGTGCCGGTGAGCACGTCCCGCTCCTTGGCGTGTCCCAGCTCGTGCGCGACGACACTGGCCACCTCGGCGGGGGGCGCCTCGCGGAGCAGGGTGTCGTAGACGACGATCCGGCGGGTCGGCCCGAAACCGGAGACGTACGCGTTGACCGCGCGGGTCCGTCGCGACGCGTCGGCGACGAGCACGTCCCGCACGGGTACGCCGTCGGCCTCAGCGAGCGCCATCAGCTCGGTGCGCAGCGGTCCCGGTTCCATCGGGGTGAACCGGTTGAAGATCGGCTCCACCAGCACGGGGACGACGAAGGAGAGCAGGGTCACCAGCGCGGCCGCCCCCACCGCGCCGAACGCCCACCACCAGCGCGGCGCGTACCGGGTCACCGTGTAGAAGCCGAGCAACGCGACCGCACCGATCACCGCGCTGACCGCGTACGACTTGAGCAGGTCGACGATCCAGCCGCCCCAGCCCTGGGTGGACAGCCCGTACCGGACGAGCACCACGTGCCGCCAGGCGGCGAACGGCAGCGTCAGCAGGTCGGCCACCAGCACCACGGCCAGCCCGCCGAGCACCGCCTGGGCGATCCAGTTGCCGCCGAGGGGACGCCCGACGGACGCGACGAGCGCCGCGCCGAGCGGGGTCAGGCCGAGCAGCAGCGCCACCACCAGCCCGGCCACGATGCCGCCGTAGGTGCCGGGGCGCAGGGCCGCGTGGAAGGCGCGTCCCCGGGCGACCTCCGCCGCGGGCAGGTCCGCCAGGGCCGCCAACTGGTCCGCACGGGGCGCGGGAGGCCGCTGCCACGGGACCCGCGACGCCACCACCGTGACGAGCAGGGCAGCGAGGACCGCGAGTGCCAGGCCCGCCCAGCCGCGCGGGGTCATCGCGGCTCCCCGAGCCGGCCGGGACGCTCTTCCGGGGACTGCGGGCCCTGCCCAGGGCCGGGACGTGACGTTCCGAGCCGGACAGCCTCGAATCCGAGCCGGACAGCCTCGAACAGGGTGTCCATCTGTCTCGCCTCCCGCCGGCCGGTTCCGGCGGCCATCCTATGCCGACGCCGGAGCGACGGCTCAGCCCGCCGGTCGCCACCGTGGACACCCGGCCACGCGGCGGGGCGCGCGGCGCGGGAACCGACTCCGGGCGGCGGGACCGACGCGTCGGACGGGCGGGCGCGTCGGCGCCGGGCTAGGCCGCACGCCGCCGTCGGGACGCCCGCCGCACCGGCGCGGGTGCCGGCCGGTCCAGCACCTCGACCTCGAAACCGGCCCGAAGGAACAGTTCGATCGCGTACCGCTCCTCGGCGGCGAGCCCGGCGAGGTCGGGCGGCCGGTCCACCAGTGCGCTCACCAGGCACTCGGAACACGCCGTGCCCCGCACCGGGCACCTGTCACAGTCGATGAGCATCGGCCCTCCTCCGGGTGTGACCGACCGGTCAAGGTGTCGTCACACGGACACCGTCAGTCACCACGACGCTAAGGCAGGGATACGACACGAACGGTCGACCGGCTGAGGCAGCCGACACCGGACGATGCGGTCACGGCACCCCGGCCCGCCCCGTCGCGCGCCCCGGCCGCCCTCCGGCCGCCCCGCGGCACGCCGCGGCCCGCCCGCTCGGCGCCGCACCGCCCCACCGCGGCCCGAAGCCGGGCGCGGCGTCGGGGGTCACACCGGGTCTTCGCCGTCCGAGGGAGCCGTACCACGCCCTCGGGACGCCCCGAGGTGGGTTCAGACCCGGGCGAGCCGGCGGAGCAGGGCGTCCGCCCCGAGCGGATAGGCGCCGTGTCGGCGCACCCCGTCGGCGACCTCACGGTCGGAGGAGATCACCACGATCGGCCGCCCCGGTGGCTCCGCCCGGACCAGGCGGCGGATCAGGTCGTCGGCGGTCTCGCCCTTGCGGGAGAAGAGCACCCGTACGCCGCGCGGCGCGGGTGGCAGACCGTGCATCCGCTCGGCGCCGTCGAAGACGACGGTGACCTCGTCCCCGGTCTGCGCGGCGATCCCGCCCAACCCGGTGACCAGCCGTTTGCGCTGCTGTTCCAGCGACATCTCGCCGAATCCGCGCTTGGTGACGTTGTACCCGTCGACGATCAGGTGCGCCCGGGGAAGCGCGAGCAACTGGTCGAGCCGGGCCGGGTCGTCGGCGTCCAGGCCGCGCGCGGCGTTGGCGGTGGCCGGGCGCTCGGCGAAGGCGTCCGCGACGTAGTCGGCCGGCAGCCGGTCGGCCGGGTCGAGGGCGAGTTCCCGGCGCAGCCCGAGGGCGGCCCGGCCGATGGTCTCCAACAGCAGCCAGAGCCGGGCGTCGTCGACCGACCGGGCTTCCTTGGCGGTCTGCCGGGCCGCGCCGGCCGCCGCCTCGGCCTCGGCCAGCCGGGCCCGCAGCCGGCGCAGCTCCGCCTCGTGGTCGGCCGCCGCCCGGGCCGCCCGGCCCTTCTCGGTGGCGAGCAGCTCGTTGGCCCGGCGCTCCCGGGCCTGGGCCTCCCGCAACGACCGGCCCAGCGTCCGGACCTCCTCCCGTAGCTGGCCGAGTTCCTCGCGGAGCCGGGCGACCTCGTCGCGGAGCTTGTCCGCCTCGACCCTGGCCACCGCGCGGTCGTGCTCGGCCCGGGTGGCCCGCTGCTCGGCCTCGCGGACCAGCTCGGCCACCACGGCGCTGTCCACCTCGGCGCGGACCGCGGCCCCGGCCTGTTCGATCAGCTCACGCCAGTTGGCCGGGCGGGCCAGGTAGGCGAGCGCGGCGATCTCGACCGGATCGGCGGCGGCGGGGCTGCCGCCGGACACGACGGCGGCGCCCAGCGCCCCGGCCTCGGCCAGCACCCGGCTGGCCACCCGCTGTCGGAAGAGGGGGTCGCCGGCGAGTTGTGTGGCGATCAGCGCACCGCCGAGCCGCGCCCGTCGGTGCGGTGCGAACTTGGCGACCCGCCGCAGCGGGGTCGGCAACTCGTCGCCGGACAGGAGCGGCAGCGCCGCCGCGGCCAGGTTGACGATCCGCTGGCGGACGGGCTCCGGCAGTGTCGGCTCCGGCCCGGTCTCGTCCGCCCCCGGCCCGGCCCCGTCCGGCCCCGACCGCGCCCCAGCCGACCCGGGCTCCGGCTCCGCCGCACCCCCGCCCGGATCCGGTACGGGCTGATCGGCCTCTGGACCCGACTCACCGCCCCGGACGCGTGCGAGGTCGGCCGCCTCGGAGGAGAGGTGGTCGTCGGGAGGTTCGACGCGGGGCATACGGTCAGTCTCCCACCGAACCCGCGCCCGGCGCCTCCTGCCTCGCACGACATCGCCGGTCGTGCCGTGACTGACGGGACCCGGGTGAGCGGAGTGTCGTATGGGACGCCTACCGTGCCCGGCGTGGTGCAGCCGCGATACGTGCAGGACACCCTGGTCGGCCTGGCGGGCGACGGGTCGTCGGCGGGCGACCGTCCCGGGGACGAGCTGCCCCTGCGCGACACCACGTTCGTGGTGTTGGACCTGGAGACCACCGGGCGCGCCCCGGACGGCGGCGGCATCACCGAGATCGGCGCGGTCAAGGTACGCGGTGGCGAGGAACTCGGCGTGCTGGCGACCCTGGTCAACCCGGGTGAGCCGATCCCGCCGTACATCACCGTGCTGACCGGGATCACCCAGGCGATGGTCGCGCCCGCGCCGTCGATCGAGCAGGTGCTCCCCAGCCTTCTGGAGTTCCTGCGCGGCGCCGTCCTCGTCGCGCACAACGCACCGTACGACGTGGGGTTCCTCAGGGCCGCCTGTGCCCGGCACGGATACGCCTGGCCCAGTCCGCGGGTACTGGACACCGCCGCGCTGGCCCGCCGGGTGCTCACCCGCGACGAGGTGCCCAACCGCAGGCTCGGCACCCTCGCCGCGTACTTCCGCGCCCGGCACCAGCCGACGCACCGGGCGCTGGACGACGCCAGGGCGACGGTGGACGTGCTGCACGGGCTGATCGCCCGTCTCGGCGGGTACCGGGTGGAGACCCTGGGCGAGGCGATCGAGTTCGCCAGGGCGGTCACCCCGGTCCAGCGACGCAAACGGCACCTCGCCGACGGGCTTCCCCGGGTCCCGGGCGTCTACATCTTCCGGGCCGCCGACGACCGGCCGCTGTACGTGGGCACGTCGGGCGACATCGCCACCCGGGTGCGCAGCTACTTCACCGCCGCGGAGAAACGCGCCCGGATCTCGGAGATGCTGGCGGCGGCGGTACGGGTGGAGGCGATCGAGTGCGCGCACGCCCTGGAGGCCGAGGTCCGGGAGCTGCGGCTGATCGCGGCGCACAACCCGCCGTACAACCGGCGGTCCCGGTTCCCCGAGCGCGTGCTGTGGCTGAAGCTGACGGCGGAGCCGTACCCGCGGTTGTCGGTGGTCCGTGCTCTCACGCCGGACGACGAGGTCTACCTGGGACCGTTTCACTCCCGGCGGGCGGCGGAACTCGCCGCCGCGGCCGTGTACGACGCGGTGGGGCTGCGCCAGTGTACGCACCGGCTCTCGCTCCGCGGCACCGTTGCGGCCTGTGCCCTGGCCGAGCTGGGCCGCTGCCCGGCACCGTGCGAGCACCGGATCTCCGTGTCCGAGTACGAACGGCGGGTGGTCGCGCCGGTCCGCAGCGCCATGATGGACGATCCGCACCATCTGGTCGACGCCCTGCTGGCCCGGATCGAGACTCTCGCCGCGGCCCAGCGGTACGAGGAGGCGGCGGTGGTCCGGGGCCGGTTGGTGGCGGTGCTACGGGCCGCGGCACGGATGCAGCGGCTGGTCGGGCTGACCCGGATCGCCGAGCTGGCCGCCGCGCGGCGGACCCCCGAGGGCGGCTGGGAGATCGCCGTGGTGCGGTACGGACGGCTCGCCGGTGCCGCCACCGCCGCTCCGGGTGTGCCGCCGCGGCCGGTCCTCGAACTGGTCCGGGCGACCGCCGAGACGGTGCTGCCGGGCCACGGGCCGGTGCCCTGCGCCTCGGCCGAGGAGTCCGAGCGGATCCTGTCCTGGTTGGAACGACCCGAGACGCGGCTGGTGGAGGTCTCCGACGGCTGGGCCTGCCCGGCCCGGGGCGCGGGGCGTTTCCGTGACCTGATCGCCCGTGCCGAGACGGCGGCCCAACTACCAACCGAACGCACATAGGCAAGTGACCGATCGGACGACCGCCACTCGCTTAGTCTGTTAGAGAAGTTCAGTCCTGCCCGATTTCGGGGTTTGCTTCCGTGTCCGCATCCACGGACGGTCATGAGGAGCGATCATCGAGACGCGGGTGGTGAGTGAGGAGGTGGCTCCGCGTGGACCTCGACGCCAGCCACGGTGCCGCCCTCGGGGGCGTCCGGGCGACCGAGACCACGCTGAGCAGACGACTGCGTGCCCTCCTGTCCTGGCCGTCCGCTGAGGACGATCCGGTCGCCAGGCTGGCCCGGGTCCACCGCAGCATCCACCCGGGTGCCGACATCGGGATGCTCCGCCGCAGCTACGTCATCGCCGAGAGCCTGCACCGGGGCCAGTTCCGCAAGAGCGGAGAGCCGTACATCACCCATCCACTGGCGGTGGCACAGATCTGCGCCGACCTCGGCATGGACACGGTGACCCTGGTCGCCGCGCTGCTGCACGACACCGTGGAGGACACCCGCTACACGTTGCAGGCGCTGACCGACGACTTCGGATCCGAGGTCGCCCACCTGGTCGACGGGGTCACCAAGTTCGACAAGGCGTTCTACGGCAAGGCCGCCGAGGCCGAGACCATCCGCAAGATGATCATCGCGGCCGGCAAGGACGTCCGGGTCCTGATCATCAAGCTCGCCGACCGGCTACACAACATGCGCACCCTGGACGCCCGCTCCCCCGCCTCCCGGGCCCGGATCGCCCGGGCCACCCAGGAGGTGCTGGTGCCGCTGTGCGACCGCCTCGGTATCCAGGCGCTCAAGCGTGAGCTGGACGACGAGGTGCTGCGCCACCTCGAACCCGAGTGGTACGACCGGATCGACCGGCACGTCAAGAACCGGCCGGACTGGGCCTCCTACCTGCAGGACGTGGTCAACCAGGCCCGGGTGGTGCTGCGACGGGACAAGATCGACGCCACGGTGAAGCCCCGTCCCCGGCACTACTACTCGATCTGGAAGGAGAGCGTCGCCCGGGAGCAGACCGTCCCGTTCGACCCCCCGCGCATCGTGGTCGTGGTGGACGGTCCGGACACCGACTGCTACACCGCGCTCGGCGCGATCCACGGGCTGTGGCGGCCGGTCGCCGGGCGGTTCAAGGACTACATCGCCGCCCCGAAGAACAACCTCTACCGCTCCCTGCACACCACCGTCATCGGCCCGGGTGAGCGCACCGTCGAGGTGCTGATCCGGACGAAGGCGATGGACCGTTCCGCGGAGTACGGCATCGCCGCCGACTTCCGCTACCCCCGCCCCGGCGTCAACGCCGCGACCAGCGCCGAACAGCTCGGCTGGCTGCAGCGGGTGCTCAACTGGCAGCGGGAGACGGCTGACCCGGCGCAGTTCCTCCAGTCGCTGCGCTGCGATCTCGCCGAGGCCCAGATCCAGGTCTTCGCCGAGGGCCGGCAGATCGTGCTGCCCGCCGGCTCCACCCCGGTGGACCTGGCGTACGAGCTCGGACCGGAACGCGGGGACCACTGCCTCGCAGCCCGGATCAACGGCCGGTTGGCACCGCTGTCCTCCGAGCTCGAGGAGGGCGACGTGGTCGAGATCTTCACCGAGACCCCACCCGAGGGCGAACTGGACCTCACGGTGGCCCAACCCGGACCGCGCCGGGAGTGGCTCGACTTCGTCAAGTCCCCGCACGCCCAGATGCAGATCAACCGGTGGTTCGCCGAACACCAGGAACCGGGGATCTCGATCGCCGACAAGATCCGGCTCGGCCGGGCCACCATCGGGCTCTGCCTCCGCAAACACGACCGTGGACTGGCCAACGACCTGCCGCTGCGACGCCTCGCCGAGCAGCAGGGCTACCCCGACCTGGAGACCCTGCTGGTCGCCGTGGTCGACCGGACGGTCGACCCGGACACCGTGGTCGAGCAGCTCATCGCCATGGTCGACCATCAGGAGTGAGGCCCACCGTGCCCCGGGTCACCCGCCGTGCCCGTACGACGTCTAGCCTGGTCTCGTGATCACCCGCCGCTCGCCGACGCGTGCCCTCGGCTACAAGCTCTTCTACCGTCTGCCCCTCGGGGTGCGTCGTCGGCTGGTCCGGCTCGCCGTCCCGAAGTACATCGTCGGGGCGGTCACCCTGGTCCGCGACTCGGAGGCCGCGGAACCCGGACGGATCCTGCTGCTGCGGCAGCCGCCCGGCCGGGGGTGGACGCTGCCGGCCGGTCTGCTGCAGCGCCGGGAGGCGCCGGTGGCCGGCGCAGCCCGCGAGCTGCGGGAGGAGACCGGGATCGCGCTTCCGCTGGAGCGGTTCCAGCCCGCGGTGCCGAACGCGGTGGTCCACCTCAAGGGCTGGGTCGACATGGTCTTCGAGGTCCGGGTGCCGGCCTCGACCACGAAGCTGGCGGTCGACGGCGCCGAGGTCTACGAGGCCGCCTGGCACCGCCTCGACGAACTGCCCCGGCTCACCGGGGCGACCGCCCGACTCCTCGCCCACTACGGAATCGGCCCCCTGGCCGCCGCCGGTTCCAACCCGACCGACCTCCGTCCGCCGACATGAACGTTTCAGCCAGCCCGGGGCCGAACCCGCCCGACGGGATCTGCGCCGTCATCCTCGCCGCCGGGGTGGGACGCCGGCTGCGTCCGCTCACCGAGCACCGACCGAAGGCACTCTGCCCGGTCGGGAACGTCCCGCTGCTGGACCGGGCCCTGCACCGGGTGGCGGCGCTCGGCTTCGGTGATCCGACCACCGTCGCGGTCAACGCCTGCTACCTGGGCGACCAGGTGGTCCGGCACGTCGGCGACCGGGCGTGGCTCTCGGTGGAGCCGGGCGAGCCGCTCGGCACCTCCGGCGGGATCGCCCGGCTGCGGGACTGGATCGCCGGCCGGGGCGTCCTGGTCGGCAACGCCGACGCGTACCTGGCGGCGCCGGGGGTCCCGGCCGGCCCGGACATCGCCGCCCTGCTGGCCGGCTGGGACGGCCGCACCGTACGCATGCTCGCCCGGCCGGTCACCGGCCCGGCCCGGCCCGGCGACTTCGGCCGGCACCGGTTCGCCGGTTTCTCCCTGCTGCCCTGGTCCCGGGTCCGCGACCTGCCGGAGATGCCCTCGGAGCTGGTCCGGACGGTCTGGCGGCCCGCCGAGGCGGCCGGCGAGCTGGAGATCGTCGAGTTCACCGGAACGTATCGCGACACCGGCACCCCGGCGGACTACCTGGCGGCCAACCTGCACGCGGCCGGCGACGGCAGCCTCGTCGACCCCACCGCGACGGTCACCGGCGAGCACCGGCGTGCGGTGGTCGGGGCGGGCGCGACCGTTCACGGGACGGTCGAACGTGCGGTGGTCTGGCCGGGCGGCGTGGTCCACGCCGGTGAGCACCTCGTCGACGCGGTACGGGTCGGCCGCAGCCTGACGGTGCCGGCCCGGCCGGCCCCGGGCGCACCTTCCGCCCAGCCCTGACCCGGGCAACCCTTAGCATGGGCGGGCAGCCGCGATCCGAGGCCGGAGGGGCGATCCCGCACCCGGTACGGCGTCGGCACGAGCGGCACGCCGACGAGAGGAGCCGCACAGGTGATCACCGCGATCGTCCTGATCGACTGCGCCACGGACTCGATCCCCGAGGTGGCCGAGTCGTTGGCCGCCCTGCCCGGGGTGAGCGAGGTCTATTCGGTCACCGGCCACGTCGACCTGATCGCGATCGTCCGGGTGCGGGAGTTCGACCAGGTCGCCGAGGTCATCGCCGGACGCATCTCGAAGGTTCCCGGAGTGGTCAAGACCGAGTCCCACATCGCGTTCCGGGCCTACTCCCAGCACGACCTGGAGGAGGCCTTCGCCATCGGTCTCGCCGACGCCGACTGACCGGGCCGGCCCCGGCCGGGGGCCGCTCGCCGGCCCCGACACTCCGGGGGCGTCGGCGCCCGGAGGGCAACCACCGCTACTCAGCGGTAACTTGCCTGGGTACGATCCCGGAATGACCTCACGGTCCCAGAACGACCAGCCTGACCACGAGCCCGTCTTCGTCGACCGTGCCGGCGACCGTCTCGCGCTGAGGATCCACCCGGGTTCCGACGACCGGCCGGACTCCCCGGTGGTACTGCTCTGGCCCGCGATGGGCGTACCGGCCCGCTACTACACGCCGTTCGTCGCCGCCCTGCGCGCCGCCGGGATGGCCGTGGTCGTCGCGGACCTCCGCGGTACCGGGGCGAGCACGCCGCCGCCGGGTCGCGCGTCCCGGTACGGCTACGCCGAACTGGTCGACGACGTCGGCGCGGTGCTGGAGGTGCTGAAGGAGCGGCTGGACGGCCGTACCCGGCTTCTGCTCGGCCACTCGCTCGGCGGGCACGCCACACTGTTGCACGTCGCACTCACCGGCGGCGCACAGGTCGACGGACTGGTCCTGGTGGCGGTCGGGACGCCGTACTGGCGGCTCTACCCGGGCCGCCGCGGACACCTGGTGCTCGCGGGAAGCCAACTGATCCACGGCACGGCACGCCTGCTCGGCTGGTGGCCCGGCTGGGGCTTCGGTGGGCGGCAGGCCCGGGGGGTGATCCGTGACTGGGCCCACACCGTCCGCACCGGCCGGTTCCCACACCTCGACGGGGTCGACGCCGAGGCGGCGCTCCGGGAGATACGCCTCCCGGTCCTGGCGGTCAGTGTCGAGGGCGACCGGTTGACCCCCGCCGCCACGCTCGACCACCTGTGCGCCAGGCTGACCGCCGCGCCCGTCACGCGCCACGACTACACCACGGCCGAGGCCGGTGCCCCGATGAACCACTTCACCTGGGTGCGGGCCGCCGGCCCGCTCGCCGCCCGGGTCGCCGCGTTCGCCGCCCACCTGCCCGCCCGTCCCTCGGCCACCGTGCCGCCCGCCGGTCAGCCGGCGGCCGGACACCGGGGCGACGGCCCACCGGAGCGACCGGGCGTGCGGTCGCCGGCCCGTGGACGTGCCGCTGCCGACCCCGGCCGTACCTCCGATGGCGGGGGTCCGGTCGCCGGTGTCGTCGTCTGAGAAGGCGACGGTCCGCCCGGGCGCGGTACGCGGGCCGGAAACGCCGTGGCGCCCACCGGAGGATCCGGCGGGCGCCACGGGCGTGGTGTGTGTGCGGGAGGTCAGCGACTGCCGCCGCTGCCGACCTCCTGCCGCTCCGAGCGGGGCTCGACCGGCGGGTGGCCGGGCGAGACGGGGGCCTCGACCGGCTTCTCGATCGGGAAGAAGAAGCCCCTGATGGCCGGGCCGAGCGCGCCGAGCCGGTTCATCTTCTTCGGTACCGCCCAGCCGACGTACTCCAGCGTGCCGTGTCCGTGCTCGTCGGTCGGACCGAGCGGCTGGTGCACCTCGACGAACTTGCCGTTCGGCAGGCGTCGGATGATGCCCGTCTCGACGCCGTGTGCCAGCACCTCCCGGTCGTGCTGCTGCAGACCCAGGCAGATCCGGTAGGTGACGTAGTAGGCGAGGGGCGGCAGGATGATCAGGCCGATCCGGCCGACCCACGTCATCGCGTTCAGGCTGATGAAGAACTTGTCCGCGATCACGTCGTTCGCGCCCGAGAGGGTCAGCACCAGCCAGAAGGTCACGGCCATCGCGGCCAGCGCGGTCCGCCCGGGTACGTCCCGGGGCCGCTGGAGCAGGTTGTGGATGCGCCGGTCCTTGTTGAGCCGTGCCTCGATGAACGGGTAGGCCAGCGGGAGCACGACCAGGATGCCGGGGAGCACCACGGTCGGCCAGAACAGCGGCGGAATGACGTAGCCGTCGCCGATCGGGATGTTGATCTCCCACGGCGGCATCAGCCGGGTCGAGCCGTCCAGGAACATGACGTACCAGTCGGGCTGGCTGGCCGCGGAGACCACCGCCGCCTCGTACGGACCGAAGAGCCAGATCGGGTTGATCTGCACCAGCCCACCGAGCAGCGCGATCACGCCAAAGACGATCATGAAGAAGCCGCCCTGCTTGATCGCGTAGCGCGGGAACATCCGCTCGCCCACCACGTTCGAGTTGGTCCGGCCGGGGCCGGGCCACTGGGTGTGCTTCTGCTTGAAGACCAGACCGAGGTGAGCGCTGATCAGGGCGACGAGCAGCGCCGGGATCAGCAGCACGTGGGCGATGTAGAACCGGCTGATGATGATCTCACCGGGGAACTCGCCGCCGAAGATCGACGAGGTGATCCAGGAGCCGATCACCGGGATCGAGAGCATGATCGCCGAGGCGATCCGCAGACCGGTGCCGGAGAGACCGTCGTCCGGGATCGAGTAGCCGGTGAAACCGGCCAGGAACCCGACCCAGAACAGCAGGTAGCCGATCATCCAGTTCAGCTCGCGCGGCTTGCGGAACGCCCCGGTGAGGAAGACCCGCAGCATGTGCACCACGATCGCCGCCATGAACAGCAGCGCCGCCCAGTGGTGCATCTGCCGCACGATGAGCCCGCCCCGGACGTCGAACGAGATGTCCAGGGTCGAGGCGTACGCCGCCGACATGTGCGCGCCGCGCAGCGGGGCGTAGCTGCCGTTGTAGGTGACCTCGGTGAGCGACGGTTCGAAGAAGAACGTCAGGTAGACACCGGTCAGCAGCAGAACGATGAACGAGAAGAGCGCGATCTCGCCGAGCAGGAACGACCAGTGGTCGGGGAAGACCTTGTTCAGCAGGGAACGCAGCGGGGTGTTCACGCCGAGCCGGTCGTCGACCTCGCGGGCCGCCCTGCCCGGCAGTGCCGCCATGTCGAGCTTTCGACGCTTCACGGCCGCTCCCAGAAGTCAGGCCCGACCGTCTCGGTGAAGTCGGACTTCGCCGCGAAGAAGCCGTCCTCGACGGTCAGCGGGAGCTGCGGGAGCCGGCGGCTCGCGGGTCCGAAGATCGGACGGGCGTTGTCGGTGATGAGGAACTGCGACTGGTGGCAGGGGCAGAGCAGCCGGTTGGTCTGCTGCTCGTAGAGGCTGGCCGGGCAGCCCGCGTGCGTACAGATCTTCGAGTACGCGATGTAGTTGCCCCACATGTAGTCGGCGTGGCCGGCCCGCTCGTTCGCCGCCCGCGCCGCCGCGGCGTCGTCGGGGCGCAGGTGGATCAGCAGGACCGGAGAGTCGGCGTACTTGTTGGTGGCACCACCGGGGATGCCGGGGAACACCGTGATCTGGCCACCGGGGCTGACGTCCTCCGGACGGACCGGAGTGCCGTCGTGGTGGGTCAGCCGCACCAGCCGGGTCGTGCCGTTCTCGGTGATCGGCTTCCAGCCGGTCGTGAACATCTGGTTGTTCTTGTGCGGCTGCTGGATCAGACCACCGACCAGCGGCGCCGCCGCGACCGCGCCGACCGGCGCCAGACCCGCCAACAGCGAGACGCCCAGCAGCGGACGGCGCCGGATGCCGAGCTCGTCGACCATGTAGAGGAGGGTGTTGCCGGTGAGCCTGCGCTCCTCCTCGGAGGCGGGTTCGTCGTGCCGGGCCTGGATCGACACCTCCTTCGGCAGCAGCTTCTTGCCCCAGATCAGGATGCCGAAGCCGATGCCGAGCAGCGCGATGCCGAGGGTCAGCCCGAGGATCGGGGTGTAGTACTTGCTCGCCCCGGTGCCGTGCTCGTACCGCCACGGCCACCAGATGTACGCCACCACGAAGGCCGTCGCCGAGACGCCGACCAGCAGGAAGATCGACGCGACGGTCCGGACGATCCGGCGTTCGGCCCTGCTCCCGGGGGGAAACTGCGGCTCGTAGTGGACGATCTCGATGTCGTCGCGACGGGCGCCCTCACGGACGAGATCGAACCGGCTCAGGCGCGGGTCGTTGACGTCGAACGGCTCCCGCGGGTTGTCCACGACCTGGTTGCTGTGCGCGTCCGTACGTGTGCTCATGACTTACCCGCAATCCACAGCGCGGCGAAGACCAGGGCGACGATGCCGATCAGGAAGACCGCCACGCCCTCCGTGGAGGGACCGAGGCGGCCGAGGTTGAACCCACCCGGGTCGCGGTCCTTCGCCAGAACCTCCTGGACGTACGCGATGATGTCGGCCTTCTGCTCCGGTCGCAGCTGGTTGTCGCCGAAGACCGGCATGTTCTGCGGGCCGGTGAGCATCGCGGCGTAGATCTGCCGGTCGGTGGCCGGCCGCAGGCTCGGGGCGAACTTGCCCGAGGAGAGGGCGCCGCCGCCCCCGCCGAAGCTGTGGCAGGAGGAGCAGTTGATCCGGAACAGCCGGCCGCCCTCGACCGGGTCGCCGCCCCGGTGCAGGTTCTCGCCCTCGGGGAGCTGCGGACCGCCACCCAGCTCCTGCACGTACTGCGCGAGCTGCTGGATCTGGTCGTCGGTGAAGACCGGGGGCTTCCGCTCGGCCTGGGCCTCCTGTCGGGCCAGCGGCATCCGGCCGGTGCTCACCTGGAACTCCACCGAGGCGGCGCCGACGCCGATCAGGCTCGGCCCGCGACCCTCGACGCCCTGCGCGTTGCGCCCGTGACAGGTCACGCAGCTGGTGTCGTAGAGCGCCTTGCCCTCCTGCGCGGCCGCGCTCAGCTGCGAGGTCTCCTGCGCCTGCAGATCCGGCGCGAAGACGGTGTAAGCGCCGCCGGCCAGGGTCAACGCGGCCAGCAGCCGGACTGCGGCGCCCAGCCGCCGGCGGGCCTTGCTGCGCGGGCTGGACCGCGCGCGGCGCAGCCGCGAGAGCAGCCCGCGGGATCGAGCGCCGCCGGGGGTGTCAGAAGTCATGGCCTGTGTCCTTAACGGTTTCTCGACCTTTGTCTTGAGGGACGAAGCGTCGTGGCGGAGCGTGACAACGCCAAGATCACTGGAGCCAGTAGATCATGCCGTACAGCGCGATCCAGACCACATCAACGAAGTGCCAGTAGTAGGAGACGACGATCGCCGCGGTCGCCTGGGCGGGGGTGAACCGGCCCATGGTGGTCCGGATCATGTAGATGATGAAGGCGACGAGCCCGCCGGTCACGTGCAGCGCGTGGAAACCGGTGGTCAGGTAGAACGTCGAACCGTACCCGTCGGCGTTGATCTTCACCCCCTCGTGCACGAGCTCGCGGTACTCGTTGAGCTGACCGAGTACGAAGATCAGGCCCATCACGAAGGTGACGGTGAACCAGCGGCGCAGCGCGTGCACGTCCCCCCGCTCGGCGGCGAACACACCGAACTGGCAGGTGATCGAGGAGAGCACCAGGATCACCGTGAACGTCGTCGCGTACGGGACGTTGAGCACCTCGGTGTGCTTCTCCCACTGCTCGGGCGCTGCCGCGCGGATGGAGAAGTACATCGCGAACAACGCCGCGAAGAACATCAGTTCGCTCGAGAGCCACACGATCGTCCCGACGCTGACCATGTTGGGTCGGGTCAGCGAGTGGATCCGGCTCTTGTCAATGGCTGAGGCCGCAGTCACGCGGTCATTATTGCCCCTGACCGGCATCGGCGATCGTCGGGGTGGCCCAACTCCCTCGTCGGATGGGGTGACAACCTCCGCCCGGTCGGACTGGCCTAGCCTGGGAGACGTGCTGCACCTCGACCCCGGCACCGCCGGCACCGCCGTGGCCGGCCCGCCGTCGACCCCGGCCGTCCTCGCCGCCGAGGGTGTCCGGACGGAGCCGTTCGGCGTCTCGGCGATCGTCACCGAGAGCACGCTGAACAACTGGTTCGCCGTCGTGTTGGTGCTCGCCGGGGCGCTGTACCTCTACGGGGTGCACCGGCTGCGGGTCCGGGGCGACCACTGGCCGGTCGCCCGCACGGTGCTCTTCCTCGGCCCCGGTCTCGGCGGAGTCGCGGCGGTGACCCTGAGCGGGCTCGGCGCCTACGACACCACCCTGCTGTCGGTACACATGATCCAGCACATGGTGCTGTCCATGGTGGCGCCGATCTTCCTGGCGCTCGGCGCGCCGGTCACCCTGGCGCTGCGGACGCTCACCGGGGCGCCGCGGCGCCGGCTCCTCGCCGTCCTGCACAGCCGGGTCGCGCGGGTGGTGTCGTTCCCGCTCTACGCGTACGCGGTCTTCGTGGCCAACCCGTTCGTGCTGTACTTCACCGACCTCTACCGGGTGAGCCTGGAGCAGCCGCTGGTCCACGAGCTGGTGCACGCGCACTTCGTCGCCACCGGTTGCCTCTTCTTCTGGCCCCTGCTGGGGCTGGACCCGCTGCCGGGCCGCTGGCCGTACCCGGCGCGCGCCCTGCTGATGCTCCTCTCGGTGCCGTTCCACACCGTGCTCGGGCTCACCATCATGCAGAGCACCACCCTGCTCGGCGGCGACTGGTACCCGTCGCTGAACCTCGGATGGATCGATCCGTTCACCGACCAGAAGATCGCCGGCGGCATTCTCTGGGCCGGTGGGGAGTTCGTCAGCGTGACCATGATCGCCGTGTTGGTCGTGCAGTGGATGCGGCAGTCCGAGCGGGAGGCGCGGCGGATCGACCGCGAGCTGGACCGTCAGGAGGCCCGCATGCGGGCGTCGGGTACCTCCGCGGGCACCCCGTCCTGACCTGCCGGTCCGCCCCGTCGAACCCGGCACGGGGCCGGTACGCCGTCCCGGAATGCGGGCGTGGCTCACCCCGGGGACGGGCGGGCGGTTCGGCGCCCGGGGACGACCGGTACGATCGGCGGGCAGCTACGAGGTGGGAGCCTGGCAACCGATGAGCGATCGTTCGTACACCGTTCTGCTCTACAGCGACGACCCCGAGGTCCGGACCGCGATGCGGCTGGCCGTGGGGACCCGGCCGGCCGCCGATCTGACCGTCGAGTTCGCCGAGGCCGGGACCTACGACGAGTGCATCCGGCTCATCGACGAGTACGAGATCGACCTGCTGTTGCTCGACGGCGAGGCCAGCCCGGCCGGCGGGCTGGGCGTCGCCCGGCAGATCAAGGACGAGCGTGACGACGCTCCGCCGACCTGCCTGGTGATCGCCCGCGCCGCGGACCGTTGGCTCGCGGCGTACGCCCAGGTCGACGCCACGCTGATGCACCCGCTCGACCCGGTGACCACCGGTCAGACCGTGGCCAGGCTGCTCCGCGCCCGCGCCGCCGGAGTGCCGGCACTCGGCTGACCGACGTCGCCGGCGGGCCCGGGGAATCACCACACCGCCTCCTCACCCGACCACCACCCCGCATCGCTCGGGAGGCTTGTATGGGGGAACGGACCTGGCCCAACCTTCTCGCCGCACTGTTGCGCGCCGAGGAGCTCTCCACCGCCGACACCGCGTGGGCGATGGGCGAGATCATGTCGGGGGCCGCGACCACGGCGCAGATCGCCGGTTTCGTGGTGGCCCTGCGCGCCAAGGGGGAGACCCCGGCCGAGGTGGCCGGTTTCGTCGAGGCGATGCTCAGCGAGGCGACCCTGGTGGAGCTGCCCCCGGACCTGCGGGACCGTGCGGTCGACGTGGTCGGCACCGGTGGCGACCGGGCCCACACCGTCAACATCTCCACGATGACCGCGATCGTGGTGGCCGGGGCGGGGGTACCGGTGGTCAAGCACGGCAACCGCGCCGCCTCCTCCTCCTGCGGCGCCGCCGACCTGCTCGAACACCTCGGAGTTCCGTTGGATCTGGGCCCGGCCGGCGTGGCCCGGTGTGTCGCCGAGGCCAATGTCGGCTTCTGCTTCGCCGGCCGCTTCCACCCCGGGATGCGGCACACCGCGGTACCCCGCCGTGAGATGGGGGTGCCCACGGTCTTCAACTTCCTCGGTCCGCTGACCAACCCGGCCCGGCCCCGCTCCGGCGCGGTGGGCTGCTTCGACGTGCGGATGGCGCCCGTGATGGCCGAGGTCTTCGCGCGCCGGGGCGACTCGGTGCTGGTGATGCGGGGCGAGGATGGTCTCGACGAGTTCAGCACCGCGGCGCCGACCCGACTCTGGATCGCCCGGCAGGGCCGGGTCACCGAGACGGTGGTCGATGCCGTCGAGCTCGGCCTGCCGCGGTCGGCCCCCGGTGACCTGCGGGGTGGCGACGCCGCCTTCAACGCCGACGTGGCCCGTCGGCTGCTCGCCGGTGAACCCGGCCCGGTCCGGGACGCGGTGCTGGTGAACGCGGCGGCCGCGCTGGTCGCGCAGGGCGGCTTCTCGGGCGAGTTGGTGCCGGCGTTGCGGGCCGCGGTGCAGCGGGCCGCGGAGTCGATCGACTCCGGCGCCGCCGCCCGGACGCTGACGCGGTGGGTCGAGGTGGCCCGGGCGGCGAAGGCCGCCGAGTGACCCGGGCGGTCCGTTCCTCCCGTCACGTTCCGTCCGTCCCGACCGACCGGTGCGGCCCGCCTCGTGCCGGGACCGTCCGTTCCGCCGGCCGTCGCGTGCGCCGCGTCCCGTCATGACCCGTGTCCTCCGGTCGCGCCCGTCCTGCTGACCTGCCTGTTCGGCCCGCCGGCACCCCCTGGTGGCCGGCCGGGGTGCCGTGTCCGCCGGGCCCGGTCGTCCGCACCGGCGGGGTGCGTACGGGATCATGTCGGCCGAAGCGGAGTCGTCCGCGTGTCCGTCGCACAACCGGGTACCCCGGAGGTTGAACGACGGAGGGGGGAACAACCATGTCGGTCACCAAACGCCTGGGCGCGCTCGCCGCGATGGTGCTGCTCGGCCTGGCGCCGGCCGGAGCCGCGTACGGCGCCGTGACACAGCCGACGCCGTCCGGGACGCCGGCCGCCGCGCTGTCCGCCCAGGACAAGCAGTTCCTGCAGTCGATCCACCAGGTGAACCTCGCGGAGGACACCACCGGGAAGCTCGCCCAGCAGAAGGGGACCAACCAGGAGGTGAAGTCGCTCGGCGCTCGGTTCGTGACGGACCACGCGCAGTTGGACGAGCGGGTGCGGAGCGTCGCCTCGGCGGGCAAGCTGACGTTGCCGGACAAGGTGACCAGTGAGCAGCAGGCGGTGGTGAACCAGCTGCAGAACGTCAGCGGGGCGGACTTCGACGCCCAGTGGGTCACGGCGCAGCTCACCGCGCACAGCCAGGCGATGCAGGTGGTGCAGGCTGAGCTGACGCAGGGCTCGGACCCGGGCGCCAAGCAGGTGGCGCAGCAGGCGGCGCCGGTGCTCCAGGCGCACCACAACGCGTTGGTGGCGCTGGCCCAGAGCCTGGGCGTGCCGATCCCGGGCGGGGTCACGGTGGTGCCGAGCCCGGGTGTCAGCTCCGGAACGCCGGCTCCGAGCGGTACGGCGACCACGCCGGGGCCGACGTTGAGCTGACCGGGGTCGGCCGCCGGCCGCAACCGGCGGGACACCGCGCTGTGACGGGTCCACGGGCGATCATGCCGGTGGGCCCGTCGCCGTACGCCAGGGCCCCGCCCGACCCGTGGGCGCGCCGGGCGACGCCGTCACGGTCGCCCAGGCCGTGCCCAACTCCTCTCCGTCGTGTGGCGCGGCCCGCGGTCGGTTCCGGCCGCTCCTCGGGCCCACAACCCCCGGACGGCGTACGACCCGCCGCCCGGGGTGGGCGGCGGGTCGTACCGCGTGTCCTGTCGGGCGATCAGTGCTCGGCGGTCCGCCGGGTACCGGTGTAGTACTCGAAGAGCAGGCCGCTGGCGGTGAAGAGGACCGCGACCAGGCCGGCGATGGTCAGCCACCACTGCCAGAACACCAGCCCCAACCCCGCCACGCTGGCGGACAGGGCCACCCCGAACGGCCAGTAGCTGCCCGGGCTGAAGAAGCCCACCTCGCCGGCACCGTCGGCGATCTCACCGTCCGGCCGGTCCTCGGGACGGGGCTCGATGCGGCGGGAGACGAACCAGAAGAACCCCCCGCACATGGCGGTCAGCAGGCAGGACAGCAGCAGCGCGACGACGCCGATCCACTCGATCCGCCCGGTCTCGCCGTCGGTCCACAACCCGTACACGACGGTGGCGATCGCCAGGAAGAACGAGACGATGCCGAACAGGCGCCACTCAGACTTCATCTCCGCCGTCCTCAGCTTCCCGCGCCCGCGGCGCTCGCGTTACCGAAGTTGTTGGCGTCCCGCCGGGTCTCGAACGGCGTCGTCGTGGTCGCCAGCGGCGGCTCGCCGATCAGGGCCAGGGCCTCCTGGGTCGACTGGCCCTGCTGCTTCGCGGCGATGAACCGGTCGTACCGTTCCGGTGAGACCACCCGGAGCTCGAAGTTCATCATCGCGTGGTACGTGCCGCACAGCTCCGCGCACCGACCGACGAACGCCCCCTCCTGGTCCAGGCTGGTCACCTGGAAGACGTTGCGGACGTTGCCGGGGAAGACGTCGCGCTTGAACAGCAGCTCCGGCACCCAGAACGAGTGGATGACGTCCCGGCTGGTCTCCTCGATCCGGATGCTCCGCCCGGTCGGCAGGACGAGGATCGGGATGACCTCGCTGGTGCCCAGCGTCGAGGCGATGGTCCGGGCGTCCTCACCCGGCCGATCCCGGTAGTTGAACTGCCAGTTCCACTTGAAGGCGACGACCTCGACGGTGACGTCGGGGTCGTCCGTGACCTTGTTGACCCCGGTCTGCACGACGGCGGTGTAGTAGAAGAGCACCGAGACGACCAGGATCGGCGCGATGGTGTAGAGAAACTCCATCGGCATGTTGAACCGGGTCTGCACCGGCAGCGACTCGCCCCGCTTCCGGTACCGGATGATGCACCAGAAGATCAGGCCCCAGACGAAGACACCGACCGCGAGGGCGGCGATGACGGAGCCGATCCACAGGTCGTACATCCGGCGGGACTCCGGGCTGATGCCTCCCTGGGGCCAGCCGAAGCCGTCGAACGTCTGCCCGACGTCACACCCGGTCAGCAGGGCGAGCAACGCGGCACCGCCGGCGCCGAGCCCGGCCAGCCGGCCGAACGCGCGCCGCTGGTCACGCCCTCGGGCACCCCGGGGACTGTTGTGCCGTACGACCGACGGCGGTACCTCCGAACCCCTTGCGACCACCTGGTCCTGCCTCCCTAGTGCGCCGCACACTGTCCGCTATCTCGACACCGGCGGCAAAGGCGTCACCGACGGTCGCAGATTACTCGACCTGCGTCGGCGCAGCGGCTTTGGGGTCGGCGTCCCCACCCCGCCGAGGGATCTTGCCCGGTTCGGCCCTCGCGTTACCGTTTCCTGGTGAACCAGCCCTCGGCGTACTTCGACGCGGCCGCCGCCGCACCGTTGCACCCGGTGGCCCGCCAGGCGATGCTCGCCGCCCTGGAGGACGGCTGGGCGGACCCGGCGAAGCTGTACAGCCAGGCCCGGCGTGCCCGCCAGCTCCTCGACGCGGCGCGGGCCGCGGCCGCCGAGGTGCTTCGGGTACGTCCCGACGAGCTCTCGTTCACCACCAGCGGCACCGCCGCGGCGCACGCCGCCGTGCTCGGTGTCCTGGCCGGGCGGCGCCGGGTCGGGAACGTCCTGGTGCACTCGGCGATCGAGCACTCGGCGGTGCTACACGCCGCGCGGCGGCACGTCGAGGCGGGCGGCGTGGCGACGTCGGTGCCGGTGGACCGCGTCGGGCGGCTCGACCTCGACGCCTGGTCGGCCGCGGTCGCCGCACCCGGGGTGGCGCTGGCCGCGCTGATCAGCGCCAGTCACGAGGTGGGGACCCTCCAGCCGGTGGCGGAGGCGGCGCGGGCCTGCGCGGCGGCCGGGGTCCCGCTCTACGTCGACGCCGCCCAGTCGGTGGGACGGGTGCCGGTGCCCGAGGGGTGGTCGGTGCTGTCGGCCAGCGCCCACAAGTGGGGCGGCCCGCCCGGGGTCGGGATCCTGGTGGTACGCAAGGGCTGCCGCTGGGAGTCGCCGTACCCGGCCGACGACCGGGAGGCGGGCCGCAGCCCCGGGGCACCGAACCTGCCGGCGATCGTGGCGGCGGTCGCCGCGCTGCGGGCCGCGGCGGCCGAGGCGGACGCCGAGGCGGCCCGGCTGGCGCCGCTGGTGGAGCGGATCCGCACCACCGTGCCGGCGACGGTCCCCGACGTCGAGGTGGTCGGTGACCCCGTCGACCGGCTGCCGCACCTGGTCACCTTCTCCTGCCTGTACGTCGACGGCGAGGCGCTGCTGCACGCGCTGGACCGCCGGGGTTTCGCCGTCTCCTCCGGCTCCTCCTGCACCTCGTCGACGCTGCGCCCGTCGCACGTGCTGGAGGCGATGGGCGTGCTGACGCACGGCAACATCCGCATCTCGCTGCACCGGGACAGCACCGAGGCCGAGGTGGAGCGCTTCCTCGCCGAGCTGCCGGGGATCGTCGCCGACCTGCGGGCCGAGGCCGGGGTGGTCGGCCTGTGAACCGGCCGGCGGCACGCCGTGGCGGGGTCGGTTGGCGGCCGGGCGACCGGCGGCGCAGAATCGCCGGATGGGTACGGATTCCCCGGGCCACACACCCGACGAGGTCGTCGACTGTCTCGGCCAGCGCTGCCCGCTACCCGTGATCGCGGCCGCCCGCCGGATGCCCGACCTGCCGGTCGGTGCGGTGCTGCGGGTTCTCGCCGACGACCCGGCGGCGGCCGTCGACATCCCCGCGTGGTGCCGGATACGGGGGCAGGAGTTCCTCGGTGCCTCGACCGTGGACGGCTCGCCCGCCTACGACATCCGCCGCGCGCGCTGACCGGGGTCAGCCCGGGATCAGGTGCGGCCGGACATCCTCGGCGGCCTCGTCGCCGTACGACTCGGCCAGGCGCTTGACGAACAGGTCGGGGCGGACCTCGTACTCCTGGGTACCGACGGTCTCCAGCACCAGGGTGGCGAGGAGCGAGCCGACCTGGGCGGCCCGTTCCAGGCCGAGCCCCCACGAGATGGCGGCGAAGAAGCCCGCCCGGAAGCCGTCCCCGACCCCGGTCGGCTCGGCGATGTGCGTCTCGCGGGCGATCGGTACCCGGAACGGGGCGATGTCGCGCCCGGCGATCTCCACGCCGTCCTTGCCCAGGGTCGTCACCCGGATCTTCACCCGCTCCAGCAGTTGGTCGTCGGTCAGCCCGACCTTGCTCTGCAGCAGCGACTTCTCGTACTCGTTGGTCAGCAGGTAGTCGGCGCCGTCGATCAGCGACATCACGTCGGCGCCGTCCATCCGGGCGAGCTGCTGCGACGGGTCGGCGGCGAAGGGGTACCCGCGCTGCCGGCACTCCTCGGAGTGGCGCAGCATCGCGTCCGGGTCGTTGGCGCTGATCAGGACGAGGTCGAGCCCGCCCACCCGCGCCGCGACCGGGGCGAGTTCGATGTTGCGGGCCTCACTCATCGCACCGGCGTAGAAGGACGCGATCTGGCACATCTCGATGTCGGTGGTGCAGACGAACCGGGCGGTGTGTGCCACCTGGCTGACGTGCACCGACTCGCAGTCGACGCCGTGCCGCTCCAGCCACGACCGGTAGTCGTCGAAGTCGGTGCCGACGGCGCCGAGCAGGATGGGGCGCAGCCCGAGCTGGGCCATCCCGAAGGCGATGTTGGCGGCCACCCCGCCGCGCCGGAGCACCAGCTCGTCGACGAGGAAGGAGAGCGACACCTTGTGCAGCTGGTCGGCGATGAACTGATCCGCGAACCGCCCCGGGAAGGACATCAGGTGGTCGGTCGCGATTGAGCCGGTAACGGCGATCTTCATGTCGGCCTCGGTATCGGAGAGATGGGACCGCAGCCGGGACAGCCTACCGTTTTGGTTCCGTCCTGTCCCGAATCAGTAACGAACCGGTCACCAAATGCTTCTTCTCCCGTAGAGCCATCGATCCCCATATATGGGACGCCGCTGCTCGCCGACGGCGTACCGCGAACAGCGGAGTGGGCCGCCCGCAGCCCCGGACGCCCGACCACGCCGGTGGTCGGGCGTGCCGGGTACGCGGACGGCCCACCCGGGACGAGATCCGGTATCTGGTGGGAAAGCCCCTGTCAGTGGAACGAGTCGCCACACGCGCAGGAGTTCTGCGCGTTCGGGTTGTCGATGGTGAAGCCCTGGGCGTCGATGCGGTCGGCGAAGTCGATGGTCGCGCCGGCCAGGTACGGCGCGCTCATCCGGTCGACGACGACCTCAACCCCGCCAAACTCGCTGACGATGTCACCGTCGAGCGACCGCTCGTCGAAGAAGAGCTGGTAACGCAAGCCGGAGCAGCCACCCGGCTGCACGGCGACCCGCAGTCGCAGGTCGTCCCGGCCCTCCTGCTCGAGCAGAGCCTTCACCTTCTGCGCAGCGACGTCGGTGAGGATGACGCTGCGCGGGGTGGTTGCCGCGGTCGACTCGGTCTGCGCTGGCGTTGTCACGTGAAAGTCTCCCTGCGCCGGTGCGATATCTGTCCGTAAGAGGCCAACGCTAGTCGGATGGCCGGTCATTCCCAAGCCGGGTCCCCTCGATTGTAGGTGGACGCGGCGCTGCTCACCCGGCCTCGACCGAAGTACCCGGGCTCGTTTCGGCCCCGCCCGTCCCGGATGTCGCGCCCGGCGGCCCACCCCGTGTCCGCCGGCGGAAGCCGGCGTCAGCGGCGCCCCCACTGCCGGGCCAGCCGCGCCGCCAGCGCCCGCAGGCCCTCGGTCGGACGGCTCGTCGCCCGCTCGACCCCACCGTGCGGCTCGCCCCCGAAGTACTCGACCAGGCTGTGCGCCTCGGTCACCCCCGCCGCCGCCGACTCCCGGCGCCCGGTGCTGACCCGACCAGCCAGCACCACGCACGGCAGTCCGCGGTCCCGGGCCGCGCCCGCCACCCCGGCCACCACCTTGCCGCGCAGCGACTGGTGGTCGAACGAGCCCTCCCCGGTGATCACCAGGTCGGCCCGATCCAGCGCGGCGTCCAGTCCGATCAGTCGGGAGACCAGCGCGATACCGGACTCGCACCGCCCGCCGAGCGCCAGCACGGCCGCACCCAGCCCGCCGGCCGCCCCGCCGTACGGCAGCCCGGCCAGTCCCGGCGGACAGCCCGGCAGGTCCCGCTCCAGCACCTCGGCGAAACGGGCCAACGCGGCGTCGAGCAGCAGCACGTCCTCCGGTGAGGCGCCCTTCTGCGGCCCGAACACGTACGACGCCCCCGTCGGTCCGGTGAGCGGGTTGTCCACGTCCGTCGCCGCGACCAGCTCCATCGCCCGGATCTGCGGCAGCCCGGCCAACCCCGCGACCGCCACCAGCGCCGCCCCGCCGTACGGCAGGGCCATCCCCGCCACGTCCACCGGGACGGCGTTCAGCGCGGTGAGCATCCCCGCTCCCCCGTCGTTCACCGCCGAACCACCCAGCCCGATCACCACCCGCCGGGCACCGCACTCGGCGGCGGTCGCGATCAGCGCCCCGAGCCCGAACGAGGTGGTCCGCCTCACGTCCCGTTCGTGGGCCGCCAGCAGGTGCAGGCCGCAGGCCTGGGCGCTCTCGACGTACGCCGTGGTCCCGTCCTGGCCGAGCAGGACCTCGCCGCCGACCGGCCGGCCGAGCGGGTCGACGGTCCGCACCGGTACCCGCCGCCCGGGCACCGCGGTGGCGAGCACGTCGAGGAATCCCGGTCCGCCGTCGGAGAGTGGCCGGATCTCCAGTTCGTCGTCCGGGGCACCCTCCCGCCACCCCTCGGCGATCGCCGCGGCCGCCTCGGGTGCCGAGAGCGTCCCGGCGAACTTGTCCGGACAGATCAGGATCCGCATGGTCGGCAAGTGTGGCAGCCCACACCCGGGCCGGCGGAAACCGGGCCCGGCTGTGGAAACATGGAGATCGTGACTTCGACGTGGGTAGAGCCGTCCAGCACCGCAACCGCCCTGCTGCTCCTGGGCCGGGGCGCCGACCCGTCCAGCGAGCGCGGCGTGGACTGTCCGGGGGCGCTTCCCCCGCCCAGCGACCCGAGCCTGGTGGACCGGGCCGCTGCCGCCAAGGCCGCGCTGGGTGACCGGGTCTTCATCCTCGGCCACCACTACCAGCGTGACGAGGTGATCCAGTTCGCCGACGTCACCGGGGACTCGTTCAAGCTCGCCCGCGAGGCCGCCGCCCGGCCCGACGCCGAGTACATCGTCTTCTGCGGCGTGCACTTCATGGCCGAGAGCGCGGACATCCTCACCAGCGACGCGCAGCGCGTCATCCTGCCGGACCTGGCCGCCGGCTGCTCGATGGCCGACATGGCGGCGCTGAGCCAGGTCGAGACGGCCTGGGAGACGCTGGCCGACCTGGGCATCGCCGACTCCACGGTCCCGGTGACGTACATGAACTCCTCGGCCGACATCAAGGGCTTCGTCGGCCGCAACGGCGGGGTGGTCTGCACCTCGTCCAACGCCGAACGGGCCCTGCGCTGGGCCTTCGAGCGGGGCCGGCGGGTCCTCTTCCTCCCCGACCAGCACCTGGGCCGGAACACGGCGGTGCTGAAGCTGGGCTTCGACCTGGCCGACTGCGTGCTCTACGACCCGCACAAGCCGGGTGGCGGCCTCACCCCGCAGCAGCTCCGGGACGCCCGGATGATCCTCTGGCGGGGGCACTGCTCGGTGCACGGTCGCTTCACCCGGGACAGCGTCGACGAGGTCCGCAGCCGGGTGCCCGGGGTGAACGTGCTGGTCCACCCGGAGTGCCGCCACGAGGTGGTGACGGCGGCGGACTACGTCGGCTCGACCGAGTACATCATCTCCACCATCCAGGCGGCGCCGGCCGGCTCGGCCTGGGCGGTCGGCACGGAACTCAACCTGGTCCGTCGGCTCGCCCACGCCCACCCCGACAAGCAGATCATGTTCCTGGACCGGACGGTCTGCTACTGCTCGACGATGAACCGGATCGACATGCCACACCTGGTCTGGGCGCTGGAGGAGCTGGTCGCGGGCCGGGTGCCGAACCAGATCACGGTGGATCCGGAGACCGCCCGCCACGCCCGCGCCGCGCTGGACCAGATGCTCGCGCTGCCCTGACCAACGGTCACGCACCGCGACGACCAGGCGGAATTTCGTACCTCCGTCACCGGTTCACACCACTCGCCCGCCGTGACCGCTGCCACTACTGTGACGGAGCGCTATGCTGCCGGGGCCGTCACAGACCCATGCCGCGACAGGCCCATCGGGGTCGGCACGACCGTGCGCCGCCGCCGGTGACACGTGTCGACCGATGGCCGCCCTCGCCGGCAGCTCGCGCGAAGCAGCATCGACCCGCTGGAGGTTGCGTTGACCGACGACGTCCTGGTCGTACACGGAGGTACGCCGCTTAACGGGCAGATCCGGGTGCGCGGTGCGAAGAATCTCGTCTCCAAGGCGATGGTCGCCGCCCTGCTCGGCAACGGGCCGAGCCGGCTGTTCGACGTACCGCGGATCCGCGACGTCGAGGTCGTCCGGGGTCTGCTCGAACTGCACGGCGTCAAGGTCACCGACGGCGAGGAGGACGGCGAGCTGATCTTCGACCCGACCAACGTGGCGAGCGCGAGCACGGACGAGATCAACGTGCACGCCGGGTCGAGTCGGATCCCGATCCTGTTCTGCGGTCCGCTGCTGCACCGGCTCGGGCACGCGTTCATCCCGAACCTCGGCGGCTGCCACATCGGGCCACGGCCGATCGACTTCCACATCCAGGCCCTGCGCCAGTTCGGTGCGATCGTCGACAAGCGGCCCGAGGGGATGTACCTCACCGCGCCGAACGGGCTGTCCGGGACGAAGTTCGAGCTGCCGTACCCGAGCGTCGGCGCCACCGAGCAGGTGCTGCTGACCGCCGTGCTGGCCGAGGGGGTCACCGAGCTGCGCAACGCGGCCGTCGAGCCCGAGATCATCGACCTGATCTGCGTCCTGCAGAAGATGGGCGCGATCATCAAGGTGCACACCGACCGGGTGATCGAGATCCAGGGGGTTACCGAGCTCGGCGGCTACACCCACCGACCGATCCCCGACCGGATCGAGGCGGCGAGCTGGGCGGCGGCCGCGCTGGCCACCGGCGGCCAGGTCGAGGTGCTCGGCGCCGAGCAGGCGGCCATGATGACCTTCCTCAACGTCTTCCGCGCGGTCGGCGGGGCGTACGAGGTCACGGACAGCCGGCCACCGCGGGCGGACCACCCGGGACAGGAGGGCAGCATCCGGTTCTGGCACCCGGGCGGGGAGCTGCGGGCGGTGGCCCTGGAGACCGACGTGCACCCGGGCTTCATGACCGACTGGCAGCAGCCGCTGGTGGTGGCGCTCACCCAGGCCCGGGGCCTGTCGATCGTGCACGAGACCGTGTACGAGCAGCGACTCGGCTACACCGAGGCGCTGAACTCGATGGGCGCGACCATCCAGGTCTACCGGGAGTGCCTCGGCGGCACGCCGTGCCGGTTCGGCCGACGCAACTTCACGCACTCGGCGGTGATCGCCGGTCCATCCAAGCTGCACGCCGCCGATCTGGTGATCCCGGACCTGCGGGCCGGGTTCAGCCACCTGATCGCCGCGCTGGCCGCCGAGGGCACCTCCCGGGTGTACGGCGTGAACCTGATCAACCGCGGCTACGAGGACTTCGAGGCCAAGCTCGCCGCGCTCGGCGCGCACGTCGAACGCCCGTAACCGGACACTCCCGACGGCACGGGTCCTACCGCCGCCACCGCGCGGTGGGTGGGGACCCGTGCCGGCCGGACCGGAGGTGCGGGGCACACCGGCGGTTGGCTACCCTTCACCCGTGCCGTCGCTCTTCCGTCGCAAGTCCGCCAACCGCGCCGAGGACTCCCCCGCCGCGGTGACCACCGCCGCGCCCGCCACCGACCGCCCCCGGGGCTACACGCCCAGCAAGCGGGAGCGGGGGGTTCAGACCCCGAAGCGGCCGGCCGTGGGTCGGCGGCCCGTCGGCGGGCGCCGGCCCATGACGAAGCAGGAGCTGCGGGAGCGGCGCCGACAGCTACGCGCCGAGGCGGCGGCCGAGTTCCGGCGGGTGGGTGGCCCCCGGGACCGTCCCCCGGAGCGAGGACTGGCCCGGGACGTGGTGGACTCCCGGCGTACGGTCGGCACCTGGTTCTTCGGCGGGGCGCTGATCGTCCTGATCGGCTCGGCGCAGACCATGCCGCCGGTCGTCCGGCTCGCCTCCAACGTGCTCTGGGGTCTGCTGGCCGTCGCCCTGGTGATCGACTCGGTGTTGATCTCGCGTCGGATCCGGAAGCTGGTCCGGGAGCGTTTCCCCAAGACCGACCAGCGGATGGCTTCGCTCTACCTCTACGCGATCATGCGGTCGATCACGTTCCGCCGGATGCGGGTTCCGGAGCCGCGGGTCAACATCGGCGACAAGATCTGAGATCCGACGTCCCGCCGGGTACGGGCGCCGGGGCCGCGCCTGTCGCCGGTGGCGAAGACCGCCGACCGTCCCCGCCGTCCCTGCGACAGGCGCGCGACCGATCACGGTACGCCGAGCAGGCGCAGCAGCGCGGTCGTCGCGGCGGCGGCCACGACGACCGCGACGAACGGCGCCCGCCGCCAGGCCAACACCACGCCGACCAGCACTCCGAGTGGCCGGGCGAACCCGGCGAAGGCCCCCGCCTCGGTCACGGCGGCGGTCAGCGCCAGCGCCGCGAGCAGGGCCGCGGCCGCCATCGGCAGCAGGCGGGCCACCTCGTCGGGAAGGACCAGCCGGTCCCGGAGCACCAACCCGGAGAACCGGAACGCGTACGTGCCGAGGGCGAGCGCGAGGATGACCGCGATCAGCATGCCCGCTCCCGGCGCCGTCCCGGCAGCGTGAGCACGGCGAGCCCGACCAGGGCCAGCAGCACGGGCAGTCCGGCCGGCAGAAACGGGGTCGCCGCCACCGCGACCGCCGCCCCGCTGAGGGCGACCCGCCGCGTCTGGGTGTCGCGCAGGGCCGGCAGCAGCAGGGCGAGCAGGCCGGCCGGGAAGGCGGCGTCCACGCCCAGCCGGAGCGGGTCGCCGACCCGGCTGGCGAGCAGCACGCCCAGCACGGTGCCGGCGTTCCAGGCGAGGAAGAGGCCGACTCCCGCCAGCCAGAAGGCCCGCCGTTGCCCGGCCGGATCGGGCTGGGCGAGCGCGAAGGCGGTGGCCTCGTCGGTGATGAGGTGACTGCCGAGCAGCCGGTCGCGCCACCGCCGGCCGAGGACGCCGCCGAGGGCGAGCCCGAACGGCAGGTGTCGTGCGTTGATGAGCAGTCCGGCGAACACCGCCGCGACCGGGCTGCCGGCGGCGAGCAGGCCGACGGCCATGAACTGGGCGCCGCCGGCGTACACCAGCGCGGACATCGCGAGGATCGCCGCGACCGGCAGGTCGGCGGCCACGCCGACGGCTCCGAAGGACGCGCCGACGGCCACGATCGCCACGCCGATCGCGGCGACGTCCCGCACGAGCGCCGGGACGGCTGTTCGGTTTGCCGTACGCATGGTTCCGTATCATGAACACGGGCTCACGTGTTCGTCAAACCGAACGGATTGGCCGATGTATCGAATGACCAGGTCGGAAGACTCCCCGGTGGCCGCCATCGCCGCGGCGATACGGCGGGAACGGGAACGGGCTGGACTGTCGCTCGGGGAGTTGGCGCGCCGCGCCGGAATCGCCAAGTCGACCCTGTCCCAGTTGGAGGCGGGCACCGGCAACCCGAGCGTGGAGACCGTCTGGGCGCTCGGCGTCGCGCTCGGCGTACCGTTCAGCCGGCTGGTGGAGCCGGCGACGGCGACGGTCCGGGTCGTCCGGGCGGGCGAGGGACCCCGGGTCCGCTCCCAGCAGGCCGACTTCGCCTGCACCCTGCTCACCGCGGGCGCCCCGCAGCTCCGACGGGACCTCTACGTCACCAACCTGGAGCCGGGCATGGTCCGACAGGCCGAACCGCACACCCCCGGCAGCGTCGAACACCTGGTGGTGGCGGCCGGACGACTGCGCACCGGGCCCGACACGGAGCAGGTCGAGCTGGGGCCCGGCGACTACGTCACGTTCCCGGGTGACGTCCCCCACCGGTACGAGGCGCTCGCTCCCGGCACCTTCGCCGTCCTGGTGATGGAGCACCCCTGAGCCGGGTCCGCCCCGCCCTCCGACGCCGCGTTCCGGTAGATCCGGGCGACGACGTCCTCGATGTCGGGCTCGACGACGGCGATGTCCCGCAGCGCGACCAGCCCGGCCAACCGGGCGACGACCGCGGAGGCGGTCGCCGACTCGCAGGCGAAGACCAACCGCCGCCCGTCAGCCTCGGTCCGCAGCAGCGGCGCCCCGGCCAGAACCGGCGGTGTTGTCAGCGGTTCGTCCAGTTCGGCCACGACCAGGCGGCGCGAACCGTACCGGGCGTGCAGCGCCCCGATCGACCCGTCGTGCACCACCCGGCCGTGGTCGATCACCACCAGTCGGTGGCACAGCCGCTCGATGTCGGCGAGGTCGTGGGTGGTGAGCAACAGGGTGGTCTCCCCGCTGCGCCCGAGCTCGGCGAGAAAGGCCCGGACCGCCTGCTTGCTGACCACGTCGAGCCCGATCGTCGGCTCGTCGAGGAAGAGCACCTCCGGCCCGTGCAACAGCGCCGCGGTCAGCTCGCCGCGCATCCGCTGGCCGAGCGAGAGCTGCCGGACCGGGACGTCGAGAAAGTCGTCCAGGTCGAGCAGTTCGCGACAGCGGCGCAACCGGGCGGCGTGGGCGGCGGCCGGCACCCGGTAGATGTGCCGCAGCAGCGCGAACGAGTCCCGCAGTGGCAGGTCCCACCAGAGCTGTGAACGCTGGCCGAAGACGACGCCGATCCGCAGCGCGAGCTGGGTGCGCCGGGCCACCGGTGGCAGCCCGCAGACGCGGACCTCACCGGAGGAGGGCATCAGCACGCCGGTGAGCATCTTCAGGGTGGTCGACTTCCCGGCGCCGTTGGGGCCGATGTAGCCGACCATCTCGCCACGCCGGACGGTCAGGTCGATCCCGTCGACGGCGGTCACCCGCCGCCTCGTCCGCCGGAACCGGCCGGCCGGGACCCGTACCACGAACTCCTTGCGCAGGCCGCGCGCCTCGATCACCGGCTCGTCCCCGGGGACCGCGCTCATGATCCGGTGCTCCGGTAGTGGCGCACCCCGACCCGCCAGGCCAGGGCGGCGACGAGCACGGCCGGCAGCGCGACGGCGGGGGCCGCCCACCCCGCCCACACCGGAAGGCCGAGCGGGTCGGCGCGGCCGAGCAGCGCCAGTGCCGGGTAGTAGGCCACGAATCCGAACCCCAGGACGTACGCGAAGACAGCCCGGAACCAGCCACTGTAGACGGTGACCGGGTACGTGGTGAAGTCCCGCCCCCCGTAGGTGAAGGCCGAACCCACCTCGCCGGAGTCGATCCACCAGAAGGACAGGGCGGCGGTGGTCACGAAGATCGAGGCGAAGAAGACCACTCCGCACACCGGGGCCAGGACCACCAGGCCGACCCGGGCCGGGGTCCAGTCGATCCCGGCGGTCAGCACCGCGGCGACCAACACGGCGACGCCGAACAGCGCCCGGGACGCCTTGCGCAACGGCAGGTCCATCAGCAGCAGCTGGGGCAGCGCCCCGAGCGGACGGACGAGCACCGCGTCGAGCAGCCCGGTGCGGACGTACTGGCGGAGCCGCTCGATGTTGCCCACGGCGAGGTCGGCGGTGGCGAAGGCGGCCGCGGACAGCCCCACCATCACCATCGCCTCGGCCCGGGGGAAGCCGCCGAGCGTCCGGGTGAGGCGGAACAGCACGAGGACGGTGGCGACGTCGAAGACGGTGGCCCCGACGTTGCCGACCAGGTCGACCAGGAAGGAGGTCCGGTAGGAGACCTGGGACCTGGCCTGTCCACGCAACAGCGCCCAGTAGGCGGGCAGGACGCCGAGCCGGTCAGCCACCCTGCACCACCAGCCGGCGCTCGGCCGCGCCCTGCACGGCACGGCAGGCCAGCAGGATCAACCCGGCCCAGACGGCCTGCACGGCGACCAGGCCCACCTGGACCGGCCAGTCGTCGCGCTCGACGACCACGTCCAGCGGGGTCTGCAGGATGCTCGGGAACGGTGTGGCCAGCCAGAGCGGCACGGTCACCCAGTCCGGCAGGAAGTGCAGGGGAAAGTAGAGCCCGGCCAGCACCCCGGAGCCGAAGGTCCAGATCATCATCGGCCCCCGTACGTCGTGCAGCCAGTAGGCCGTGGCGTTGACCAGGTACCGGCATCCGAAGCAGATCACCACGGCCAGGACGACCGAGATCGCGAAGATCGGCGGTGTCGACCACCGGCTCGGGATCGCGACGTCGAAGAAGAGCAGCCCGGCCACCACCGGTGGCACGAACCGGGTGAGCAGGGCGTACCCGGCCCGACCCAGGTCCGCCGCGAGGTAGTTGAGCACCGGGTGCACCGGACGGAGCAGGTCGCTGGCCACGTCGCCGGTCCGGATCCGTTCGGCCAGGTCGTTCCACCCCCACAGGAGCACCACGGCGAGCAGGCCCTGGCCGACCCAGACGAAGGTGGCCAGTTGGTCGGGCGTGTAGCCCGCGGCGACGCCCCCGGCACCGGTGGCGACGGCGAGCAGGACGTGACACCGAAGAAAACCGAAGACGGTGTTGGTGAAGGCACCGGCGAGAGTAGCTTGCCGATAGGTAGAGTACCGACGAAACCCCGATCCGGTTATGGCCGCGAATGTCCGGAACATCCACCCGATGTTTCGGGTGATGGGTGGTGGCACAGTGGCGGTGACTGAGCCCACGCCGTTACCCTCCCTTCCGCGACCACACTGCCCCGAACCGGGTGACCCTACCCGGCGTACCCGGCTGCCCAGCGAGAACCTTCGACGAGGTGACACCCGTGACTGACCGACGCGCGCCGGCTTCTCCGGCCGCGTTGCGCGCGGTCGGGCACGTCGGTCCCGCCCCGCACCGCGGTGTCCACCATGGTGACGACCGCACCGACCCGGGCAGCGGGGCGGGCTGATGAGCGAACGGTACCCGCACCGGTGGGGTGAGTCCGCCGAGCCGCCCTGGGCGGTCGAGCCGACCGCGGAGTGGCAACCGCAGTTCCCCGGTCAGCGCTATCCGGGCGACATCGGACACCAGCGGCGACGGCCGCCACGACAGGGTGGACGGGGGCCGGTCGCGACCGGCCGCGCCAGCGTGCCGCCGTCGGTGCCCCAGCCCGGGCAGCCCGCGGGGCGTCACGCGCCGCCCCGCCCCGGCGGACCAGCCTCGCGGAACGGACGGGGTACCTCCCCCTCCCGATGGCACGACGGCCCGGAGGACTGGTACCCGGAGGACTGGTACGAGGCCCCGAACAGCTGGCGGGACGACCCGGACGACTGGTACGACGCCCCGGACGACTGGTACGACGCCCCGGACGACCGGCGGGACGACCCGGCCAACCGCTACGACGTGCCGGACGACCGGCACGACGGGGACAGGGGCCGGTTCCACCACCCGTACGACGAACCCGACGACTGGGACGACGCACCGGACTGGGACCACCCGTCGAACTTCCGCGGCCGGCCGCCGGCCGACCACCGCCGACGCGGACCGGTACCGGCACGGGTCCGGGACGAGCACCGCGGTCCCGGTGTCGGCGACCCCGGTCGGCGCCGTGACCTCGCCGAACCCGACCCGGGACACGGGCTGTCCGACTCCCGTTCCCGCCCGGTGGCCGACGACCGGGTTCGGGGAGACCGACGCGTGGGACCGCCGCCCGGTGCCGGCGACCGGCTTCCGCCGCAGCGGCGTGGCCGGTGGCTGACCGGGCCACCGGCGGAGGAGACGCAGCCCCTGCCCGACCGCCGTCCCGGCCCGACGGCGCGCCGCCCGGGGCCGGCGGAGACCCGTGACCACCCCGGAGGTCGGGGTGGCCCTCGGGTCCCCGCCGCCTTCACCGGTCCGGACGGCGCCGACGGCTGGGGCCCGCGACCGGGCGGGCGTCCGGTCCGGCCCGCCGACGGCGACCTGCCGCCGGGCCGCGTCCCGCCGCGTACCCGGTCCGACCGGCCGGGCCCCGACCTCGCCCCGCCGCCGGGCCGGCGGCCACCGGCGGGGACACCGCCCGCCCCGGGCTGGTTGGGCCCGCGTGGCCCGGTACCCGGGCACGAGCCGCCCCACGACGACCGCCGCCTCCCCGACGTGGAGTTCGGACGTCCACCCGTGCGGGACGCCCGGACCGCACCGGGTCCGGGCGCTCGCCCGCAACCGGCGGAGCAGCCGCCGAGGCCGCTTCCGTTCGGCTACGACCGCCCGGGCCCCGAGACGCCACCCGGTCACGGGCGGCCGATCCCCGACGCCGCGCGGACCGCACCGCACCTGCCGGAGCCGGACGAGTTCCCCGGCCGGCGGGAGCGCCCCGTCTCCCCCGCCCCGGTCGGGCACGGTGCCGCAGGCCGCGGTACGCCGACCGGCCAGTCCCGGGCCGAGGAGCCGCCCCGGGCCGCGGAGCAGCGACCGGGCGAGTCGGTCGGCAGGGTCGCGCCGATCCGCCCCGGGCAGCCTGCACGGCAGCCTGACGCGGCCGATCAGCCCCGAGCCGTGGGATGGCTCACCCCGGCCCGGCCCTCCGGACCACCCGCCCGGCCCGCAGAACCACCGGCACAGCCCGCCGAGCCACCGGCCCGGGCCGCCGATGCCGAGTCGCCGCGCCCGGCACCACCCCCCGCCCGGGGGCTGCGGCTGGAGTTCCTGCCGGCGCCGACACCTCCGCCGGCCGGGCCCACGGGCGAGGTCCCGCACACCGCCCCGGCCACCGGACCGGCCGCTGTCCCGCCGGCGGTCGTACCACCGGATGCCGCACCCGTCGTCGACCCCGCCTCGCCCACGCCCTCCGCCGGGTCGCCGACCGAGCCTGTCTCGACCGGCTCCGGACCGGGGCCCGGTGACGCGGACGACTCACGTGAGGAGACACCCGTACCCTCCATGCCGATGACCGGACCTGCTGCGGACCGCACCCATCCCGGCCCACTGGCCGACGCCGCACCTGCCTCGTCCACACCCGACCAGCCCGGGGCCGGCCCCGAGCCGCCCCGGGGCCCGGACGGCCGTACCGACACGCCGGACCGGCCGGTGGTGGAGCCGGCCGCCGACGCGGCGGGACCGGCGGCGGAGCCGGGCAACCGGGTCGACGGGCATCCCGGCGGCACCGAACGGCAGCCGGACGAACCGGCGGCCGTGGCCGTCGCCTCGTCCGCCGCGGCGGACGAGGCCGGTGTCCCGCCGTCTGCCGTGCCGGACCAGCGGACGCCGTCGGCCGGGCCCGTGGAGCGGGCCGACGACGCCACCGTCGCGTCCTCCCCCACACCGCGCTCACCCGGTGAGACCGGTGGGCGAACCTCCCCGGAGCCGACCTCGGCCGTGCCGGCACAATCGACGCCGGACGGGGCGGACGCCGCCGCACCGACCACCAGGCCGCCGGTCGTCCCGGCGTCCGCCCCCGCCTCCGCAGCCGAACACGACACCCCCGATCCCGCCACACCTTCAGCCGTGACCCCGACCTCCACCCCACCGGCCGTGACACCAACCTCCGCATCCCGCGACACGACCTCCGACACCACACCCGTCTCCGGTTCGCCCCTGGCCGGCTCGTCGGCGGGCTCCCCCGTCGCCGAGGCCAGCCCGGACACGGTGCGGCCCTCCGGTCCGGCCGCCGGCGCGGCGACCGCGCTGAGCGCGCCGACGATGCTCGCCCCGATCGTGCGTCCGAAGGCCGAGCAGGAGGCCGAGCCGAAGGCGGAGAAGAGCACGCCGGAGTCGGAACTCCCCGACCCGGAGCAGGTGCTCGCGTCGTACCAGTGGCGGTTCCACCACGAGACGCTGCGCGAGCTGGTCGAGGACCCGGACGAACTCCGCCAGATCCGCGACCGGCTGACGGAGAAGCTCGAGTCGGCCAGGGACGACGCCTCCCGGGCCCGGCTGTTGAGCCTGCGGGCGGTCGTCTCCCGCATCCTCGGCGACCTGGGCAAGGCGCTCGCCGACGCCAAGCTGGCGCTGGCACACGCCGAGGCGACCGGCCAGCTGCGCCGGATCGCGATCGCCCAGGCCCGGCTGGCGCACGTCCTGCAGTGGCGTGGTGACTTCGCCGAGGCCGACCGCCTGTTCGCCGAGGCGAACTCGCCCGAGCTGCCCGACCGGCTCCGGGCGACCATGCACGAGCACGCCGGCCGGTCCTGCTACGACCAGGGCCGGTACATCGAGGCCTGCAACCACTTCGAGAAGGCGCTGGAGCTGCGCAAGGTCGAGGACCCGGACCTGATCGCCCGCACCGAACTGGCGCTGGACGCGGTCTTCAACAAGGTCGCGCAGAACGGCTGGGGCCCCTACCCGCGGGACCGCGACGAGATCCTCCAGATACACAAGCCACCGGTGCCGACGTTCAGCGAGAAGGTGCAGCGCTGGGGTTACGCCGACCCGAACGGGGAGTTGGCGATCGCCCCGAGCTACGCCGACGTACAGCCCTTCCGGGACGGCGCGGCCTGGGTCCGCCGCCCGGAGACGCCGACCTGGGAGCTGATCGACGAGACCGGTGCCCTGCTCATCGACGCCTCGGCCGGCTACCTGGCGGTCAGCTCGTTCTCCGACGGCCTGGCCTGGGTCTCCCGCGACGGCACCGGTGGCTGGATCGCCATCGACAAGACCAACAAGGTGGTGATCCCGACCGGCTTCGACGACGTCCGCCCGTTCCGGCGCGGCGTCGCCGCCGTCCGCAAGGGGGGCTGGGGAGCGGTCGACCGCACCGGGAAGATCTTCCTGCCGACCAAGTACACCGCGTTCGCCACCGCGCTGACCGACGGCCGGTACGTGGACGGCTTCACCGACGAGGGGCTCGCCATCGTCGACGCCGGCGGGCGCAAGGGCGTGGTGGACAAGTCCGGAAAGGTGATCGTCCCGCCGTCTCACCCGGCCATGGTGATCCACCCGGTCGCCTTCCTGATCGGTGACGGCGCCGGTCGGTGGGGCGCGCTCGACCGCCGCGGTGAGCCGCTGATCGACGTGGTGCATCCCAGCCGGTCCGACGTCATCGACGAGATCGACAGGCTGCTGGCGGACACCCAACCGGTGCTGTGAGCCACAGCCGGCGTCACCGGCGGCCGATACGCGCCAATTGCGGCGCACGGGCTAGGGTCGAGGCATGGAATTCCGACACCTTGGCCGCTCCGGCCTGCTGGTCAGCGAGATCTCGTACGGCAACTGGCTCACCCACGGCTCCCAGATCGAGGAGGAGACCGCGCACGCCTGTGTCCGCGCGGCGCTGGACGTCGGCATCACCACCTTCGACACCGCCGACGTGTACGCGGGTACCAGGGCCGAGGCCGTGCTCGGCCGGGCGCTGAAGGGCGAGCGCCGGGAGGGCCTGGAAATCTTCACCAAGGTCTACTGGCCGACCGGACCGGGCCGGAACGACCGCGGCCTGTCCCGCAAGCACATCATGGAGTCGATCAACGGCTCGCTGAGGCGGCTGCAGACGGACTACGTCGACCTCTACCAGGCACACCGGTACGACTACGCCACGCCGCTGGAGGAGACGATGGAGGCATTCGCCGACATCGTGCACTCCGGGAAGGCGCTCTACATCGGCGTGTCGGAGTGGAAGGCGGAGGAGATCCGGGCGGCGCACGCACTCGCCAAGGAGCTCAAGATCCAGCTCGTCTCCAACCAGCCGCAGTACTCGATGCTCTGGCGGGTCATCGAGGCCGAGGTCATCCCGACCAGCGCGGAACTCGGCATCGGACAGATCGTCTTCTCACCGATCGCCCAGGGCGTGCTGACCGGCAAGTACCTGCCCGGCCAGCAGCCGCCGGCCGGATCGCGCGCCACCGACACGTCGGGCGGCGGCGCGTCCATGATCTCCCGCTTCATGACCGACGAGGTGCTGACCACGGTCCAGCGGCTGAAGCCCCTCGCCGAGCAGGCCGGGCTCAGCATGGCGCAGCTGGCGGTGGCGTGGGTGCTGCAGAACCCGAACGTCTCGTCGGCGATCGTCGGCGCCTCGCGGCCCGAGCAGGTGTACGACAACGCCAAGGCCTCCGGGGTCAAGCTCGACGCCGACCTGCTCAAGGCGATCGACGAGGTCCTTGAGCCGATCGTGGAGCGGGACCCGGCCAAGACGCAGAGCCCGCTGACGCGTCCCTGAGCCTCCGGCGCCCGGGGGTCCGCCCTCGGCGGCCCACCCGGCCGACCGCCTCGGCGGCGGCCCGGGAGGAATCCCGCCGGCGCCCGTCGTCCACGGCTCGTTGCACGGCGGCGGGCGCCGGCACCACCGGGTCGGCGGCCGATTCCCGCGGCGCGGGCCCGGGCCGCCGAACCCGGTTCCGACCGGCGACGGCGGAGCCGCATCCGGCCCGGCGCCGCTCAGGGTCGCCCTCGCGGGACGACCACGGCCAGACGATCACGGCCAGACGATCAGGGCCAGTTCTGCCAGAACCGGATCAGCCGCAGCCCGTCGGCGTAGAGGCGGCCGGGGAGCCCGATCAGGTCGCCGAGGGCGAAGACCCCGCCGAAGAACCACCCGCCGATCCGCGGGTTCCAGAGCAGCGCGAAGAGCAGGATGAACCCGAACGGCGCCATCAGGTCGTAGCCGCGCCGCCACGACGCCGACAGCCAGGGCTGGATGACGTTGCCGCCGTCCAGGCCGGGCACCGGCAGCAGGTTGAGGACACTGGCGGTCAGCTGGAGGAAGGCGAGCAGTGCGACCCCGGCCCAGAAGTCCGGCCGGGCACCCACGTCCACACCGACCGCGAACGGCACGACCAGCAGCAGGGTGAAGACGATGTTCGTCGCCGGGCCGGCGAGACTCACCAGGGAGTGCCGCAACCGGCCGGGAATCTGGTGCCGGTCGACCCAGACCGCGCCGCCGGGCAGACCGATGCCGCCGAGCAGCACGATCACGACCGGCAGGATGATCGACAACAGCGGGTGGCTGTACCTCAGCGGGTTGAGGGTCAGGTAGCCGCGGTGCGCGACCCCACGGTCACCGGCCTGGAACGCCACGACGGCGTGCGCGTACTCGTGCAGGCAGAGCGACACCAGCCAGCCGGAGAGGACGAAGAGGAAGACGTCGAACCGGACGTTGCCGTACCCGTGCCACGCCATCGCCCCGCTGGTCACGAAGAGCGCGACCAGGGCCAGGAAGATCGGGCTGGGCCGGAAGGCCGCCGCGGGCACACCGAAGACGAGCCGGTCCCGCTGGTCGTAGGACATCGCCGCCGCTCACTCCGTCGAGGGCTGCAGGCTCATCCGGTACTCCACCCGGTCATCCTCGACCAGAAGCACCGCGGCGACGCCCGAGGCGGCCAGTTCCCGCCACTTCTGGCCGATCCACGACTCGGCGTCGGCCTGGCTGCTGAACGCCTCGGCCGGCCCGCTCACCGCATCACCCTCCGCGTTCTCGTACCGCCAGCTCCACGGCATGTCGTGTCTCCCCTCGCCGATCATCCACGCCGACAAACCTTCGCCAGCCTAGTCCGCGCGGCGGCGACCAGCCGGAGCGGTGGCGGCGCGCACACCGCGCCCGAGGTCGCCGGCGGCGTGGCCCGGCCCGGCTCCGAGCCGCACCTTGCGGTGGGGGAACCCGACGTGGCGCTCTAAGGTACGGACATGTCCGTAGACGGGTGGAGCAGGATCCTGGTGCTGGGCGGGATCCGGTCCGGCAAGTCCGAGTTCGCCGAATCGCTGGTCCGACACGTGCCGACGGTCCGGTACGTCGCCACCGCGACCGCCGGCGCGGACGACCCCGAGTGGACGGCCAGGATCGCGGCCCACCGGCTGCGTCGGCCGGCCGGTTGGACGACCGAGGAGACGGGAGCAGATCCGGCCCGGCTGCCGGAACTGCTCAGGACCGCCGACCCGACGGACACGCTCCTCGTCGACGACCTCGGCGGCTGGGTGACCGCCCTGCTGGATCCGGCGCGCCAGACGGCCGACACGGGCGCCGCCGTCGACGAGCTCGCCACGGCGATCCGGGACTGCCCCGCCCGGCTGGTGCTGGTCAGCCCCGAGGTCGGTCTCGCCGTGGTGCCGGTGACCCCGCTCGGCCGGGCGTTCGCCGACACGCTCGGCGCCACCAACCAGGCCGTCGCGCGGGCCTGTGACGGGGTCGTCCTCGTCGTCGCCGGTCAGCCCTGCTGGCTGCGGGGCGCGGCGCAGCCGGAGGACCTGGCCCCACCCCGGCCGGCCGTCCCGGCGCAGCCCGCCGCCGGCCGCGGCGGTGCCGCCGACGGAACGGACGCGAGGCCCGCGATCACCACGCCCCGGACGGCCGACACCGGACCGGTGATCGAGCCCGGCATGGATCTGCCGTTGCCGGACGAGGACGCCGGCCAGGCCGCGCTCGACCGGCTCGCCTCCCTGGACCTGCCCGGCTCCGGGTTCGGTGACCTGGCCCGGGTGGTCGCGTTCGCCGCCGCCACCCAGGCCAGCGCGACGCCGTCCCCCTGGCGTTCGGCGCGGGTGCTGCTGCTGCACGGCGACCACGCCGGGGGCGCCTCGGCCGGGACGGTACCGGGCGAGTCGGCCCGGTGGGCCGCTCGGGCGCGCGCCGGAATCGGTCCCCTCGCCCGGCTGGCGGCCGAGGCCGGCGCCACCGTCCAGGTCGTCGAGACCCCGGCGTCTCGGCCGATGGAGGAGGAGCCGGCGCTGGCTCGCGACGACGTCGAGGTCGCCCTGCGCCGCGGGTGGCGGCTCGCCGAGGAGGCGGTGGACGCGGGCGCGGACGTTCTCGTGCTGGCCGCCTGCGGGGCCGGTACGGACGCGGCGGCGGCGGCCGTGCTCGCGGCGACGACGGGCGCCGAACCGGTGGCGGTGCTCGGCCGGGTGGTGACCTCGGGCGGCCGGGTCGACGACGCGGCCTGGATGACCCGGTGCGCCGCCGTCCGCGACGCGCTGCACCGGACCCGGCGCAGTCCCCGGGGCGCCAAGGACATCCTCGCCGAGTTCGGCGGTGGTGACGTCGCGGTCGCCACCGGGATCCTGCTCGGTGCGGCGGCCCGCCGCACTCCGGTGCTGCTGGACGGGCCGGTCGGGGCGGCGGCGGGTCTGGTCAGCCGGGACCTCGCCGGGCAGGCCCGGCACTGGTGCCTGCTGCCGGATGACGGCGGCCACCCGGCCGTCCGGCTCGCCGCCGAGATCCTCGACCTGAACCCGCTGCTGAACCTGCGGCTCGGCCTCGGCGAGGGCGCCGCCGCCCTGGCCGCGCTGCCGCTGCTGCGTTCGGCGTTGGCCCTGGCCGCCACGCTCGACGCGGAGGCCCACCGCGGGCCGGGGCCCGACACCGGAGCCGACGACCACACCGGACCGGAGCCGACGCCCGGCCAGACGGAGGACGGCGACCGGCCCGACACCGCGGACGGTCCGGGGTCGGGTGACGGCGACGCGGACGACACCGGGTTCGTCGAGCCGACGCCGGCGGGGCCGGGACCGACCGCCGTCCCGGAGGAGGCGGCGATCCGCGCCCCCGGTGTCTGACCGCCGGTTCGTCGCCGGGTGCCGGCTGGCCCTCACCACCCTCACCGTCGCGCCGCTGCCGGGCGGCCGGGTGGACCGGGCGACCGCCGGCACGGCGATGGCGCTGGCACCGCTGGTCGGTGCCCTCCTCGGCCTGCTCCTCGCCGGCGTTCTCGGCGGCCTGGCCGCGTTCGCTCCGCCGCTGGTCGCCGGTGGGGTCACCGTGGCGGCGGCGGCGCTGCTCACCCGTGGCCTGCACCTCGACGGTCTGGCCGACACCGTGGACGCGCTCGGGTCCTACCGCTCGGGGCCGGCCGCGCTGCGGATCATGCGGCAGCCGGAGGTCGGCCCGTTCGGTGTCGCCGCGCTCGTCCTCGTCCTGCTGATCCAGGCGGCGTGTCTCGCGGCGCTGGCGGCGCGGCCGTGGCCGGCGCTGCTGGCGTCGGTGGTGGCCGGCGTCGCGACCGGGCGGCTGGCGATCACCTGGGCCTGCCGGCGCGGGGTGCCGGCGGCCCGGCCGGACGGGCTCGGCGCGCTGGTCGCCGGCACCGTCGGGCCCGGGGTGCTGGCCGTCGCCACCGCCGCCGTCGCGCTCGCGGCACTCCCGGCGGTACCGGGTCGTCCCTGGCAGGGGCCGCTCGCCGTGGCCGCCGCGCTCGCCACCACCCTGCTGGTGCTGCGCCACGCGGTACGCCGCCTCGACGGCATCACCGGCGACGTGCTCGGCGCGGCTGTCGAGGTCGCCACCACGGTCTGCCTCCTCGCCCTCATGTGAGCAGGGTGCCGCCGTGAGGCGGGTGGCTCGCCCTCGTGCGGGACGGATCCCTGGTGGGACGACGGTGCGAAGGTGCCCCTTCCGACGCCGACCGCCTGACCGGACCGCCGAACGCGGGTAGCGTTCGCGGGTGAGGGAAGCGGTACGGCCGACCGGGGGGACCACATGCTGATCACCGATGACTTCCTGCCCGTACCGGTCCCGGAGTCGCTGACCGCCACCTACCTGGTACCGGCCTCGGGCCAGCCCTGCCCGGACCCGGCCGAGGCGGTGGCGACGCTCGGCGGGCGGGTGTCCCGGCCGGTCCACGACCTCGCCCGGCAGATGCTGGCCAGCCCGCTGATGACGGTCGACACCCGGCCGATCGCCGAGTTCCCCGACCTGCCGCCGGACCTGCTCACCGCCTTCGGGGCCACCGAGGCGCAGCTCGCCCGGCTGGACACCGCCACGGACCTCGTGGTGGTGCAGGCCAGCTACCGGCCGGGCTGGCCGCCGGCGCACGAGTGGGCGGCCCGGGCCGTGGCGGCGGCGCTGGCCGGGCGGCTCGGTACCGAGCTGGTCGACGTCTTCGCCCTGCGGTTCCTCGACCCGGCGACCGCGCTGCGCTCGCTGCCCGATCCCGAGGGACGGATACGCCTGATCGACTGGGTGCTGGTGCCGTACTCCTCGGACGACGGTGGGCTCTGGTTCACCACCAAGGGGCTGCGCCGGTTCGGACTGCTGGAGCTGCAGGCGCTGGGCGTGCCGACGCACCTCACCCGGGCCTGGGGCGCGGTGATGACCGGGGTGGCGCGCCGGCTGTTGCGGGCGTGGACGGACGGACTGGCCGACCGGGAGGTGCCGGCCTTCGTCCCGCTGCCGGTGATGACCTCGGTCACCGGGCACGACATCGCCGTGGCGTACGGCAATCCGCAGCAGCACGACAGCACCCGGCCCGCGGCGCTGCGGCTGGAGCTGGACCCGGCGACCGATCCCGAGGCCGACTCGTTCCTGACCCTGCTTCCCCCGGCCGGCCACCCCGGCCCGACCCGGCGGTACTTCGCCACGGTCTGCGCCGCGCTGTTCGGCCCCACCCAGTCGGACGTCCGGTACGCCCGCCCGGACGACGCGATGGCCCGGGCGATCGCGACCGCCCGGGCCGGCCTGCCGGGAATCCGGGAGCGTTTCCTCACCGGCTCCCTGCCCGACGGCGTACGGCTGTTGGTCAAGTACGCCCTGCCCACCGACGAGGGACCGGAGTTCGTCTGGGCCGAGGCCACCTCCTGGGCCACCCCCGAGCGGATCATCGGCGCCAGTGCCAGCGACGCCGCGACCGACCCGGCGGTACGGGTGGGCCGACCGGTCGTGGTGGACGTCGTCGACGTGGTCGACTGGGCGCTGCTCGACGACGGTGAAGTGGTGGAGGGCGGCTGGACCCAGGCCGTGCTCGACGCCGGGAACCGCGCGCAGGGTTGAGCGGACCGGCCGGGGAGCCGCCGGCCGCCGCGACCGGGCTACCTCACGGAGGGTTTGACGAAGGGCGGCCGGACCACCCGCATCGGGGCTCGGCGCCCTCGGATGTCGACCTCGACCTCGTCTCCCTCGGCCAGACCGGCCGCGGTGTCGAGCAGGGCCAGGGCGATGCCGATCTTCCGGGTCGGCGAGAACGTGCCGCTGGTGGTCGTCCCGACCGCGCGGTCACCGAGGTAGACCGTCATCCCGGGACGGGGAATGCCGCGGCCCTGCGCCTCCAGCCCCCACAGGGTGCGCCGGGCTCCTGCCTCCCGTTCGGCGAGCAGCGCCGCCCGGCCCCAGAACGCCGGCTTCTGCCAGCCGACCGCCCAGCCCAGCCGGGCCTGTACCGGGGTGATGTCCGGCGAGAGGTCCTGACCGTGCAGCGGGTAGCCCATCTCGGTGCGCAGGGTGTCCCGGGCGCCGAGCCCGCAGGCCCGGATGCCGTGCGGCGCGCCGGCCTCCAGCAGCGCGTCCCAGATCCCGGCCGCCGCCTCCGCCGGGACGATCAGCTCGTAGCCGAGTTCGCCGGTGTAGCCGGTACGGCACACCACCAGGGGAACGTGGTCGACGTCGGCGGTGGCGAAGCTCATGTACTCGTGCCCGGTCGGCAGGCCGAGCGCGTCGAGCGTCTCCGCCGAGCGCGGCCCCTGCACCGCCAGAACGGCGTACGCCTCGTGCTCGTCGGCGACCGTGACGCCGTCCGGGGCGGCGGCCCGCAGCCGGCGGACCACCTCGGCGGTGTTGGCGGCGTTCGGCACCAGGAAGACGTGGTCGGGCCCGTGCAGGTAGGCGATGATGTCGTCCACCACCCCGCCGGTGGTCTCGTCGCAGCAGAGCGTGTACTGCGCCCGGCCGGGTCCGATCCGTCCCAGGTCGTTGCTGAGGCAGGCGTTGACGAAGTCCGCGGCGCCGGGGCCGGTGATCCGGGCCTTGCCCAGGTGCGACACGTCGAAGACGCCCACGCCGGTGCGCACCGCCGTGTGCTCGGCGAGGACGCCGCCGCCGGCGTACTCCAGGGGCATGGACCAGCCACCGAAGGCGGCGAACTTGGCACCCAGCGCGACGTGCCGCTGGTGCAGCGGCGAGCGTCGGAGCTGGTCGGCGGGACGTTCCGGGATCTGGCCGGTCAGGGTCGCGTCGGTCATGGAGGCAACCTACCTGGGAGGCGGGCTACCTGCGCACGGAGCTCTGGTTAGCATCGGCGGGGCCCCTCCGGCGGACCGTCGGCGGGACAACCCTTCCTCCGGCGGGTAGGTTGCGCCGGAGACCGTTTCGCCGGCCGGCGTACCACGCGGCCGGCCGTGCCGTACCGGAGCCGCCGAGTGACATCGCCCAGCACCACCATCAGCCTGGTCGACACCGACCCCGTTGAACTCGCTGTCGACGCCGTCGTGATCGGCCTGCACAGCCACACCACGGACGCGGAGACGACCGAACAGCCCGCACGTTTCGCCGACATGCTCCTCCTCGCCAGCGGCGCGGAGAGCGTCGCCGCGGCGTTCGACGGTCGGCTGACCGAGACCCTGGCACTGTTGGGCGCCACCGGAAGCCCAGGCGAGGTGATCAAGCTCGCGACCCTCGGCACCATCACCGCGCCGCTGGTCGTCGCGGTGGGCCTCGGCCAGGAGCCGACCGGCGCCGCCCCGGCCCCGGAGACACTGCGCCGGGCCGCCGCCTCGGCGATCCGGGCGCTCGCCGGCGCCGAGCGGGTCGCGCTGGCCCTGCCCCTGCCGGACGACGAGGACGCCCCGGCCGCGCTCCGGGCCACCGCCGAGGGAGCGCTGCTCGGCGCGTACCGGTTCGCCGGCTACAAGACCCGGCCGCAGCCGACCCGCCGGCCCCCGGTCGCCGCGGTCCTGCTGCACGTGCCGGACGCCACCGACGCACGGGCGCAGGCGGAGGTCAGCCGCGCCACCGTGGTGGTGCGGGCGGTCGCGCAGGCCCGGGACTGGGTCAACACCGCCCCGAACGACCTGCGTCCGCCCGCGTTCGCCGACGCGGTCGCCGACGCCGCCCGCCGGGTCGGGCTCGGGGTGGAGGTCCTCGACGAGCAGGCGCTGGCGGACGGTGGTTACGGCGGCATCCTCGCCGTCGGCCAGGGTTCCGCGGCGCCGCCGCGGCTGGTGAAGCTCTCCTACGACCCGGCCGCCGCCGGCGCGCCGCCGGCGACGAAGCGGGTCGCCCTGGTCGGCAAGGGCATCACCTTCGACACCGGCGGCGTCTCGATCAAGCCGGCCCAGGGCATGTGGGAGATGAAGTCCGACATGGCCGGTGCGGCGGCGGTCGCCGCCACCCTGCTCGCGGTCGCCGAGCTGAAGCCGCCGGTGGCGGTGACCGCGTACCTGCCGATGGCCGAGAACATGCCGTCGGCCACCTCGTACCGGCCGGGCGACGTGGTGACCATGTACAACGGCAAGCGGGTCGAGGTGCTCAACACCGACGCCGAGGGGCGGATGATCCTCGCCGACGCGATCGCCCGGGCCTGCGCGGACGGCTGCGACTACCTGGTCGAGACCTCGACGCTGACCGGCGGCCAGGTGGTGGCGCTCGGCAAGCGGGTGGCCGGGGTGATGGGGACCCCGGAGCTCTGCCAGCGGGTCCAGGCGGCCGGCGACGCGGCCGGCGAGCCGGCCTGGCCGATGCCGCTGCCGGACGACGTGCGCAAGGGGATGGACTCGGAGGTGGCCGACATCTCGCAGATCAACGCGTCGATGGACCGGGCCGGACACATGCTGCAGGGCGGGGTCTTCCTGCGGGAGTTCGTCGCCGAGAACGTGCCCTGGGCGCACATCGACATCGCCGGTCCGAGCTACCACGCGGGTGAGCCGACCGGCTACTGGACCAAGGGCGGTACCGGGGTGCCGGTGCGGACCCTGCTGGAGCTGATCGACGACATCGCCGCGAACGGCTGACCCGAACGGCTGACCTCGGTGCCACCGGCCGGTGTCGCGTTCCCGTGGTGCCGCCGGCAGCGTTCGCTGCCGGCGGCACCACGGGCCTCCGGCGCGGGGGCGCGCCGGGTTGTCCGGAGCGTGACGTGGCCGGCGTCAGGTGGACATCCGCTTGCGGCGCTCGTTGTAGTCGCGCATCCGCTGCGGATAACCAACCAGTCGGACGTCGTAGACGGGGATCGCCATGCGGTGGGCGAACCGCCGCGCGCCCTCCGGACCGTCGATGCGCCGCCGGGTCCACTCACCGTCGTGCGCGATCAGCATCAGCGTGGTCTCGGTCACCGTCGTCCGGGGTTCGATGAACGCCTCGACACCCCGTCTCGTCCGGACAAACTGTTCGAGATGTTCAAGATCGGCACGGCTGGCCGGGCGGTCACCCGCCGGGACAACCGCTTTCTTACGCCGGCGAAACCAGGCCACCCGATCTCCCCTCTCCACCACGTCCGCCCATGGTGTAATTGGCGGTTTCCGGCAAGCGTACGTCCCGACGACGTGTCCTTGGGCACCTCGGTACGCGGCCCGCGTACACAAGTGACAAGATGACCGAGGTGGGCGCTCGCCGATGACGCACCGTCAGTTGGAGATCGTCCACGCTCCTCCGGTCGACAGACCTCGATCGGAGGCGGTATGCCCGGTTGACCGGCATCACCCTCGTAGCAGCGACGCGACCTGGGAGTTAACTGTGACCGAGCCGAACGGCGGAACCTTCGATGTCGTCATCCTCGGGGGTGGCAGCGGCGGGTACGCGGCGGCGCTGCGCGCCGCACAACTGAACCTGTCGGTCGCACTGATCGAGAAGGGCAAGCTCGGCGGCACCTGCCTGCACAACGGCTGCATCCCCACCAAGGCCCTGCTGCACGCGGCCGAGATCGCCGACCAGACCCGGGAGTCCGCGCAGTTCGGTGTCAAGGCCGAGCTGGTCGGCATCGACATGTCTGGGGTGAACGCCTACAAGGACGGCGTGATCTCCCGGCTCTACAAGGGCCTGCAGGGACTGATCAAGAGCGCCAAGATCACATATGTGGAGGGGCACGGCCGGCTGGTCGGGCCGGACACCGTCGAGGTCGACGGGCGCCGCTACACCGGCCGCAACGTCGTCCTCGCCACCGGCTCGTACGCCCGCACCCTCCCCGGCCTGACGATCGACGGTGAGCGCGTGATCACCAGCGACCACGCGCTGACCCTGGACCGGGTGCCGGCCTCGGCGATCGTGCTCGGCGGTGGCGTCATCGGCGTCGAGTTCGCCAGCATCTGGAAGTCCTTCGGGGTCGACGTGACGATCATCGAGGCGCTGCCCCGACTGGTCGCGGCCGAGGACGAGGAGTCGTCGAAGGCGCTGGAGCGGGCGTTCCGCAAGCGGGGTATCGCGTTCTCGGTCGGCAAGCGTTTCGAGAAGGTGGAGTACACCGACTCGGGTGTCAGGGTGACCATCGAGGGCGGCCGGACCTTCGAGGCCGAGCTGTTGCTGGTCGCGGTCGGCCGCGGCCCCAACACCGCCGGTCTCGGGTACGAGGAGCAGGGCATCCGGCTCGACCGCGGCTACGTGCTGACCGACGAGCGACTGCGCACGGGCGTGGCGAACATCTACGCCGTCGGCGACATCGTGCCGGGCCTGCAGCTCGCCCACCGCGGCTTCCAGCAGGGCATCTTCGTCGCCGAGGAGATCGCCGGCCTCAACCCGGCGGTGATCGACGAGGCGGGCATCCCCCGGGTCACCTACTCCGACCCGGAGCTGGCCTCCGTCGGCCTCACCGAGGCGCGGGCGAAGGAGCGGTACGGCGCGGACAAGATCGCCACGTACACCTACAACCTGGGAGGCAACGGCAAGAGCCAGATCCTCAGGACCGCCGGCTTCGTCAAGCTCGTCCGGGTCGTCGACGGTCCGGTGGTCGGCGTGCACATGGTCGGCGCCCGGCTCGGCGAGCTGGTCGGCGAGGCGCAGCTCATCGTCAACTGGGAGGCGTACCCGGCCGAGGTGGCGCAGCTCATCCACGCCCATCCCACCCAGGCCGAGGCGCTCGGCGAGGCCCACCTGGCCCTGGCCGGCAAGCCGCTGCACGCGCACGCCTGACCACAGTCAACTTCCGCGGTGCCCGGCGGCAACCGGGCGAGGATCGCACAGGCCACGAAGGAGTCGTGAAAGATGCCGGTATCGGTCACCATGCCCCGGCTCGGCGAGAGCGTCACCGAGGGCACCGTCACCCGCTGGCTGAAGCAGGAGGGTGACCGGGTCGAGGTCGACGAACCCCTGCTCGAGGTTTCCACGGACAAGGTCGACACGGAGATCCCGTCCCCGGCCTCCGGTGTGCTGGCCCGGATCGTGGTCGGCGAGGACGAGACCGCCGAGGTCGGCAGCGAGCTGGCGGTGATCGACGGAGACGGCGAGTCGACGGGCGCGGGTGCCCCGGCCCCGGCCGCCGAGCCGGTCGCGGAGCAGCCCGCCCCGGCCCCGGCCGCACCGCAACCGGCGGCGCAGGCCGCCCCCGCCGGCGCCGAGGGCACGGTCGTCAAGATGCCGGCTCTCGGGGAGAGCGTCACCGAGGGGACGGTGACCCGCTGGCTGAAGGAGGTCGGTGACACCGTCGAGGTCGACGAGCCGCTGGTCGAGGTCTCCACGGACAAGGTCGACACGGAGATCCCGTCCCCGGTCGCGGGCGTGCTGCTGGAGATCCGGGTGCCGCAGGACGAGACCGCCCCGGTCGGTGCCGACCTCGCGGTGATCGGCGCTCCGGGCGCCGCCCCGGCCCAGCCCGCGCCGCCGGCCCCGGCGCCCGCACCGGCGCAGGCCGCCCCCGCACCGGCCCCGCAACCCGCCCCCGCCCCGCAGCCGGCTCCGGCCGCGCCGGCCGGCGCGTCGTACGAGAAGCCGGCGGCGGAGGCCGAGACGGCGGCGCAGCCGGCCCGCGCCGAGCAGGCCGCCCGGCCGGCGCCCGCGCCGACCCCGGCCGCTCCCGCCGCCCGGCCCGCGACCGCCGGCGTCGGGTACGTCACCCCGCTGGTCCGCAAGCTCGCCGCCGAGCACGGGGTCGACCTCGCGACGGTGACCGGCACCGGTGTCGGGGGGCGGATCCGCAAGCAGGACGTGCTGGAGGCGGCGGAGCGGGCCCGTGCCGCCAGGGCGGCGGCGCCGGCGCCGGTCGAGGCCGCTCCGAAGGCGGAGCCGAGCCCGCTGCGCGGCAGCACCCAGAAGCTGCCCCGCATCCGCGCGGTCATCGCCAAGCGGATGCAGGAGTCCCTGCACGAGATGGCGCAGCTCACCACGGTCGTGGAGGTCGACGTCACGAACGTGGCCAGGCTGCGCGCCCGGGCCAAGGACTCCTTCCTGCAGCGGCACGGTGTGAAGCTGTCGTTCCTGCCGTTCTTCGCGCTCGCCGCGATCGAGGCGCTGCAGCGGTACCCGGTGATCAACGCGCGGATGGACCTCGACGCCGGGACGATCACCTACCCGGAGGCGGAGCACCTCGGCATCGCCGTGGACACCGAGCGTGGGCTGATGGTGCCGGTGATCCACAACGCCGGCGACCTGAACCTGGCCGGCCTGGCCCGGCGGATCGCCGACCTGGCGGAGCGGACCCGCACCAACAAGATCAGCCCCGACGAGATCGCGGGTGCCACCTTCACCCTCACCAACACCGGCAGCCGGGGCGCGCTGTTCGACACCCCGATCGTGCCGTCGCCGCAGTCGGCGATGCTCGGCACCGGCGCGGTGGTGAAGCGGCCGGTCGTGGTCGACGACCCGCAGCTCGGCGAGGTGATCGTGCCGCGTTCGATGGTCTACCTCGCGCTCTCCTACGACCACCGGCTGATCGACGGCGCGGACGCCGCGCGCTTCCTGACCGCCGTGAAGGAGCGGCTGGAGGCCGGACAGTTCGAGGCCGAGCTCGGCCTGTCCTGAGGCGTCGTCCGTCCCGAACCGACCGCACCCGCGGGGCGCCCGGTCAACGACCGGGCGCCCCGCGCCGTCTCTCCCCCGGCCCCGGATCGCCCGCGTCCACTCCACGCCCGAACACCCGCCCTCGCGCCAGCGCCGTCCCGGCCGCCTCGGCCGCCCCCGGGCGGGTGGGCGAAGATACGGGCATGCGGATTCTCGTCGCCGGCGCGTCCGGCTTCCTCGGCACCCGGTTGACGGGTCGGCTCCGCGCGGAGGGTCACGAGATCGTCCGACTGGTCCGGCGTCCCGCCCGGGGACCGGACGAGGTGCGCTGGGACCCTCCCGCCGGCCAGCTGGACCCGGCGGCGCTGTCCGGGGTCGACGCGGTGGTCAACCTCGCCGGCGCGAACATCAGCGACCGTCGGTGGAACCGCGACTTCAAGGAGGTGCTGCGCACCAGCCGGGTCGACACCACCGCGACCCTCGCCCGGGCGATCGCCGCCCGGCCGGCCGGAGCGCGGCCCGCCGTGTTCCTCAACGGCTCGGCGATCGGCTGGTACGGCGACACCGGCGACCGCCCCGTGGAGGAGGACGCCCCGGCCGGTGACGGGTTCATGGCGGACATCTGTCGGGTGTGGGAGGCGGCGACCGCCCCGGCGGAGCAGGCCGGGGTGCGGGTCGTCCGGCTGCGTACCGGGCTGCCGCTGGACCGGTCCGGCGGCTTCCTCAAGCCGCAGCTGCTGCCGTACCGGCTCGGCATCGCGGGGAAATTCGGCAACGGCCGGCAGTGGATTCCGTGGATCTCGATGGCCGACTGGCTGTCGGCGGTCGGTTTCCTGCTGGCCCGCGACGACATCGCCGGACCGGTGAACGTGGTCGGTCCGGCGCCGGTGACCAACGCCGAGTTCACCAGGGTCCTCGGTCGTCACCTGCGCCGACCCACCGTGATGCCGGTTCCCGGGTTCGCGCTGCGGATCCTGCTCGGCGAGATGTCGATCGAGGTGCTGCACAGCGCCCGGGTGCTCCCGGGTGTGCTGCGCAACGCCGGGTTCCGCTACGAGCACCCGGACCTGGCGAGCGCCATCCGCGCCGCCCTGGTCTGACGTCGGCGTGCCGTGCCCCGCCACCTCGGGCGGGTCACGGCACGGCGCGCCGACGGGTCGCGCTCAGCAGTCGCGCAGCTCCGGCGACTGGTTGCGCACCTGCGCCACGGGCGAGACGAAGTGCCGGTACGCCTCGCCGCCCACGGCGGCCGGCTTGAACGCGGCGACCCGGTGGCAGTTCTGGAACGCCAGCTTCACCCCGAAGTGCCGTTCCAGGCCACCCCGGATGGCGTCGCTGGCCAGTGCCCGCAGAAGCTGTCCGCGTTCCGCCTCGCCGGGCGGCGGCACCGTGTGGTCGGCGTAGTCGGCCGCGGTGGTGTGCGCCCGGGCGGCCACGTCGGAGACCACCGCCCAGGCGTACGGCAGCGAGCGCCGGACGCAGTCGACGAACTCGGCGTCGTCGACGTGGCCGGCCTCGGCCCGCTCCAGCAGGGCGGCGGGTACGTCGAGGGACATCGTTACTCCTTTCCGGAACAGACCGGCCCGGTGTGGGCCGGGGACGAACCAACGGAGAGCAGCGGGCGGCTCAGGGGACGGGGACCCTCGGGCCGGGGACGTACCCGGGGTCGACCTGGCCGGCGAGGTCCTCGCCGACCCGGTCGTTGGCCCAGGCGACCGCGTTGCGCAGGTGGAACTCCACCGCCTGCCGGTGGTACGTCGCCCAGTCCCTGACCTGGGCGTCCACCGTCTCGCGCAGCAGTTCCAGCGCCGCCCGGTTGTGCGGTTCCAGTGCGGCCAGCGGCTCGGGGGCGCCCCGTTCCGCCGCCCGGACGTAGCGGGACCGGGTCAGCCAGGTGAGCAGGTCGGCGCCGACGTGCCGGCGCAGGAACTCGACGTCCTCGGCGTCGTCGACCTTGTTGCCGACCACCCGGACGGTGACGCCGTGGTCGCGGGCGTAACCGACGTACTGCCGGTAGACGCCGACGCTGCGCAGCGTCGGCTCGCAGACGAGGAAGGTCACGTCGAACCGGGTGAAGAGCCCGGAGGCGAAGGAGTCCGCCCCGGCGGTCATGTCCACCACGACGTACTCCCCCGGACCGTCGAGGAGGTGGTTGAGGAGCAGCTCCACCGCCCCGACCCTGGAGTGGTAGCAGGCGACGCCGAGGTCCTCCGCGCCGAGCGGCCCGGTCACCGCGAGCCGGACCCCGCCCACCCTCCGGACCAGCCGGTCGTAGATCGGGTTGACGCCGTCGACGGGGAGCAGCCGGGAGCCACG
>Ga0207867_1000194_pt1 | contig 74537 bp, 71 predicted proteins | sample HigsolmetaAR206D_FD_184838 | JGI IMG/M metagenome (GOLD analysis project Ga0207867, IMG submission 184838) | Ionic liquid and high solid enriched microbial communities from the Joint BioEnergy Institute, USA - AR20-6-D (SPAdes) (version 2) ...
TAAAATCCAGGACGAAAAAGATCTCTTTCATATTCGGACTTTAGGTTTTCGAGGTGAGGCTTTGGCGAGCATCGCCTCCGTTTCTCACGTCACTTTGGAAACAGGAACCGGTCGCGGCCCGGGCCGGAGGCTTGTGCTAGAAGCGGGAGCTGTCACCGAAAAAGGTGCTGCTTCCGGGCGAAAGGGCACCATCCTTACCGTTAACCAATTATTTTATAATACGCCTGCGCGCTTGAAACATTTAAAAACGATCCATACTGAGCTTGCCAAAATCACCGATCTCATGAACCGGTTAGCTTTGTCCCACCCGGAAGTTCGCTTTACCTTGACCCACGACGGGAAGGTTTTACTGCGGACGACGGGAAGCGGTGACCCCCGCCAAGTGCTTAGCGCCATTTATGGTGTGCAAACCGCAAGGCTCGCCATTCCCTTTTCCGGACAATCCCTTGATTTCACTTTAAAGGGGCTTGCCGTTAAACCTGAAATAACGCGGGCGGGGAGGCAGTATGTTTACCTATTTATTAATGGCCGCTTTATTCGTCACTATGGCTTATTTGATGCGGTGCTTCGTGGGTATCATACGTTACTGCCGATTGGGCGGTATCCGATTTGCGTCATATATATCGAAACTGACCCGAACTTAATTGATGTCAATGTCCATCCGGCAAAATTAGAGGCGCGCATTAGCAAAGAACAAGATTTATGTCGTTTGCTGGAAGATGCGATTCGCACCGCTTTTCATAAGGAACTGTTAATTCCCGAAACCGTTTTTAAACCGCGGCATACAAGCGAACCATCCGAACAGCAAGCTCTCGATTTCGGCTGGCCGAACAAAATCGAACGCGGTGATGCTCAAACGATTCGAGAATCTTTGCCATTGTCAAAGGGTGAACCTTCCATCTCTCAGCAACAAGAGAAAGCAAGCGACCAAGTTCAACCATTGACGCGGCAACAACCCGAGAGACAGGATGCACCAACGAAAGAAAACATTGAACCGTGGACATTCACACACCAACCAGTTGAGAAAAGGCCTTCAGAAACACGGGTGGATGAGCCTAGCCGGAATGATACAAAGGATCAGGACACACCACGCCGTTTTAGCCGGATGTATCCGATCGGTCAGCTCCATGGCACCTATATTTTGGCGCAAAATGAAAACGGCCTGTACATTATTGACCAGCATGCGGCTCAAGAGCGCATTAAATACGAGTTTTATAGGGAAATAGTGGCGCGCACGGACCATGAAATTCAAGAATTGCTCCTCCCTTTGACCTTTGAATTTTCTGCGGCAGAAGGTGCCGTCATTGAACAACATCTCGCGTTCTTGGAAGGGCTCGGCTTTCAATTGGAGCCGTTTGGCACATATACGTATCGACTGCGCGCTCATCCAATCTGGCTTCCCAAAGGGAGAGAGGAAGAGACGATCGATTTGATCATTCAGTGCCTTTTGGAAAACAAAAACGTTAGTGTCAAGGAGCTTCGTGAAAATCTGGCCATCACGCTCTCGTGCAAACGCTCGATCAAAGCGAATCGTTATTTGCGCATGGATGAGATGGAAGCCTTATTAAATGATTTGGCTCAAGCGCAAGATCCGTTTACTTGCCCGCATGGACGGCCGGTGATCATCCATTTTTCTTCGTATGAGTTGGAGAAAATGTTCAAACGAGTGATGTAGTAGATCTGCTTGTTTTCTATACGGAAATTTTATACAATAAAACCAATGCCTCCGGAAGGCGTGATGCAAATGAAAACCAAAGTGGCAGTCGTTGTTGGCCCAACAGCCGTTGGGAAAACGGCACTCGGCATTCGATTAGCACAGGCATTGTCCGGAGAGATCATCAATGGGGATGCTTCACAAGTCTATCGAGATTTGAATATTGGGACGGCCAAAGTAACAAAGGAAGAAGCAGCTCTCATCCCCCATCATTTGATCGACATCGTTCCGCCGGAGGCGCCGTTTACAGTGGCTGATTATCAACAAAAAGCCCGACAAGAAATCCAAGCGATCACCGATCGAGGAAAACTGCCGATCATCGTCGGCGGGACCGGGCTATACATAAAAGCCGCGCTGTATGATTACCGATTCGATGATCAAGGTGAAGATCCTGAGCTTCGCGAAGCCTTATCGGAATGGGCAAAACGGGAAGGGCATGAGGTCTTATATCGCAAACTATTGGACTTGGATCCGAAAGCCGCTGAAAAAATCCATCCGAATAACGTCAAACGCGTTATCCGCGCGTTAGAAAAGGCGATGTCCGGAAAAGGTGGAGGTCACGCGCCTTCCGCTGGTCCCGTGCCGCTTTATGAAACAGCGGTGGTCGGCTTGACAATGGACCGAACCGACCTGTATAACAGAATTAATCGTCGAGTGGATGAGATGATCGATAAGGGGCTAATCCAGGAAGCGAAAGACCTCTATGACCGCGGTTTAAGCGGATGTCAATCCGTCCAATCGATTGGTTATAAAGAATTGTTTCGGTATTTTGACGGGGAACTCACCTTGCCGGAAGCCATAAGCCTCATTAAACGGAACACGAGGCGGTTTGCGAAAAGGCAAATGACGTGGTTTCGTCATCAGATGCCCGTGACCTGGTTTGATGCGAGTGAAGCCAAAATAAACTTTTCAAAAATCCTAGATTTTATAGCAGGAAAGTTGACACTTTAGTCGAAATTAAAGAGTATAGAGAAACGAGGAGGATCGCGGTCGATGAAACAAACAGTGAATATCCAGGACAGCTTTTTAAACCAGTTGAGAAAAGAGGGGACATATGTCACCGTATTTTTGCTCAACGGGTTTCAGCTTAAAGGATTGGTTAAAGGCTTTGATAACTTCACGGTTCTCATTGAAAGTGAAGGCAAGCAGCAATTGATTTTCAAGCATGCGATTTCCACATTCGCACCATCAAAGCCCGTCAATTTTAACCAGGGCGAAGAATAAGTGAAAACAACCTCTGGCCATGCCCGGAGGTTGTTTTCATTTTAAACGGGCGTTTATTTATTTCCGCGAAATCATATGTTGTATTATGGGCGAAAAATGCGTGGCGCTCTCAGAGGTTTTTTAAACGGCACGATTGGATCCGATGGCAGTCGACTTTCCACAGAAACTGTGAGGTGAACTTAGTGTCAGATTCGATCACTATCCGAAATAAAGGCCAAATAAACGTGGTGTTCAATCAACAAAAACGCGACGGAACCCCGCCTGTGGCCGTCAAGCGTGAAGGAGAATCGCGACACTACCCCTTGGACCAGATTGAAGCGAAAATGAAGCGACTGATCGGATTGGAAGAGGTCAAAAAAACGATACGAGAAATCTATGCTTGGCTCTACATTAATCGCTTGCGCAAACAATATCAATTAAAAGCTGAAACGCAAACCCTTCACATGCTTTTTAAGGGAAACCCTGGAACGGGAAAAACGACCGTTGCCCGCCTCCTCGGTGAATTGTTCGCCGAAATGGGCATCTTAGCCAAAGGGCATCTGATTGAGGCGGAACGGGCTGACCTCGTCGGAGAATACATTGGTCAGACGGCACAGAAAACCCGTGATTTAATTAAGAAGGCGCAAGGCGGCATCTTATTTGTGGATGAAGCTTACTCCTTGGCTCGGGGCGGTGAAAAAGATTTTGGAAAGGAAGCCATTGACACATTGGTCAAACATATGGAAGATAAAAAAGATGACTTTATATTAATCCTTGCCGGTTATTCCAAAGAAATGGATCGATTTATGAAAATGAATCCCGGACTGCCTTCGCGTTTTCCGATTATTATTACCTTTCCAAACTATACCGATCAAGAATTATTCTCAATATCCGAACAAATGCTTCAAGATCGAGAGTATAAACTGACAACGGAAGCTCGATGGAAACTGAACAGGCATTTGAAACAAAAAGTAGCAGAAAATGAAAGAGATTTTAGCAACGGGCGTTATGTCCGCAATATTATTGAGAAAAGCATTCGCCGTCAAGCGGTTCGCTGCTTACGCGAAGGCGCATTCGATCGGGAATCATTGATGACCATTCGGGCGGTTGACCTGACGTTTGATGATACGTCTTCCCGTCACTCGGAAACCGAAGCGGAAACTCTGGATGATCGCGTGTTCTTTTCTGAATGAAGCAATAAGGAGGCTTTGGCCTCCTTCCAAATCATTAAGGGTGTGAAAACATGGAAAAAGTGATTTTAGTGGGACGTTACGATCCAAGAAGTGACGAAACCGCTTTTAGCTATTCAATGGAGGAACTGAAGCGGTTAACCGAAACGGCCGGCGCTTCGGTTGCCGGGGTGTTAACCCAAACGAAAGAAAAACGCGACCCGGCAACATATATTGGCAGTGGGAAATTGGAAGAGCTTTATCGGTTATGTCAAGAATGGGAAGTCGATGCGGTCATTTTTAACGATGAACTCTCACCGAGCCAACAAGCCAACATCGCGGAACGCTTGCAAATCAAAGTGATCGACCGCACACAGCTCATATTAGATATTTTTGCCGGGCGCGCCCGCTCACGTGAAGGCCGATTGCAAGTGGAACTTGCGCAGTTGGAATATTTATTGCCACGTCTTTCCGGATTCGGCCATGTGATGTCGCGCCTTGGCGGCGGCATCGGTACGCGCGGCCCTGGTGAAACCCAGTTGGAAACCGACCGGCGTCATATCCGTCGGCGGATCAGCGAAATCAAAAAACAATTAGAAGCCGTAACAAGGCACCGTGACCGTTATCGGGAAGAGAGGCGAAACAAGCAATGGTTTCAAATCGCTTTGGTAGGCTATACCAATGCGGGTAAATCGACGCTTTTTAATCGTTTGACCGAAAGTTCGGCCTACGAAGAAAATCAATTATTTGCAACCCTTGATCCGTTAACGCGGAAATTCCGAACGCCATCTGGTTATACCGCCTTAATGACAGACACCGTCGGATTTATCCAGCACTTGCCAACCACACTGATTGCCGCGTTTCGCTCGACATTGGAAGAAGTGCGGGAAGCACATCTATTGATTCACGTCGTCGACTGGTCTCATCCCGATCGGCAACAACATATGGAAACAGTGGACAAGCTCCTTAATGAGCTCGGAGCGGGGACGATTCCACAGCTTTTGTTATATAACAAAAAGGATAAAGTGGCTCATGCAGAGGCGGTGATTGTGGACGGGCTCAAGATTTCTGCTTTTGACGCACAGGATATTGAAAAAGTTAAAATGGCCATTGAAAAAGCGATGATCGAGCAATCCGTGCCCTATTACATAAGTGTACCAGCTAAAGAAGGCAGCTTTTTGTCACGTCTTTATGAAGAAACCATTATCACCGAAAAATCGTGGCATGAATCCGATCGCACTTACGGGGTTAGCGGCTTTGTCTGGAAATCGTCTCCGCTTTATGCGTTTTTAAATGGAAGGGAAGATAGGCATGATGATCAATGAAAAGATAGTGATCGAACAACGATTGAGCGACTTGATGGAGAAAGCGATGCGAGACATTTTGCCCCTTTTCCAGCGAATTGAGGCTGTTGAAGAAGAAAATCAACGCCGTGTATTGGAAAGTTTCCGGCGTCATAAAGTGAGCGATGCTCATTTTCAAGGGACGACGGGCTATGGGTACGACGATTTTGGTCGTGAAACGCTTGAAGCTGTTTACGCTGATGTTTTTGGTGCAGAAAGCGCGCTCGTCCGCCCGCAAATTATGTCAGGCACTCACGCGATTACTTTAGCTTTATTTGGTGTCTTGCGCCCTGATGATGAACTTTTATATATCACCGGGCGGCCATATGACACGTTAGAAGGCGTCATTGGTCTCAGACCAGGCGGTGACGGGTCATTAGCCGATTTCGGCATTACGTGTCGCGTAATAGAGCTTGAAGATGGGAAGATTGACATCGCTCGGGTCAATCAAGCGATCACTTCCCAAACGAAGATGGTCGCCATCCAGCGTTCACGGGGTTATGCCTGCCGTCCGTCGCTCTCCATTAACCATATAAAAGAAGCTATAAAAGCTATAAAAGATGACCATCCACACGTTTGCCTTTTTATCGATAATTGTTATGGGGAATTTGTGGAAGATCGGGAACCCACACATGTTGGGGCGGATCTCATCGCGGGGTCACTCATTAAAAACCCCGGTGCTGGTCTCGTGCCAAGCGGGGGTTATCTCGTGGGACGTAAGAAATGGGTCGATAAAGCGGCCGAACGGCTTTCAGCTCCTGGCCTCGGCAAAGAAGTCGGGCCAACCGGCGATGCATTGAAACCCATGTTTCAAGGGCTGTTTCTTGCCCCTCATACGACGGCCGAGGCGTTAAAGGGCGCGGTGTTTGCGTCAAGAATTCTTGAAGAGGTAGGGCTGCTTGCGGAACCAAAGTGGAATGACCCAAGAACTGACCTCGTCCAATCCATCATTTTTCACGATCGCGAGCGTATGATCGCCTTTTGTCAAGCGATCCAAGCAACGAGTCCCGTCAATGCTCATGTGTTGCCGGTCCCAAGCCCCATGCCAGGATATGACGATGAAGTGATCATGGCTAGCGGCACATTCGTGCAAGGTTCAAGCATTGAATTGACGGCGGACGGCCCTTTGCGCCCCCCTTATATGGCGTTTGTCCAAGGCGGATTAACGTTCATCCATGTTAAGCTTGCTGTCATGAATGCTTTGAAAGTTTTGATGGAAAAACAATTGGTTTGATTTCTAATTTTTTTGTGTCAGAAAAGCTAACATGTGTTGACGTATTTAATGTCATGACATATAATAATTTTAGCAGGAAGGAGGGTGTCTTATGGATGATAGCATTCGCCGAAACACGCCGTTATTTTCCATGAGCATTGTTGGGAAACTGACCGGTTTGAGCGCTCGGCAGATCCGTTATTATGAAGAACATCAACTTATTCATCCCGAACGGACAAATGGCAATCGTCGGTTGTTCTCCTTTAACGATGTTGAACGGCTCTTGGAAATTAAGAAACTTTTGGATAAAGGCGTGAATTTGGCCGGCATCAAACATGTTCTCGGAGAAAAAGCGCAAGACGAACGACCAATTCCGGTGAAAATAGAGCCAACCAAAAAGCAAGAGTTAAGCGACGATGTGCTCTTTAAGCTGATGCGACGGGAACTTTTTGACCCAAGTAAAATTGGCCGCACCAATCTGATTCAAGGTGAACTATCACGATTTTTCCACTAAGACACCATCATCTGACTTTCACAATTGGGAGGATCGCTGAATATGGGAAAATACGCAAAAGAAGACATTTTAAAATTTGCCGAGGAGGAAAACGTTAAATTCATTCGTCTGCAATTTACGGATTTATTGGGGATTATTAAGAATGTCGAAATCCCGGTCGATTTGTTAAAAAAAGCTCTGGATAATGAAATCATGTTTGACGGCTCGTCGATTGAAGGTTTTGTCCGCATTGAAGAATCCGATATGTACTTATACCCAGACTTAGACACTTGGGTCGTCTTTCCGTGGACTTCTGGTAAGGGCAAGGTCGCGCGTTTGATCTGTGATATCTATAATGCTGACGGTACGCCTTTTGAAGGCGATCCGCGTTACATTTTAAAACGACAAGTTGAGGAAATGAAAAGACTTGGATTTACGAGCTTTAACATTGGTCCTGAGCCGGAATTTTTCTTGTTTAAAATGGACGAAAAAGGCCAACCGACACTTGAGTTAAACGATCAAGGCGGATATTTCGACCTTGCCCCGACAGACCTCGGTGAAAATTGCCGTCGTGACATTGTGTTGGAATTGGAGGACATGGGTTTTGAAGTCGAAGCTTCACATCACGAAGTGGCGCCAGGACAACATGAAATTGACTTCAAATATGCAGATGCCCTAACGACGTGTGATAATATCCAGACCTTTAAATTGGTCGTCAAAACCATTGCCCGTCAGCACGGTTTACACGCGACATTTATGCCCAAACCGTTATTTGGTGTCAACGGGTCTGGGATGCACTCGAATATGTCTTTATTCCGCGGCAATGAAAATGCCTTCTTTGACCCTTCGGCGGAACATCAGCTCAGTGAAACGGCCATGCAATTTTTGGCAGGTGTTATGGAACACGCCCGCTCCTTTACGGCCATTACGAACCCAACCGTCAACTCATACAAACGGCTCGTGCCGGGGTATGAAGCGCCGTGTTATGTGGCCTGGTCACTACGAAACCGCAGCCCGCTCATTCGCGTGCCAGCTAAGCGAGGCTTAAGCACGCGGATTGAAGTGCGTAGCGTTGACCCGTCAGCCAACCCGTATCTCGCGATGGCCGTGCTTCTTGCCGCAGGCCTCGACGGTATAAAAAGAAAGTTGACGCCTCCGGCCCCAGTGGATCGCAATATCTATGTCATGGATAAAGAAGAACGGGAAGCGATCGGTATTCACGACCTCCCAGGTACTTTATTTGAGGCGCTAACGGTGATGAAGCAGGATGAAGTGATTACGAGTGCACTTGGCAAACACGTTTTAAGCCGTTTTGTCGAAGCCAAAGAAATTGAATGGGATATGTTCCGCACGCAAGTCCATCCGTGGGAACGCGATCAATATATGATGATGTATTAATAGCAAAACCCCTTGATGCACAAGGCATCGAGGGGTTTATTTTTAGTAAGCGTTAATGGAGGCTTCGGAATAACCCGACGACTTTTCCAAGAATGGTGCAGTTTTTGACGATAATTGGCGCCATTGTCGGATTTTCCGGTTGCAGACGAATGTGATCCTTTTCTTTAAAAAAGCGCTTGACCGTCGCTTCACCGTCTTCCGTCATGGCGACAATGATTTCACCGTTTTCCGCGGTTTGTTGCGGGCGGACGATCACTTGGTCGCCGTCAAAAATCCCCGCATTGATCATACTATCTCCGACGACATTTAATATAAAGGCATCTTCGTTTGACACCATGGATTTCGGAACCGGGATGTACTCTTCAATATTCTCGATGGCCGTAATCGGTTCCCCAGCTGTGACTTTCCCGATCACCGGTAAAAATACTGTTTCTTGTTTTGGTAAAGCAAATTCCTCACGATCGAGAATTTCGATGGCCCGCGGTTTCGTCGGATCGCGTCGAATCAAACCTTTCTTCTCCAGACGATTTAAATGCCCGTGAACCGTCGAGCTTGAAGCAAGGCCCACGGCATTGCCGATTTCACGCACCGATGGTGGATACCCCTTTGTGGCGACTTCCTTTTTAATAAAATCCATAATGGCTTGTTGCCGCTTTGATAGTTTCATACCCTCTCATTCCCCGTTTCTACATGGTTTTACAGGATGATTGAAAAACCAGTGGCTTTATTTGAAGTATACCATCGACCTGTCTGTTTTGCAAACATTCGTTCGAAAAATGCTTGACAAGAATAAATGTTCCCCTTAATATTTTTAGTAGCGAACATACATACGGTTGCGGAGGGGTATGAGTATGTTAAGAGAAAGGTCTCAATCAAACTTATTGTTATCGATTTTATTTGTTGTCATGTTTGCTGCGTGCATTTTCGCAGTGATCCATGCGTTAAAGCCAATGGACACGAGCGATTATATGAAAGTAAAGGTTCATCCAGGAGATACATTATGGATGATGGCGGTAAAGTATGATGAGGGAGGCGACCCAACGTCATTTATAAAATGGGTTGAGGAAGTTAACCATGTTCGGGCGGAAAACATTCAGGTAGGCGATCAGCTTGTTATTCCCGTTAAGGCGGAAAAAAATCATTTTTCTAAAGATGAAGTGGCGTCTCGATAAGAGCGTTCGACTTGCCCTTGGTCTTCTCATCGGTTAAGCTAAAAGCAGCTCGTCTCGAGAGGATGACTTGGTTTGCTATCGAAAGATAAATTGAATCGCATTAATGCATTGGCCAAGAAGGCAAAAAGAGAGGGCCTCACTCCTGAAGAAAAACGTGAACAAAATGCACTGCGTGCGGAATACTTGCTCGCTTTTCGCGCGCAATTCCGAGAACAATTGCATGCCATTAAAGTTGTGGATATGGAAGGTAGAGACGTCACGCCTCTGAAATTAAAACAAAGTAAAGAACGGCGCAAAAACCATTAAGGCTAAAGCCTTGATGGTTTTTTATTTAAAGGTAAAAAACAAAGTGGCTGCCAGAAAGGCATGATGAATGTTCCGATGACACGGCAAACGATTGATAGAAATTTTGATAAAAACTTCCTTAGGGCAAAAGGCATTTCATAAAAATTTTGTAATATATCAAAAAGTAGTTGCATTTTCTGTTATATAACAATATAGTGTTAGTAAACGGGAAATGAGGAGGAATCGCTTTGTTTACAGTCACCAAACGTGCCGCTCGCTTCTATAAGAAAGAGATGGAACTCGAAAACGGTGAAGCCATTCGTCTTTTCGTAAGGTATGGCGGAAAAGCAGGGAAAAATGGCTTTTCGGTGGGTGTGGAGAGAAGTGGCAAACTTGATCGTCATTGTGATCAAACCATTATTGATGGCATTACGTTTTTTGCCGACCCCGATGACCGTTGGTTTTTAGATACAGTGACCCTTGATGCGGATGAAAACTTGGAAGATGTCGTTTTAACTTATGCCAACGACTAATGCTCGACCTATTTACTGGCTTCATATTCAGCATCCCTTGCGCGCGAAAGCGGCAGGGGATGCATGTTTCATCACGTCCTTCCCATACTAAAAAAGAGCTCCGACATGATGAAAAATACGGTTTGTGTTAAACTGTTATCGAATAGAGGAGGAAGGATGATGTGTGTTGACCCAATCTATTGAACAGTTAGCCATCAATACCATTCGCACGTTATCGATGGATGCGATTGAAAAGGCCAATTCCGGGCATCCGGGCATGCCGATGGGGGCAGCGCCGATGGCTTACACCTTATGGACAAGCCATATGAAGCACAATCCAAACAATCCGGATTGGTTTAACCGCGATCGCTTCGTGCTGTCAGCCGGCCACGGGTCCATGCTTTTGTACAGCCTTTTACATTTATCAGGCTATGACGTCACGCTGGATGATATAAAAGCGTTTCGGCAATGGGGATCCAAAACACCGGGTCATCCGGAATATGGACACACGCCTGGCGTTGATGCGACAACCGGCCCGCTCGGCCAAGGCATTGCGATGGCTGTTGGGATGGCGATGGCGGAACGCCATTTAGCTGCGACCTTCAACAAACCTGGCTATCATATTGTCGACCATTATACATATGCGATTTGCGGAGATGGAGATTTGATGGAAGGGGTCGCCTCCGAAGCGGCTTCACTCGCTGGACACTTAAAGCTCGGTCGTTTAATCGTCCTATATGATTCTAATGACATTTCATTGGATGGCGATTTAGACAAAGCCTTTGGCGAAAATGTCCGTCAACGTTTTGAAGCTTACGGATGGCAAACCTTATTCGTTGAAGATGGGAATGATATCACAGCGATCAATCAAGCGATCGCCGAAGCCAAAGCCGAGTTAAACCGTCCGACCCTTATCGAAATCAAGACGACCATCGGTTACGGGGCGCCGACGGTTGCTGGAACAAATGAAGTCCACGGCAAACCATTAAGTGCCGAAGAAGCTCGCGGGGCTAAACAACATTATGAATGGCCTTATGAAGAACCTTTCTATGTACCTGAGGAAGTCCGGACCCATTTCGAAGCGATTCGCCAAAAAGGTGAAGCCGAAGAAGCTGAATGGAACGCGTTAGTCGAGAGCTATCGGAAAGTTTTCCCTGAAGAAGCCGCGCGGTTGGATATGGCAATGAACGGTACGGTTCCAGAGGATTATGCAGCCGATCTTCCGCTATACCAACTCGGGGACAAAAAAGCGACGAGAGAATATTCTTATGAAATTTTAAATGCCTTAGCAGATGTCGTTCCGCAAATTTTTGGCGGAGCGGCGGACTTGGCTTCTTCAACAAAAACCTTGATTAAAAACAGTACCGACTTTTTCCCAGGTCAATACGATGGACGCAATGTCTGGTTCGGGGTTCGGGAGTTTGCTATGGCGGCAGCGGTAAACGGCATGGCGCTCCATAAAGGTGTGAAACCGTACGGCTCAACCTTCTTTGTTTTCACCGATTATCTCCGGCCTGCACTGCGGTTGTCCGCTTTGATGAACGTGCCGTCCATTTTTGTCTTTACACATGATAGCATTGCTGTCGGAGAGGATGGGCCGACACATGAACCGATCGAGCAACTGGCTTCCCTAAGGGCAATGCCCAATCTCACAGTACTGCGGCCAGCAGACGGAAATGAAACGCGCGAGGCGTGGAAAATTGCGATAGAGAGTCAGGACACGCCGACCGTTCTTGTCTTAACCCGACAAGGCGTCCCAACGCTTGAGGGAACGATCGAACACGCTGCTGAGGGTGTCAAACGAGGGGCTTATATCGTCTCCGAAGCAAAGGGTAAAATCCAAGGCATCATTATGGCCACTGGTTCTGAAGTTCATTTAGCTGTGGAAGCTCAAAAAATGCTTGCTGAAGAAGGCATTCATGTCCGCGTCGTCAGCATGCCTTCTTGGGACTTGTTTGAAAAACAATCCGAAGAATATAAGGCGCAAATCCTTCCACCGGAAGTGACGAAACGATTGGCCGTTGAAGCTGGTTCATCCTTAGGGTGGCATAAATATGTCGGAAGTTTTGGCGCGACATTGACAATCGACCGCTTCGGCGCGTCTGCAAATGGGAACAAGGTCATGGCCGAATACGGTTTTACGGCAGAAAATGTCGCTCGTGAAATGAAACAGCTATTACAATGATGATTTAGGGACAAGATCAACCATTTGTTTTAAAGATTGTAAAAAAAATCACCTCATGCCTCCTTTCTTTCGACAAAGTTTGTATGGATAATCCTTTATAATAAGGACAAACCGTTTCGGACGGGAGTGAGGAGCATGAGGTATTTTGATATTTATCTATTAAAAGAAGCCATCGCTGAGCTCTATGTCGGTAAAGAAGATTTATTATATGGATTGTTTATGGAAGCGGTAAGGGAAAGAAATCCGCGCCGGAAAGTCATTTTAAAAAGGCAAGTGCATTTTATAAGTGAGCCGATCGCCCCTTCCTTGTTTCAGCGTTTGTTTTCCCATCAATCGGCGTCTAGAGCAATGGAAAACCAGTTTACGATCACGCTGAAAGACGGCAGTCAGGCGACACTGATATTCGATCATTACATTTCATTAGAAGCAAGTGGTAATTTAGGTGCGGAGGCAGCCGTTTTTGAAGGCTTGCGCAAATATAATCCGTATTTTTTTGCGGTTGACTATCAAAACGATTGTGGGGCATGGCTTTCCCCGCAAAAAAAACATCTCTTAAACCATCGGCAATTTGTATTATAATTTTCACATTTTGGGAACGCTACTCTAAAAAGATGACGAAAAAACATTGTATTCAAAAACGACATATAGTACACTAAAACGTGGTATCTAGCGAACGGCGCAGAAGGCCAAATACCCGGCATTATTTTAATGGTTATATTCGGTACAGAAAGAAGGAGGACGCACATAATGTTGTGGTTATACATCTTGGTTGGCGTCATTGGCATTGCCTTGGGGGTCGTGTTGGGTTTTTTCATCGCCCGCAAATACATGATGGATTATCTTAAGAAGAACCCTCCGATTAATGAAAAAATGTTGCGCGCTATGATGATGCAAATGGGTCAAAATCCATCACAAAAGAAAATTAACCAAATGATGAAAGCGATACAAAATCAAATGAAGTAAAAAGCGGCATCCCCTTAGGAGGGATTCGTCCATTCACGTTTGAATTGCGTAGGAAGTCCTTTTTCTGTTCGTTTCTATAAGCAGAAAAGGACTTTTTATGTTGGGAGGAAAGCGGAGCAAACCCCTTTAATCCTCCGCAAAGTCAAAGGAAGATAGAGGTGGAGACTTAGCGGTTGGCCAATGCAAACAACAGTATTTGCAATTTTAACATAAAAATAAAACACTTTTTTCACTTTTTTAGTTATAATAAAACTATTATTGGTGGACTTCTAAAGGGCTTGGTGATCGCATTGCTTGGAGAAAAAATCAAACAATTAAGACAACAGCGTGGCATGTCTTTAACCGAGTTAGCCGAAAAGGCTAATGTTTCTAAATCCTATCTCAGCACCATTGAAAGGGACATACAGAAAAATCCGTCCATACAATTTCTTGAAAAGATCGCTGAGGTTTTTGGGATCAGCGTCCTTGATTTAATTCGGGATACCGATGAGGAAACCGTCCAGCCTTTAGATCAAGATTGGTTGGATTTAATAAAGGAAGCGATGGATGCTGGGATAGATAAGAAAACATTTAAAGAATTTTTGGATTATCAAAAATGGCGTCACAGCCAAAAATAAAGTAGATATGCTGCTTTTTAATCTAAGAGGGTGGGTTAAACCGGTGATTGAACATCACCTCTATGTCCGGGTTTTCTCCGGATTCTTTTTTTCATCTTTATGGCGGTTAATAAAAGCTTCAACCTCCTCTTTTGAAATACCGAGTTCCCTTGCAATTAACATTAAAAGCACCCATTCCGGATCATATGAAGTTTGCAATCCCGATGACCCCTTCCCCTTATGTATTTTGCAATGGGGCGAACAGGATCATTTCCAGGTGCCCCACTTGTGAAATGTCCCTCTATCGCTTCCCATTATTTATATTTTCACCACTTTCCAGTATAAAGGTCTCATGTTGCATTTTATGTCGCCATTTGCTCAAAAAAATGATTTTTGTTCGACGTGATCTGCAAAAAAAAAGAGTCAGGACAACTAAAATCGATGAATTTTGCAACCGAGATTTAAGCTCGTTGTCAGTATGGATAAGATGATGTCAAAGAAAACTGAGACTTTCTACCTATTTGTTTTTGCACTTCCGTCTATTTTTAATAGTGGAAACCATCCTGCTAATAGGATATTTGACGATGGCTGGCTAATATTTAATAATGGTAACGAATGAATTTTATTGATAACCCTTGAAGGTGACAAAACATGGCGGATTTAAAACAAATTGAAATAGAAGAACTATTAAAAGACGCATCACGCTATTGTTTAGTCGATGTCCGTTCGCCGAAAGAATACGCAGAATTTCATATTCCGGGAAGCATTAGTCTGCCCCTTTTTTCAGACGAAGAGAGGGCGATTGTCGGCACGATTTATAAACAGAAAGGGCAAGAAAGTGCCAAACGAATCGGGCTTGAATTTGTCGCTCCGAAACTCCCGGATCTTTACAAGCAAATCGCAGAGCTGCACGGTGCGGGTCTGGAGATGGTGATTTATTGTTGGCGTGGGGGCATGCGCAGCAAAAGCGTTGCTTCCTTTATGACGATGATGGGTATCCCATGCTTGCAATTAAAAGGGGGGATCCGTTCTTTTCGAAAAAAAATTACCGAAGATCTTAACCATTTCGCTCGTCTCAATAAACCCTTTGTGATCATTGAGGGCTATACCGGCAGTCGCAAGACGGACATGCTTCATAAGCTCGAAGAAGAGGGTTATCCCGTGATTAACTTAGAAGAACTTGCGGGTCACCGGGGTTCGATTTTCGGGGCAGTCGGACAAAACCCGATTTCCCAGAAAGCTTTTGAATGCCGTTTATGGGAAAGACTCATGGCACTGACAGACCAAGCACCGTTTTATATTATTGAAGCGGAAAGCAAGCGCATTGGGCGCATCGTTCTTCCCGATTTTATTATTGAAGGTAAACGATGCGGCATTGGGCTTTTCATTGAATATCCATTTGAAAAACGCGTAAAAGCGATCATTGATGAATACGACCCAATAAAGCATAAAGCTGAAATCACGGAAGCGTATTATAATTTACAAAAATATTTAAAGCCACAGCTTAAAGCTCAACTCGATGAAGCGTTTCTTTCCGGGGACTGGGAGAGGTTTGTTCGTTTGTTATTAACCGATTATTATGATCCGAGATACCGTCATACACATGAGCAATACGAGCGGCTCACCATTCCGCTACACGTTACTTCGGTTGAAGAAGGCGTGTCAGCAATTAAAAAAGAACTCGACCGCCTATTCGAGCATGAATCGCTGGTGACGAATGCGTAACATGTCAGATCATGCGAATCCTATGATTTTTTTTCATTTCGTTATAATGAAGGAGACCCATTCATGTTGAAACGTACAATCACACTACTATCGGTTCTGACAACGGCATTTTCGCTTACGGCATGCGGTGGGCACGTTGCCGAAAAAGAGGAACCTGCCAAAACACATCAAGAAAAGCAAGAAGCTAATAACGATGCCGCTTCCGCACAGCCAAAAAAAGAGGCGCAGGAAACGGCAAAACCACAGAATAGTGAAGGACAAGTAAAACAACAAAAGCCTGAAGAAGACGGTGCCATTACTGTCATCGCCAATCCGCAATCCATTTTGGCTTTAGTCAATAAAACACATAAATTGCCCGATGGTTATACACCTGAAAACTTAGTTTATCCAGACGTACCATTTCCGTATGCGGATAAAATTGAAAAACGGGAAATGCGAAAGGATGCAGCAGAGGCCCTTGAAAAGCTTTTTGCCGCAGCTAAACAGGCAGGATTTAAGCTTTACGGGGAATCCGGATATCGTTCCTATGAGCGGCAGGTTGCTGTTTATCAACATAATGTCGAGAAACTAGGGAAAAAGAAAGCTGATCAAATCAGTGCTGCCCCCGGTACGAGCGAGCATCAAACAGGACTTGCCATGGATATTACCTGTGAGGAGATGCTCACACAACCCGATCCGTTGACGAGCGATTTCGGAAACACGGAAGCGGGAAAATGGGTGGCCCAAAATGCCCATAAGTATGGATTCATTATTCGTTATCCGAAAGGCAAAGAATCGATTACAGGATATGAGTACGAACCATGGCATTTGCGCTACGTTGGGGTCAAAGCCGCTAGCTTTATCTATGCCCATGGTTTAACATTAGAAGAGTATATCGATGCGGAAAAAGTAAACAGAAATATTTCTGATGAAAATTAAAATGTCCTGCTCCCATTGAATATCTTCAGCAGGTTATATTTTCATCTTGTTAAAGAGGGTCATTAATATGTGGATGCAAGTGATCAGTTTGTTAATCGGTGTCGTTTTTGCCGCAACGGTTATTTTTGTACGTCTAAAAGCGTCTAATAAACCGACAAATGCGAAAAAAATTTTATTGCCTCCAATATTTATGTCGACGGGTTTTTTGATGTTTCTCGCCCCTGAAACGCGTGTGCCCATGATCGAGCTCATTGAAGCGTTTCTTGTCGGCATGATTTTTTCCGTGCTACTCATCAAAACCTCTAAGTTTCAAGTCATTGACGGAAAAATCTATCTTAAGCGTTCCAAGGCTTTTATATTCATTTTGATTGGTCTTTTAATCGTACGAACCGTAATAAAAATCTTTTTGGAACAAGAAATTCATCTAGGCCAAACCGCGGGGTTATTTTTCACACTTGCTTTCGGCATGATCTTGCCGTGGCGGGTGGCAATGTACATCATGTATAAACGCTTGCTTAAGAAAACGGAAAATCCTATTACGACATAATAAACGGTTGTCTCGCGCGTCAGGGGGTTTAAAAGCCCCTGAGCGAAAGACAACCGTTTTTTAAAAGAAATGTTCATATGGCGTCAAATCCACGTTATGTTTGATTAACGTTTTTCTTAAAAATTTATGATCCTTTTTTGGGGTAGCTTTGATATACCCTTCGATAATGAGGGCTTCGGTCAGCGTTTTTGCATTTCGTTTGTAGGCCAATTCCCCGATTTTACCGGCAATTTTTTGCTTTGCGACATCTCTGAAAAGCGGGGGAACAGGGGCGACGAGCTCATCTAAAAATTGCCGTTGTTCCTCGTTCCAAAGATGCCGTGTTTGTTCAATGTAATAATTTTGCCAATCCAAGATCGATTTGCCGTCAGCTTTCGGCAGGCTCTTGAGGAATTTTCGGAACATAAAAAACCCGCCGATGGCCATTAAGAAGATTAAAACCGCACCCCAAAAAACAATGAACCACATAAACCATGGAGACAATTGTTCCACCCCGTTTTTCTCCGTAACCCACTTTTAATTTTTATTATAGTCTCATAAAAAAGACGAGTACAAGCCTAAAACAAAAATGAAAGGGTCACGCCGCCGTTTAACACGGGGGTGCCCCTTTATGTATGGGTGGCTGGGCCAGCTGGATTCGAACCAGCGCATCATGGAGTCAAAGTCCATTGCCTTACCGCTTGGCTATGGCCCAATCACGGATTGAGATAGGAATTTTACGATCTGGCGTAGGAAACTGACGTGTGTTCATGCCGCCATACACCTGACACAATGTGAGCCTCTTAACATAAGCATTATTGCGTCGGATTTTGCGGTTGTATTTGCGCCTGCGTGGAATTTGCCGCAAGCTGCTGGGCTTGCTGTAGTGCCTGTTGAGCATTTTGCAATTGTTGCTGGGCTTGTTGATAAAGCTCGGCATTTTGAGCTTGCGCTTCTCCTTGAGCTTGTTGTAACAATTGCTGGGCTTGCTGGTATTGTTGCTGCGCTTGTTGGATTTGCTGCGGGATGCCGCTCATTTGTGCGAGCTGGAGAGCTTTCTGCGCTTGAAGAACCGCGTTTTGCGCCTGCTGCAAAAACGCCGCATTCTGTTGAACTGTCATGCTTAGCCTCCTCTTTTCAGATAGCTTAGAGACATTTTCTAGGATGACCGCTTATCCCGCAAATTATGTATAAAAAATCATCAATGATGCTTTTTCATAAAACTTGATGGACATCCTAACAACACGAATGGCTTTTCACTTTTAAAGAAATTTAAGGGTTAATTCATTTGCTGCAAAATAGTTGGCGGGACTGTGTGGGAATCGAACCCACCGGAGACGTCACGCGCCCCCCGAGAGGTTTTGAAGACCTTGGTCGGCACCAGCCGAACACCCAGCCCCATAAATCTAACCATTGCCAAGTATACTTGAATGGCTTTCGATTTCCAAATAAGTCGATCAAAACTAAGGGGCTGACGCGCGCGGTGCGTGTCAGCCTGTTTCCTCTTAATAATAATAATGGTGATAATAGGGGTGATAAACGACTGGATGATAAGGATGTGGATGGTGATATCCGTAATGTGGGTGATGATGCCCATACCAGCCGTGATGTCCCCAATAGCCATGATGACCCCAACCTCCGGGGCCCCAACCGCCATGGTGGCCCCAGTGCTGTCTTTCATCTGGATACATGTCAATTCTCCTTTACATCAAGCTTTTGGACTAAACCATTTCCCTAATAAATTATGTCGTCGTTTGCGGACGGGTGAGTAAATAAGTGCCCAAATAAGTATGTATTACCCATAAAAACATTATGTAAACCTATTCGTTAACTATACATATTGAGGAATTCTTCGTCAAGAAGGTTGGAAAAAATTTAGGGTCGATCCCCTCCAATATGATATCACCGTTCGTCAATCGAACTTTGTTAATATCAACTTTGGCAGAAGACAGACCCAAAAGAGTTAGGTGATTTGTATGAGACCTTTAATAGTTCATCGAATGCCTACGAATGGGAAGTTTAAACTCAATAATCGGTTTTGTGATTTTCTGCACAAACTGGCTTCCAAGCACGAAACAAATGAAAACAGAGACAATCAAAAGAAGAGTGTATTGGTAGAATTCATCGATGCTGTTATATGCATCGGTTAAACCAATCAGCTTGACTAAGAAACCGTGCAAAAGATAGATATAAAGGGTTCTTGAACCAATTTTGGTAAATCGAAAATGCTCCGATGGAACAACGGATAAGAAACAATACGTCATTGAAAACATGCCGACATAACTTAACATTCTCATGCCCGCTGCGCTTAAGCCTTCATACCCCATATCGACATAAGAGTGGCTAGCAAGTAACCAATCTTTAAATGAATCCGGGATAAAAAACAACGTGATGATAAACATGATCGCTAAAAATGTCAGTGATAGCGTTCTTGAAAAGTGTGTTCTAAGCAGAGTAAAGTGCTCCGGTTTCATATAGTAACCCATTAAAAACATGGGGAAAAAGACAAATGTCCGGTCAATGCTGAGGTATGAGCCAAAGAAGGGCACATAACCGATGGCTATACCCATAATGATGGCTAACGGCAAGGCGTAAGGGAGATGCGCCATCAATTTTAATAAAAGATTCCAGAAAAATAAGCTCATTAAAAACCAAAGCGTCCAATGGGGATCTAATAATGTTAACGTGAAATCATCTTCATATCCGGTGACGTAATAGAAGATACAATAGATCAGTTGAAACAACGCATAGGGAAGTATGGTTTTCACAAATACTTTTTTTAAATAACCCGGACGATTAAATCCTTTTGAAAAATAACCGGAAATCAAGATAAACGCAGGCATATGAAAGAAATAAATAAATTTGTATAGACCCGAAAGCAGTGCGCTATCGCCTTTTATCGGACTAATTAAGTGGCCAAAGACGACGAAAAGAATGAGGAAGAACCGGGCATTGTCGAAAAAGGCTTCACGCGCTTTCATAATACGCCTCCTAAGTTGTTTTCGTCTCTTTACATATTCTGCTTTCGGCAAATAACCATAATTTTTGACCTTACCACATCGTTTTTAATCAATATGTAACGGAAATACCATCTTATCGTCAGCTTTCTCATTATTTCTGTAATTAAAATATGATAGAATAGAGGAAACTTTGTTCTGCTAAAAGAATATCGACTCGGGCAAGCTTGCATTGCCCAGGCGGAGTCATCGCTGTTATGCGACCTTGATGAAGTGAAAAAACGAAGGAATGGGGGAATGGCCTTGATTCAAGGTGTAAAAGTGGCCTTGAAACCGCTGACCAAACAGGAAATACCGCTTTTATATGAATTGATGCATACCAAAAATGGTGACATTCCCGAATGGAAAAAATGGGATGCTCCATACTTTCCATATCATAAGCCGTCATTTCGCAGTTTTCGCCATCAATGGCAAAGCGATTTGGATGAAGGCAATCGGTATCTCATTTATACGGACCACCAATTGATTGGACTTGTGACCTATTATTGGGAACATCAACCTTCCAATTGGTTGGAGGTTGGTATTGTGATTTATCAGCCGGATTTTTGGAATGGCGGCTACGGCACAGAAGCAATGTTTTTGTGGGTGGACCATCTTTTTAAAACAAAACCGATCGTTCGCTGCGGTTTTACCACTTGGTCCGGTAATAAACGCATGATGCGCGTCGGTGAGAAGCTTGGCATGATGCTAGAAGCGCGCATCAGAAAATGTCGCTTATATAACGGTGAATATTATGATTCCATTCGCTACGGTATCTTAAGGGAAGAATGGGAAGAACAGCGGCACCTCCTTAAAGAGAAACTTTTTCTAAACAAAAAAGAACACTCGATGATCCATCATTGAGTGTTCTTCTTTATTTACGCAAGCTAAAGAAATGCCAACCGTTCCAATGGGCTTTCAAACTTTGGGAATCGGATGTTGTCTAAATGTATAGACATCTAAACATCATGGTGCTAAAATGGGAATGAAAAGGAAGGCGAGTCATATGTGGATTAAAGGTCTTACCATTTATACTGAAAATGGTGTCGTCGAGAACGGTTTACTTGAAATTGAAAATGGCAAAATAAAAACAATCCGTCAGGGGGAGGGCGACAGGGATGAAGGGTTACGATTCCCTGAAACCTATAAACTCATCCCCGGCATGATTGATGTCCACATTCATGGGGCTGACGGTGCCGACACGATGGATGCAACTTGGGACGCACTTGCCACGATGGCAGCGGTTTTGCCGAAAGAAGGGACAACGGCTTTTCTAGCAACGACCATCACCCAGGAGCCGGAAGCGATTGAAAAAGCTCTCATCAATGCGAAAAATTATATGGCAAAACAAGGCGAAGGAGCCGAGATGCTTGGGGTTCATCTCGAAGGTCCGTTTATTAACAAAAATAAAGCGGGAGCTCAACCGCCTCAATATATTATCGATGGCGACTTAGCGTTATTTGATCATTTTCAGGCATTGTCTGGCGGCAACATTAAATTAGTGACATTAGCCCCTGAAATTGATGGGGGATTGGAACTTGTCAAGCATCTTGCTGAACAGGGAGTCGTACCATCCATTGGACATTCCGCTGCAACCAAAAAAGATGTTGACGCTGCCGTTGAAGCGGGTGCCCGGCATATCACGCATTTGTTTAATGGGATGAGCGGCCTTCACCATCGCGAACCCGGTGTCGTTGGCGCCGCGTTTCTTCATGACGAACTTTATGCTGAAATGATCGTCGATGGCATTCATATCTGTCCCGAAACGGTCAACATCGCATATCGCTTAAAAGGTAAAGACCGTATTATATTAATCACGGATGCGATGCGTGCCAAATGTTTAAAAAATGGCACCTATGATTTGGGGGGACAAGTCGTGTCGGTCCGCGACGGCAAAGCAACGTTAGCCGACGGAACCCTTGCCGGTAGCGTTTTAAAAATGGATCGTGGGTTCCGAAACATGATGGCGTTTACCGGTTGTGAGCTCTCAGACATCATTCAGATGGGCTCGGTCAATCCGGCCGTCCAACTCGGGATCTATGACCGAAAAGGCAGCATTAAAGAAGGAAAAGACGCTGATTTAGTCGTGCTCAATGAACAAAATGATATTGTTATGACCATTTGTCGAGGAAAAATCGTTTATAAACAGTCATCCTAATTGCAAAAGGTGAAGCATCATGCACATCATTCCTGTGAAAGACTTTAATGACTTAGGACGAAAAGCATCGCAGTTCATCATTCAATTGGTTCGGGAAAAACCGGATGCTGTTCTGGGCCTTGCTACCGGAAGCACGCCAAAGTCGACTTATAAAGAGTTAATACAAGATCATCGCTTAAACGGAACATCCTATCAACACGTCCGAACAGTGAATCTTGATGAATATGTCGGCTTGGCAAAGGACAACCCGAACAGTTATCATTACTTTATGCGGGACCAATTTTTTAACCATATCGATATACCTGACCGCAACATCTATATTCCGAATGGATTAGCAAGCGATCTTGATGAAGAATGCCGGCGGTATGATCGATTAATCACCGAACTGGGCGGCGTCGATTTGCAAATTTTAGGGATTGGTCGAAACGGCCATATCGGATTTAATGAACCTGGAACGTCATTTGAAGTAATGACACATGTTGTCGACTTGACATTAGATACGCGAAAAGCGAATGCCCGTTTTTTCAACACCTTGGAAGAAGTGCCAAAACAAGCGATTACGATGGGCATAAAAAATATTTTACAAAGTCGCTCGATCCTTCTGCTTGCTTCAGGTCCATCAAAAGCTGACGCCATGGCCCGTTTATTGAACGAAAGTAAGATTACCAATGCATTTCCGGCATCTTCTTTACATCAACATAGAAATGTCACCGTCATCGCTGATGAGGATGCCCTCTCGATGGTTTATCTTGAAAGGAGAGCCTAATGCGATGATTGACAAACGCTCACCGGTTCCCATTTATTATCAAATTCAATCGTATATTAAAGAATTAGTGGAAAATAGACAACTCAAACCGGGTGAGGCGATCCCCTCAGAAAGGGAATTGAGTGAACAGTTTCAGGTGAGCCGAATGACGGTCAGACAAGCCGTCATGAATTTAGTGAATGAGGGCTTTTTATATCGGCAAAAAGGGAAAGGCACGTTTGTTTCTGAACCTCAAATTGAACAGCCGCTGCAAAGTTTAACAAGTTTTTCCGAGGATATGAAAAGGCGGGGGCTCGTGCCGGGATCACGTTTACTGCATTTCTCGGTAAAGGCAAGCGATGCCTTTCTCGCTGAAAAGCTTAACATCGAGTTAAATGAACCGGTATATGAAATACAAAGAGTTCGCCTAGCCGATGAGCAACCGATCTCTCTTGAATGGACATACTTGCCGGCCCAACTTGTTCAAGGCTTAACTAGTGACATTATCAAAAAATCCTTGTATTCTTATATAGAGGAGAAAATTCAAGCGAAAATTTCTCACGCCCATCAAGTCATTGAAGCGGCCGTTGCGGGGAAAGATGAAATGGAGCACTTGCATTTGAAAAAAGGTTCGCCCATTTTGCTCATTCATCGGCAAACCTTCCTCGAAAACGGTCAAACTTTGGAATGGGTAAAATCGGCCTATCGCGCCGACCGTTACAAATATGTGATTACAATGACCCGGGGCCATCACCGGGGGTAAAAGGAAAGGAATGGGTACATATGGAAAAAAGACAATTTACCATTACCGCTGATACCGGCCTTCATGCTCGGCCGGCAACTTTGTTGGTTAATGCCGCCAATCAATACCAATCAGACATCAATCTTCACTATGCCGGGAAAACCGTCAATTTGAAGTCCATTATGGGTGTCATGTCTTTAGGCATCGCTAAAGGGGCAGAAATTGAAATTACTGCTGAAGGCAATGATGAAAAAGAAGCGATGGAAGGCATTACCGAAACATTAAAAAAAGAGAATCTTGGCGAATAATTTTGCTTCACCGGGGTTGCTCCGCAATGGGAGTCAACCTCGCTTTTTTATGGAAGTTCCCATTGATCTTTCGGAGCATAGACTGTAATAAGAAGGGTTCATGATGAAGGAGGGACCCGAATGGATGAACGTCGGTTCCGTAAGGCGATGGGCACATTCCCGACCGGTGTAACGGTGATCACGACACAAGCCGAAGACGGCATTCATGGGATGACCGCAAATGCCTTTATGTCCGTATCATTACAACCGCCATTGATTTTAATAGCCATTGATGAGAAGGCACGCATGCTGGAAAAAATCAAACAAGTGAACCGCTTTGGTATCAGCATTTTAAAGGATAACCAACGGGATTTGTCCATGCATTTTGCTGGTCAGAAGAAAATGAAAGAGGCGATTCGTTTTGATTGGGTGTCTGGCCTACCAGTGATCGCAGGTTCATTAGCCCAATTTGCTTGTACAACGGAAAAAGCGATTGTCGCGGGCGACCATACGTTATTCTTAGGAAAAGTTGATGAGATTCGCCTTAATGATAGCCAAAACCCCCTGACTTTTTATCAGGGGAATTATTATCAATTAGAGCTCGATCATTAAACCGCTGGAAGGAATAGTTTTACAAAGAAAAGGTTGACTCAGACAGGGGTTGTTCTCTGACAGCGTGGTTTTGTCACGCGGATTGAGACCCGTCAATTTTGAGTCAACCTTTTGGTTTTAGTATTTGCCGATTTTTCGACGGATGTCGTTCATGAAAGGACGAGCGACTTCACGCGCCCGCTCGGCACCGTTTTCTAAAAGTTGATTCAACCGTTCTTTGTCATGGATGAGCTCGTGATATCGCCTGCGGGGCTCCTCCAATTTGCGGTTGACGGCTTCAAACAACAGTTGTTTAGCATCACCGTAACTGATGCCCTCCCGGAACTTTTGTTCATAATCAGCGATTTCTTCCGGAGTGGCAAACGCGCGGTAAATATCCACGAGAATGGAATCATTGGGGTCTTTCGGTTCTTCCGGCGGTTTGGAATCCGTTTTGATTTTGAAAATGAGTTTCCGCAACTTTTTCTCATCGACAAATAACGGAATGACATTGCCATAGCTTTTGCTCATCTTCCGGCCGTCAAGACCCGGAATCACGGCAGAGTCTTCACTGATGAGCGCTTCCGGTAAAGTGAAGGTTTCTCCATACGTCCGATTGAACGTTTCGGCGATGTCACGGGCGATTTCAACGTGTTGAATCTGGTCTTTTCCTACCGGCACTAAGTTTGCCTGAAACAATAATATATCAGCCGCCATTAAGACGGGGTAATTAAAAAGCCCCATATTGACCCCGGCATCAGGGTCGCGACCTGCCGCCAAATTCTCTTCTACTTTGGCTTTATAGGCGTGGGCGCGGTTCAACAACCCTTTACTCGTCTGACATGATAGAATCCAGTTCAGTTCAAAAATCTCCGGAATATCGGATTGCCGATAAAACAGCACTTTCTCGGGATTCAGTCCAAACGCAAGCCATGCGGCAGCAATTTCATACGTCCGGTTATGAAGTTCTTCAGCATTTTGCATGGATGTTAAAGCGTGATAATCAGCGATAAAGTAAACGGGTCGCATATCGGCTTGATTCGACAACTCAATAGCTGGCGCGATTGCACCAATGTAATTTCCAATATGCAAATCACCGGTTGGCTTAATGCCTGTTAACACAATTTTTTCCCCCAACGTCAACACCTCTTTACGACAAATTTAAAAGTCCCCCATCCAGCAAAGGACGAGGGACCGTGGTGCCACCTTTATTCGTTCAGAAAAGAACGCACTCTTCCCGATGTAACGGTCGGTTGCCGTCGGCGCCTACTACTTTTCGGGCCGAAGCTCAGAAGCCCATTCAGTGAATCGGATATACCGGCGTTCCACCTCCTGCCGGCTCTCTGTGATATCCTGCATTCACTTACTCTTCTTCATCATCGCGATTTCGGTTTTTACCTGGTGCCTAGCTAATAGTGAAGGAACTGCAGGTCACCATTCGATCCATCATTCATGAAAAGAGAAGCGTGGAATCATCCCTTTTCTAAGTTGTAAGCATCATACGATATCCTCAAAAAATTGTCAAGTCTTTCGTGACAAAAGGCACAACGTCTCCATTTCTAAAAAGGTAATCTACATGAAGATATAAAAAGCACTCATGTAGATAGGAGATGACATGTCATGGATTATCATAAATCGCCATTTATTGTGATCTGGGAACTCACTCGGGCATGTGCCCTTCGCTGCTTACATTGTCGTGCCGAAGCCCAATATTTCAGACATCCTGACGAATTAACAACGGAAGAAGGATTCGCTCTTATTGATCAGATCGCGGAAATGGAAGGCGCCATGCTCGTGTTTACCGGCGGCGATCCACTTATGCGTCCGGATTTATTTGATTTTATCGAGTATGCGGTGAAAAAAGGGATCCGGGTTTCCATGACGCCAAGCGCTACGCCAAAAGTGACTCGCAAGGCAATGGAAAGAGCTAAAGCAGCGGGACTTTCCAGGTGGGCGTTCAGTTTAGACGGTCCGAATGAAACGATTCATGATTACTTCCGGGGAGTAAAAGGGTCTTATAACCGGACGATTAAATATATTCACTATCTCCATGAACTCGAGTTACCCGTACAAATCAATACGGTCGTCAGCCGATTTAATGTTGACGTGCTGAAAGAGATGGCTGAGCGCGTCCAAGAGCTGAAGGCTGTATTATGGAGCGTCTTCTTCTTAATTCCCACAGGCCGTGCCACGAACTTGGAACCCATTTCACCAGAAGACCACGAAAAGGTTCTGCTTTGGTTATCTGAGCTAAAAGATCACGTGCCTTTTGATATCAAAACGACGGAAGCCCCGTTTTACCGGCGCGTGCTTCTTCAAAAAGGAGAAGAGGTATTCCAACGGACAAAACCTGGGCGGGATGATGCGCGGCCGTTCATGGATGGCATTGGCCGGGCGCCGTTTGCGGTGAATGATGGCAAAGGGTTTGTTTTCATATCCCACCTCGGGGATGTCTATCCGAGCGGGTTTTTGCCCATCAAATGCGGAAACGTCAGGGAAACACCTCTCCTTTCCATTTACCAGAATCATAAAGTCTTTCGCGAATTGCGCAATCCGGATTTGTTAAAAGGAAAATGCGGGCAATGCGAATTTCGTCATATATGCGGAGGTTCGCGATCCCGCGCTTACGCCGTCACTGGTGATTACTTGGCGAGCGATCCTTATTGCATCTATCAGCCGAAGAAAACTAATGTGTCTGTGAAAAGCGGAAGCAGTCTGATGAATGAAAACTAAACGCAAGTTGTCCCGCTTTCTTTCACCAGGCATCCCATGTACAATGAAAGAAAATCGACTTGTGATGGTTAAGAAGGTGCGGCGTATGCAGCCATTTTTCACCATAGGGATCGCTGGACACATTGATCACGGCAAAACGGCTTTAACAAAAGCATTAACCAATATTGAAACGGACCGGCTTGTTGAGGAAAAGAAACGGAAAATTTCTATTGTCAACGGCTATGCTTTTTTAGACCTGGACGATGGCCGGCGCGCGGCCGTCATTGATGTTCCGGGGCATGAACGTTTCATTCGACAAATGATTGCGGGTTGCGCCGGGATTGATCTCGTTTTATTAGTGGTGGCAGCCGATGAAGGTGTCATGCCGCAAACGCGGGAGCATTTTGAGATTCTCCGACTGCTTGGTATCCACCACATCTTGGTTGTTATTACGAAAGTCGGCCTTGTCGATGAGGCGTTACTCGTTTTAGTTGAAGCGGAGATACGGGAACTGTTGGAAGGGACGGTTTATGAAGGGGCACCGATTTATAAGGTGGACAGTCTTCTGGGGATCGGCATCCCCGCGTTAAAACAAGCGATTTTTACCATGGCGAAAAGGGTGAAAGGAAAGAATGCCGCAGATCCCCTCAGGCTTCCCATTGACGATATCTTCACGATTCACGGACATGGCACCGTTGTGCGCGGCACGATTTTTAATGGCCAAATGACGACCGCTGAGCCGGTCACATTGCTTCCGCAAAACAAAATCGTCAGAATCAAACAACTGCAGGTGCACCATGTTCAGGTTCAACGGGCAATGGCTGGGCAACGGGTGGCTGTGAATCTCGCCGGAGTCGATGCCAGTGAAGTCAAAAGAGGCGATTGTCTCGTCAGCTCGGATTTTTACAAACCGACTGAGCGAATTGATGTCCGGCTCCATGGGCTGAAAACCATGTCAAAACCGGTAAAACAGCGGGCACCGCTTGCCTTGCACATCGGAACGGCCACGGTCCAAGGACGCTTAATTTTATTTGATCGCAAGCGTTGGCAAGCGGGCGAGTCGGTCTATGCCCAAATCGAATTAACCCGTCCGGTCGTCACCCAAAAAGGTGACCGCTTTATCGTCCGTCGGCCGTCACCGGCAGAAACGCTGGGGGGCGGGCAAGTGATTGACCCTTTGGCAGAAAAGCATCGTTTTGGTGAAGAAACGGTGAAAACGTTGGCCACCCAACTCAAAGGGAACCCGGAAGAATGGATTCAAGAGGCTTTAAAAAAGAATTTTGTTTTAGAGAAACAACAACTCATGCGATCGACGGGTCTAAAACCGGGTGAGCTCGATCTCGCGCTTAAAACATTAGTGGATCAAGGAATGGTCGTACCCATTTCACAAGAAAGGTTTGCGTTAACGAGCGAAAGGCAGCGGTTAGCGGATCAATTGACACAGGCATTGGCGCGTTTTCATGAGACCCATCCGCTTTTATCTGGTCTGAACCGCGCGGAATGGCTCGGTAAAGGAAAGCCATACCCGCAACCATTGATTGAGGCCGCATGCCAATTTCTTATCCAAAATGGAACGGTTTGCGCCGAACGCCATATCGTGCGACTTTCCGATTTTACCCCGCATTATCCGGAGAAATGGGCGGAAAAGTTGGCAGGCGTTGAGAAAACCTTGCACTTACAGGGCATGTGCCCTGAAGCTTGGTCGAATCTCATGGCTGATTTCCAAATCCCCGCATCGGTCGCCGATGATTTTCGCCGCTATTTGCTTGACCAACGCTTGGCGTATCCTTTAACGGACGACCGTTTGCTGAGCGGACAGGCGTTTCGGCAAGCTCTAGACAAATTAAAGAAAGGGACCAGCTATGTTTTTACCGTCCAAGAGGCTAAAGAGACGTTGCATTTGACGCGAAAAAACCTCATCCCATTCCTTGAGCTATTAGATGATTTAAAGCTAACGAAAAGGGAAGGAAATGCCCGCGAGTGGCTGGTCGAAAAATAAAACCGGGGGACATGTGCCCTCGGTTTTATTTGACATAGATCGTTTTTTCTTGTTGTTCAATAACCTCTCCGACGATGGCGGCATCCGTGATGCCTGCTTTGTGGAGGTCGCGGAGATAGCTCTCAGCTTCCGCTTTAGGCAGGCTGATGAGAAGCCCTCCAGATGTGACCGCATCAGCAAGAATGATCCGTTGATGCTCCGAAAGTTCTGGAGAGAACGTCACGTTATTCGCTAACCATCTCATGTTGCTTTTGGAGCCTCCGGGAACAGCCCCTTGTTCAGCGAGTTCCAGGGTGCCTTCCAATATCGGTACCTTTTCATAATAAATATTGAGTGACACACCGCTACCTGAAGCCATCTCATAGGAATGACCCAAAAGACCAAATCCCGTTATATCGGTGACGGCTCTCGGTGAATAAGGTTTGAGAAGTTCCGCGGCTGTCTTATTCAGCATGGCCATGACTTGCGTAACGCGCGCTGTTTTTTCCGGGTCGGAAAGATCGCGTTTAATCGCTGTCGTTTGGATGCCGACCCCAATCGGTTTTGTCAACACCAAGACATTTCCGGGTTTTGCCCCGACATTTTTATAGATGCGTTCAGGATGAGCGATCCCCGTTACGGCAAGTCCAAACTTCGGTTCCTTATCATCGATGGAGTGCCCGCCAAGTGTGACGGCACCTGCTTCCATTACTTTATCGCCGGCTCCTTTCAAAATTTCAGTTAACATATCCGGTCCTAGAACCGACATGGGGTAGCCGACGATATTCAAAGCGGTCAAAGGGGTACCCCCCATGGCATATATGTCGCTTAATGCATTGGCCGCGGCAATTTGGCCAAACATATAAGGATCATCGACGATGGGCGTAAAGTAATCGATCGTCTGAACCAAAGCGATCTCGTCGGTCAGCTTATACACGCCGCCGTCATCTGCTGTATCCGTTCCGACAAGCACATTCGGATGATTCGGCATTTTTGGTAAGTGACGCAAAACTTGCGCCAAGTCCTCAGGACCTAGTTTACAGCCTCACCCGGCTTTTGACGAAAGATGGGTTAAGCGCTTGATATCCGTCATTTGCCCAACCTCCTTTATAAAACGAGTGGTTTTTGCGATATAAAAAGGTTTGTACTAAAATATAATACAAAATATGCCACAAATAATCCAAATAAACGAATGATGTTGGAACATCATACGAACGATAAAAATGTGCACATGGGGGATGATTCTGAAACCACACTTTCATGTTTGAATCATCCTCTGTTTGTTGCGCTGAAAAAAGAAGGTCGAAGGCATGGATCATCCGTTAAGGCTGCTCCCTTCCATTAAAGCCATACAAGATAGCGAAGTATACATAAAATGGAAGAAGACAGCCTCCATTTCCGAAACCTATTTAACAGCTCTTGCGCGAGATGTGGTTGAAGAGGAGAGGCAGGCGCTTATTGCGGGAAAACCATATGAAAGTAAAGAAGAAGTGCACCGCAAGATATTAACGGCGTTTGATAAACGCGTACGAGAGTTGCTTGAGCCCCTTTTGACGCAAGTCGTGAACGCCACCGGAGTTGTTTTACATACCAATTTGGGCAGGGCGAGATTATCCGCTAAGGCGGCTGATGCCGCGCGAGTCGCCGGAAGCTCCTATACTGACCTTGAATTTGACTTGGAACAAGGAAATCGGGGCGCTCGAACCGCAAAAATCGAAGCGCTTCTCAGACTGTTAACAGGTGCGGAAAGCGCTATGATTGTCAATAATAATGCTGCGGCTGTATTTATGATTTTGCGGACATTCGCCAAAGGGAAGGAAGTTCTGGTGTCAAGGGGGGAACTGGTTGAAATCGGCGGATCTTTCCGGGTCTCCTCCATCATGGCGGAAAGCGACGCTCAACTCATTGAGGTTGGCACAACGAATAAAACGCGCATTGAAGATTATGCCGAAAATCTTACGGAAAATACCGCTATGGTGATGAAAGTACACCAAAGCAATTTTAAAATCATTGGTTTTACAGAGGCAGCCAGTCGTCAAGAATTAGCGGAACTCGCAGCAAAACATGGTCTACTCTTTTATGAGGACTTGGGAAGTGGTGCTCTGTTTGATTACGGCCGGCTCGGATTCGGGCAAGAACCGGTTATCCCGAACATCATAAAAGAGGGGGTTGATCTTCTTTCGGCAAGCGGGGATAAATTATTTGGCGGTCCGCAAGCGGGCATTATTCTTGGCAAAAAACACTTGATCGATCGGTTAAAAAAACATCCGCTCGCCCGCACATTTCGCACGGATAAGATGACGATTGCTTCCCTTGGTGCAACGTTACAAAGTTATTTGTCAGAAAAACTAGAGGTGGAAATTCCGACGGTCCGCGATGTGGTGGCAGATGCCGAAACAATTAAAACGCGTGCCATTAAGCTAAAAAAGGCATTGGCGCTATATCCAAGCATCCAAGCGGAAATCGTCCCACTTACATCTCGCGTCGGTGGCGGTGCGATGCCTGACGTTCCAATAAAAAGCTATGGGGTAAAAATCCAAAGTTCGGAATTACCAGCACAGACGCTCGCCGATCGTCTGAGAACAGGGACACCGAGCGTCATCGGGCGAATTGAGGAAGCGCACGTTCTTCTTGACTGCCGAACGATCACGGATGAAGAAATCGATCTTGTTGGACAAGCTTTTGCTAAATTGGATTTTAAGAAAAGGTTATAAGTAATTCTTATGACCAATAATAATAGCTTTGTATTTTACTTATGTAAGAAGATGGATTATTATTAACATGTACTTAACGAGAGTTCTGTTGGATCAGGATTAAAGGAGTGAATCAAATGCCTGTTTCTTTAAAGGAAATGGCAAAAAATGACGTGTATCAAGCGCGCAAAACGTTTGACGTCAACGGTAAAACGTACACGTATTACAGCCTTGACGCCCTGAAGAAATTCGGTGATATCGATCGCTTGCCTTATTCCATTAAGGTCTTGTTAGAATCGGTATTACGCCAGTATGACGGACGCGTCATCACAAAAGAACATGTTGAAAACTTAGCGAAATGGGGGACCGATGCGGTTAACCCGGACATCGATGTTCCATTTAACCCATCACGCATTATTCTCCAAGACTTTACCGGGGTTCCAGCTGTCGTCGATCTTGCTTCTCTGCGCAAAGCGATGGCGGATATGGGTGGCGACCCGCAAAAAATCAATCCGGAAAAGCCCGTTGATCTTGTCGTTGACCACTCCGTGCAAGTCGACCGCTATGCGACGGACGATGCTCTGAAATACAATATGGAACGCGAATTTGAACGCAACATGGAGCGTTACAAATTCTTGAAATGGGCGCAAAATGCGTTTGAAAACTATCGCGCCGTTCCTCCGGCAACCGGGATCGTCCACCAAGTTAACTTGGAATACTTAGCATCCGTCGTCCACGGCATTGAAGAAGACGGCGAATACTTAGCTTTCCCGGATACTTTAGTTGGAACAGACTCGCACACAACGATGATCAACGGTCTTGGCGTCCTCGGCTGGGGCGTTGGCGGGATTGAAGCGGAAGCCGGCATGCTCGGTCAGCCGTCCTATTTCCCTGTTCCTGAAGTCATCGGCGTTCGTTTAACCGGGGAACTTCCGAGCGGAACAACCGCTACTGACCTTGCTTTGAAAGTGACGCAGCTTTTGCGTGAAGAAAAAGTCGTTGGCAAGTTCGTTGAATTCTTCGGCCCGGGCATGGCGCAAATGTCGCTGGCTAACCGTGCAACGATTGCCAACATGTCACCGGAAAACGGAGCAACGGCAACGTTCTTCCCGGTTGACGATGAAACTTTAAAATACTTGAAACTGACTGGTCGCAGTGACGAACACATCAAACTGGTTGAAGCTTACTGCAAAGCTAACGGCTTGTTCTATACACCGGACAAACCGGAACCGCGCTTCACAAAAGTCATTGAACTAAATCTTTCCGACGTTCAACCGGCTTTATCCGGTCCTAAACGCCCGCAAGATTTGATTAATCTTTCCGACATGAAGCGTGAATTCCGTCAAGCGTTAACCCGCGAAGCTGGTGTTCACGGTTTTGGCTTTGGTGAAGATGAAATTAATAAAACATCAACGATTAACTATAAAGATGGCCAAACCGAAGTATTAAAAACCGGTTCGGTCGTCATTGCGGCGATTACGAGCTGCACCAACACATCCAACCCGAGCGTCATGATTGGTGCGGGCCTTGTTGCCAAAAAAGCCGTTGAAAAAGGCTTAAAAGTGCCGAAATATGTCAAAACCAGCTTAGCTCCAGGATCTAAAGTTGTTACCGACTATTTAAAAGATAGTGGTCTTTTACCGTATCTGGAACAACTCGGCTTCAACCTCGTTGGTTACGGCTGTACAACCTGTATCGGTAACTCTGGGCCGCTGCTTCCGGAAGTCGAAGAAGCCATTACGAAAAACGATATGACCGTCGCTTCCGTTCTTTCCGGTAACCGGAACTTTGAAGGCCGGATTCATCCGCTTGTGCGCGCGAACTACTTGGCTTCACCGCCGCTCGTTGTCGCTTATGCGCTGGCCGGCTCTGTCGATTTTGACTTGTTGAATGATTCATTCGGTAAAGACAAAGACGGCAATGATGTCTACTTTAAAGATATTTGGCCGACATCTGATGAGATTGAAGAAGTATTGAATCAGTCTGTCAGCCCAGAAATGTTCAAGAAAGAATATGCCCGCGTCTTCGAAGAAAATGAACGCTGGAACGCCATCGAAACGAGTGAAGGGCAATTGTATGATTGGGATCCAGATTCCACATACATCCAAAATCCGCCGTTCTTTGAAAATCTCAAGCCTGAACCGGATCCCATCCAACCGCTGAAAGGCTTGCGCGCGATCGCCAAACTCGGCGACTCTGTCACGACTGACCATATTTCACCGGCTGGTGCGATTGCAAGAAACACCCCGGCTGGTAAATATCTCATGGAAAAAGGTGTGGACCCGCGCGACTTCAACTCCTATGGTTCCCGCCGCGGCAACCACGAAGTCATGATGCGCGGTACGTTTGCCAATATCCGCATTCGCAACCAACTCGCACCGGGTACCGAAGGCGGTTTTGCACCGTACTGGCCAACGGGTGAAATTTTACCGTTCTATGATGCTTGCATGAAATACAAAGAAGATGGAACAGGTCTTGTTGTCATTGCCGGCATCGACTACGGTATGGGTTCATCCCGTGACTGGGCGGCTAAAGGTACCAACTTGCTTGGCATCAAAACCGTTATTGCGGAAGGGTATGAACGGATTCACCGTTCGAACCTTGTCTGCATGGGCGTATTGCCGCTGCAATTTAAAGAAGGCGAAAACGCTGAAACACTCGGTTTAACCGGTAAAGAAACCTTCGACATCGACATTGATGATAATGTTAAGCCAAAACAACTCGTCACCGTTACTGCGACGGACGAAAACGGCAACAAGAAAACCTTTGAAGCCATCGTTCGTTTCGATAGTGAAGTTGATGTCGACTACTACCGCAACGGTGGCATCCTGCAAATGGTGCTTCGCCGCAAATTCAAAGAAAGCAAATAATTATAAAAAACTCCCGATGGATCAACCATCGGGAGTTTTTTTATGGCTTATTTTTTTGCTAGCGCTGTCTGGACAACGGCATCGATTGACAATAAAGCTGAAACCTTCGGTCTCCGATCTACCGAATGTCACAAGAGGGATGAGCCAATATTATACCTTCATGTTTTTGGGTAGTAGAGAGAATGAATTATCTCATTCAACAATATGCCAAAAGGTTAAAACTGAGCTGGACTCGTGAACAATATCATGAAGTTCATGTTGACACGCACGAGTAGTATTTATTGAAACTCTTCGAACAAGAAATTGCACAACGAGAGGAACGAAAAACCAATCTTTTACTGAAATCGGCCACATTGCCAAACAAGTATGGCAAACCATTTTGATTGGAAAGATTTTGAACTGGACTAAGGGGACACGCAAATGAATCTTTTAAAATAATCTAGTGTACTTTTTACTCTTATATTTCAGATGCAACATAGTTAAAGTTCTTTCGACGGGTTCTGTAACGCTTCATATCATTGTTATTGAGATATGTGAAATAATTATGGTCTATGAAGAGGCAGAAAACATACAAGTTTATATTTGTGGGATATGTCGAAAAAAATTTTTAAAATATATATAAATAAAGAAGGAATTTTCGATATCGAGGTGAATATTTATAGAAAAGTTAAAAAACGGAAAGGGGAATAAAAAAAAGGATGAAGAAAATTTGTTCTATATTATTGGTTTTTTCATTCGTCTTTTTTTTGAGTTTTCCGATTTTATCTTTGGCTGAGACTAATACTTCTGAGCAACTTGATAAAGGCGAAACTGCTGATTTTTATCTGACTATGAGAAATTTGTTACAAGTTTATCTTTCAGAATTAGAGAATGGTAAAATTACTGAGGAAGAATTTGCTGAAAAAGTAAAAGAAAATATTGGTAGCCAATTGCAAACAAATGAAGACGTAAATGAGCTTATGGAAAGTGAAAATAAAGTTATGCAACCAATGGGACTTAGTTATGATTATGATTTTGGAGCTTTTGGGGTTAAAGCAACTGAAATCGTTTTATTTGCTAAAAATCCTATTGATGCCAGTCGAGCAAAAAGCTTAGCAGAGGATGCGCTGAAGGAAGCTCAGGATCGTTACAAGGACTATACCCTTTGGCAAGGAAATGGAGATGCGTTTCGGCATGCTTACTGGTCTGCTTTAATGACAAAACATATAAATAGAGATTTTGCTTATGAAGCAGGATATGCACATGAAGGATATAAAACTGGTAGTTATGATGATATAAAAAGTCTTGATGTAAAAATGGATATAAAAAATAATTATAGTGGAAGGATCCTTGGCACTAAATATAAAAGCAAAAGTGATAATTACATCGCAGAAAAAGTAGCTGATGAGGTTTCTAAAGGTAACATGGTTAGAATTCGCACATATACAAGTGGTAAACCTACTGATTATATAGACGGGGTTCCGACCAAATATATGGGGAAATTTGTACCAACATCGGATGGAGGGAGATATTATTAATTAGTAGTTATCACATCAAATTAAAAAAATTGTGAGGTAACAAAAATTAAAAAGTGGTTTTTCCCATTTATTGGTAAAGAAGGATTGTTTCAGCGCATTCCTTTTCCTAAGAAACACCCTTCGTATCTTTTGTACTTACATCCATACTGTTAATAAACTTTCATTTTAATTTTGCAATTGTCGAAATATTCCCAGGTGGCTTTCCGTTATGCAGAAACGTATAAGAACTATTTCCATGTTATGACTACATTGTGTACTTTTTTGCGTTCTTTAATTAGTCCGAATGAATGCTTATTGTTAGAGGGAGGCAGAAATTGGGGCCATATATTAAAAATAAAGCCGTTTAAAATTTTTGATTTAAAAAGTTGTTACAATGAGGGGAGGCTGATCATGAGGAAATTATTTATGGCGTGCATTCTTCTATTATTAAGTAATATTTACTTGCTTCTAAGGATTACAAAATCTCGATTATATCTCCCTGAAATTTCCATGACTGCGAAAAACCCCGTGAGTTTCCACGGGTTAACCTTGCAAATTGATACAAAAATTATCGAAGGCAGCAGCCGGGCGGTTTACGTGATTTCCTTGGCACCGTTTTATACGCTCATCGCCGTGGCGCTAATTTTATTCACTTTGGCTTTTTTTCGTTTAAAAAATAAATGATGCCGGCAAATGGATAGCTCCCCGATTAGATGAAAATATCCGCCAAATGCGCGTAAAGCGTCAAAAAGATGGGGTTTGAATGTCAAAGAAGTCTCATGCTTGCTTTCTTGGAATTATGCTGCCATTGAAAAAACTCCCGATGGATCAACCATCGGGAGTATTTTTATTGCTTATTTTTTTTGCTAACGCATCGCGGTCAGGAACCATCGGCGGCTCTTCAAACCAGCCTTCATCGATCATGAGAACAGTTCCCTCATAGGCATATTTCGCCACTTCGGAAGAAAGCCGGGTATACATGATTTGGAGATCTTTTCTTAGGCTGGTTGCCATGCTTGTTCCGTAATAACCGAGGCCAATGGTCGTAAGGGCTGTCGTATGATACATCAGCAACTTGTCGGAAAACGGCGGCGTTGTCGATTCGGTCACTTCCACATCCCATGTCATGGGTGCGGGTAAGTCGGCTGCGCTTAACGCGGAACCAAACACTTCGGTATGTTTGATGGCTATTTCTTTTCCCTTTAATAGATAGTTTCGCACTTTTTCCGATTGTGCCACCTGGCTGAATCCCGTCAGCATGGCACGGCCTAAGGCGTTTCGCTGCATATTGCTGAAGAGGTTCGCCGCTTCCAAAGCTGCCAGGGGACGCTGCTTTCCAGTCCAACTCCCGAGGAACTGACGGGATTGAACGAAAGCCGCTTCTTTTGGCATTGGGACATATGGGGGGCGTATATAAAGCCCCTTTGAAAGGAGGAGATCCGTTGTTTTATTATAAAGCGCCATGTATTCCGACTGGCAGCTGGAAAAATACGTGCGCAAATCGTGTCGAGTAGAATTGGCCAAGGCGACACTGACAGCATTCATGCCGAGCACACCCATTTGTTGGATGTAGTATAAAACAAAGAGATCGGAAAAGAGCGGCGGAGCGTCGGGATTGACATCTTCAGTAGTAAAGGCGACCGGAATCGGACAGTTAGCCTTTTTAAAGAAAACGGTTAAGGCATCCAAGTGTTGTGTCGATAAAGCGAGGCTTTCATCGACACAGGAGAGAACCTCTGGGTCTTCAACATGACGTAGAAAATAGCTCATGACACTTTGAGCAAGCGATTCGTTTTGATAGCTTCCCCAGAGTTGAGCGAGTTCTGCTAAGGTATAAGGGCTGTCAATTTCCACGTTCATCACTCCAAAACCAATTTTTACCCTTAGCATGTCCGATTCAGTCAGGAATTATCAAATCCTCCAACCTAGACGTTTAACCACCATTTAAATAGGAAGGTATCTTCTGTTGTAACTTTTTAAAACGTAGACGGTGCTTTTGGCTTCTCAGACACAAATGTTAGAGCATACGCCATGACGGTTAATGCTAAAATCAGTAGAATAACGCCGAACCAACCACCTAGGCTGAAGAAAAATCCGCCGCAGACACCGATCACGCTTGAGCCAATATAGTAAAACAATAAATATAAGGATGAAGCCTGTGCTTTATGCACGCGCGCGCGGTCACCCACCCAGCTGCTGGCTACAGCATGGGCACCGAAGAAACCAAAAGTAAATACGCTTAGTCCTATGATTTTTATGATTAGATGTGGAATCAATGTAATGATCGCGCCGGCCATCATAATCCCTAAGGACTGTTTAACTGCCCGAGCTTTTCCGATTTGATCCGCTTTTTTACCCATAAAAGTTGAGCTAAACGTACCGGTTAAATAAACCAAGAAAATGAATCCAATGACGGTCTGGCTGACATTATATGGTTTTTCAGTCAATTGAAAGGCCATATAATTAAACATCGTGACGAAGCTGCCCATAATGAGAAATGCGATGCAAAATAAAGATACTAAATGACGTCGTTTGAGGTGCCCGGCTAATTTTTTGACGGAAAGGCTGAATGACGTCGGCTTCGGTGTAAAGTGAGCGGATTTTGGCAGGGCAAAATGGAAGTAAACACTTAATAATAGACTTAACACACCGATGGCAAATAGGGCGATGTGCCAATTAAACCAATCGGTAAGCACACCAGTCGAAAGGCGGCCAAATAAGCCTCCGATCGAATTGCCGCTGATGTATTGTCCCATCACGCGGCCAAGGCTCTGCTTTTCAAATTCTTCACCGACATAGGCCATCGCAATGGCCGGTACGCCAGCGAAAACGGCACCGAGAAGCGTTCTTAACAAAATAAGCATGAAAAAAGATGGGCTGAATGCTGTCAAGAGGGCCGTTAGGGAGCCGAAAAACATCGAAAAGGTCATGATCCGCTTTCTGCCGATAGCATCAGAAACCGAGGCGGCGATGATCATGACGATGGCAAGTGCGGCCGTTGAAACGGAAATCGTTAAACTGGCAGTGGCCGGTCGTATATGATAGTCATGAGCGAAAATCGGTAAAAGCGGTTGAGTCGTATAGAGATTGGAAAAAGTCACAAAACCTGCCGCAAAAAGGGCGAGACTTGCTTTTCGATACGTTTTCGTTCCGCTTACAATGTAAGACATAAAAAACACCTTCTCATGGAGTATAGAACCATTGTTTATCATATCCCTGAAAGCGTTATAAAGTCCAAAACAATGAATGAATCTTTAACCGGCCGATAATCAAGACAATCATAGATATAATCATGGGTTATGGTATGATAGCTTTAAAGTTTATTATGTTCTTATATTCTTAATATGGAGTGTGAAAATCATGTTACCATTCTTTCGTTTAGACGGGCGTATGGCCATTGTCACAGGCGGGGGAAGAGGAATCGGACAAGCTTTGGCGCTTGGTTTGGCGGAAGCCGGAGCGGATGTGGCGGTCATTGCGAGAACGAAAGATGATCTTGAAAAAACTGTTCGGATGATTGAAGAAGCCGGAAGAAAAGGGATCGCCATTTCTGCCGATGTGACTAGCCGGGAAGCGGTTCACCGTGCGGTAAGAAAAGTGGCCGATGAATGGGGGCGTATTGATATATTGGTGAATAACGCCGGAATGAACATTCGCACAAAGGCGCTTGAAGTCACAGATGATGAATGGCACAAAATCATGGAAACGAATTTACATAGTGCGTTCATGATGGCGCAAGAAACGGCTAAGGTGATGAAAGATCAAGGGAAGGGTAAAATCATTAACATCACCTCAGTCGGCGGTCATGTGGCCTTACGAACGGGCGTCGTCTATGCGGCCACGAAAGCGGCGATTATCCAAATGACGAAGAACCTGGCTATGGAATGGGCACAGTACGGCATTAACGTCAATGCCATCGGGCCATGGTATTTTAAAACCCCTTTAACCGAAAAATTGTTGGCTGATAAAGCGTATTTAAATGATATTTTAGCTCGAACACCTATCAAAAGGGTTGGCGAATTGGAAGATCTCGTCGGTCCAGTCGTCTTCTTAGCTGGTGATGGTGCCGATTATATTACGGGCCAAACCTTGTTTGTCGACGGCGGTATGACCATATATGGTTTTTGATAACGGATGAATGCCATTTTTATAGATTAATTTAAAAAAAACCGACTCGGAGCAAACGAGCCGGTTTTTTCTAATCCTTACTTATTGTTCGTTAATTCATAGAAGAAATAAGTAAGAGCATCCATGCCTTTATCAAAGTTTTCTAAGTGAAAATGTTCATTAGGAGCATGGAAATTTTCGCTTTCTAGACCGAAACCCATGAGAACGGCTGGCAGATTTAAAAGTGTGTTGAACGTTTCGACAACCGGTACGGATCCGCCCATCCGCGTATAAACCGGCGACTTGCCATATGCCTTTTCCAATGCCCGACCAGCCGTTTGGATGGCAGGATGGTCGTATGGCGTTAAAAATGGCCGCGCTTGGTCGAAGAGCGTGATTTCAACGGTCACACCTTTAGGAGTATGGGCCGAAATGTGCTGCTTTAACAATTCAGCGATTTCCTTTGGATCTTGGTCAGGAACGAGTCGGCACGTGATTTTGGCGTGGGCTTCAGAAGGGATGACCGTTTTTATGCCCTCGCCTTGATAACCGCCCCAGACGCCGTTCAACTCAAGTGTCGGTCGGCCCCATAACCTAGCCTTGGTTGAAAAGCCTTTCTCCCCGAATAACTCTTTTAATCCTAATTGTGCTTTAAGGGCTTCATCGTCGCTGAGAGCTTCGTAAGTGGTGATTTCTTCATCCGTTAATGGGCGCACTTTGTCATAAAATCCATTGACAGTTATTTGTCCGTCTTGATTATGTAAACTTGCGAGAATCTCCGCCAATGCGTGTAACGGGTTTTGGATCGCGCCGCCGTACAGACCAGAATGGACATCACTGTTAGGTCCTTTGACATCAATTTGTAAGCCGCATAGACCGCGCAAGCCATAGCAAATCGACGGTTCTCCTTTTCCGATCATCGTCGTGTCCGAGACAAGAAGCAGATCAGCGGAAAGCAATTCCTGATGAGCTTCGACAAACGGGTCAAGGCTCGGGCTGCCGATTTCTTCTTCACCTTCGTAAATAAATTTGACGTTAACGGGAAGCTTTCCGTGTGTTTTCATGATCGCTTCAATCACCTTGATTTGCATGAAAACCTGACCCTTATCATCACTGGCGCCGCGAGCATAGATTTTCCCATCCCGGATGGTCGGCTCAAATGGCGGGGTTGTCCATAAATGAACCGGATCAACGGGCTGTACATCATAGTGACCGTAAAGGAGTACGGTTGGGGCACCCTCGGCGTGCAACCAATCCCCATAGACGACAGGGTGTTTGGCCGTTTCCATCACTTGCACATGTTCCATTCCAGCTTCCTTCAGTGCTTTCGCCGTCCATTCTGCTGCCCGGCGCACATCGTCCTTATGGGTGGAATCGGAACTGATGCTTTCAATCTTAAGATATTCCGTCAATTGTTGCAGATGTTCTTCACGGTGAGTGCGGAGATAATCGAGAACCTCGTTTGTCAAAATCTTCATCCTCCTTCGTTAAGTTAGGGTTTAAAAGTATGACGGGATTTAACGACCTTAAATAAAATGAATAGCAGAAATGCGGCGATGATGACGATTGCCGCCACATCCACATAAGGAGCGGTGATCTCTTTTATTTTTGACCAATTTTCGCCAAGCTTCAAGCCCAAATAAATAAATATAATGCACCATGGCACCGTTGCTAAAACAGTAAAAAAAATAAAGGTGCTGATTGGCATTTTGGCAATACCTGCGGGGATTGATATCGCTTGCCGAATGACGGGTATAAAGCGCGCAAAAAATACGACCCCGGCTCCGTATTTTTCAAACCACTTCTCAGAGATATCGAGATGTTTTTTATGAATGAGAAGATACTTACCATATTTTTCGAGAAATGGCCGTCCCCCATATGAACCGATCCAATAGAGAAATAATTGAGCGATCGTTGCACCAATAGTCCCAGCAATCACCGCGCCGACAAAGTTTATATTCCCCAGTCCAACCATGAATCCACCATAAGATAATACGATTTCACTGGGAATGACTTCGACCATCAGGGCTATGGCAATGCCGAAATAGCCGAAACTCATGACCATGTCCAAAAATTGCATCAACAACTCTTTCAATTCTTTAGCCCCTCTTTAGCGTAATCTTTTCTAAGGTAAAATATCAACTCTCATTATAACGAATTAACTATAAAACTAAAATATGCATACCCAAGGAAGGACATGCGCGAACTTGACAAAAAAACAAAAGATGATTATAATATTTACAAAATTCAATAAAGAACTATCATTTCCATCCGTTCGCGTTAGCCCGCCCAATTGCCTCGGATAAATGCCAAGGGATAGGCACACATATCGACATGGGGATTGTGGTGGATTTCATTTTTCTTCAACCGCTTACAAAGGAGGTATGGCATGGCAAAGGCGTTAGAAGGGATTAAAGTCATTGATTGTTCGAGAGTATTGGCCGGTCCTTTTTGCACCATGATCCTCGGTGATTTAGGGGCGGACATCATTAAAATTGAAGCACCTGGTGGAAGCGATGATACGCGCGCTTGGGGTCCGCCGTTTGCCGGCGGAGAAAGCGCTTACTATTTTAGCGCTAACCGAAATAAACGCGCCCTGACGCTAAACCTCAAAACAGAAGAGGGCAGAGGGATTTTAAAAACCCTAGTTCGTGATGCCGATGTATTGGTACATAATTTTAAACCGGGTACGATGGAAAAATGGGATCTTCATTTCGACCGTTTAAAAACGATGAATCAACGCCTCATCTATTGTGGCATTAGCGGTTTTGGGAAAACGGGTCCCTACAGTAGCATGCCAGGTTATGATTTTGTCATTCAAGCAATGAGCGGATTCATGAGCATTACCGGACCTGTTGATGGTGCTCCGCATAAGGTCGGAGTGGCGATTACGGATGTATTGACAGGTCTTTATGCGGCTTTAGCCATTCAAGCGGCACTGATTGAGCGCGACCGCTCCGGGACAGGACAGGAAATCGATTTAGCCTTATATGACTGTGCGGTGAGCGCCCTTGTGAATGTGGCGAGCAACTATTTAGTCTCGAAAAACCCCCCGCGAAGGCTAGGCAACCGTCATCCCAACATCGTTCCGTATCAGACGTACAAAGCCCGTGACGGCGAGATGGCAATTGCAGTAGGCAATGACCGACAATTTCGCCAGCTGTGCCATATCATCGGCGCCCCGTACTTAGCGGATGACCCCCGTTTCGAAACGAATCCGAAACGGTTAGAACATATTGATGAACTTGAATCGGCTATTAACGAGGCATTGCGTGCGAAATCCGTTAACGATTGGACGGCACTTTTCATGCAGGCAGGAATTCCTGCCGGTCCCATCCAAACAGTCGATCAAGTGTTTTCTGACCCGCAAGTCAAAGCGAGGGAGATGGTCACCGAACTCACCCATCCAACAGCCGGGCCCCTCTCGTTAGTGGCAAGCCCAATTAAATTCTCGAAAACACCGGTCGTCTACGAACGCCATCCGCCGCTTGCTGGCGAACACACAGAAGAAATTTTAAAGGAATATGGGTTTACGTCCAAACAAATCGCGGATTGGCAGAATTCAGGCATTATCTAAATAACGAATAGATGGGGGAATGATCATGGACTTCGAATTATCCGCCGAACAAGAACTGTTAAGGAAAACGGTCCGGCAATTTGTCGATAAAGAAATCATCCCGTACATTAAGGAATGGGATGAGCGCGGGTACAGTGATCCGCAAATTTATAAAAGACTGGCTGAATTGAATCTGATGGGCGTCTGTATCCCTGAAAAATACGGCGGCAGTGGCATGGACTATAATGCTCTCGCCATTGTCTGTGAAGAGTTGGAAAGAGGGGATACGGCGTTTCGAACAGCCGTTTCTGTACATACCGGATTAAACAGCCTCACGCTTTTGCAGTGGGGGACAGAGGAACAGAAGCAAAAGTATTTGGTTCCGCAGGCAAAAGGGTTAAAACTTGGTGCTTTCGGGCTGACCGAACCGAATGCCGGCAGTGATGTGAAGGCGATTCGCACAACCGCTGTCAAAGACGGCGATGACTATATCTTAAACGGAGAGAAGACGTGGATTTCTTTATGTGATCTCGCTGATCACTTTATTGTGTTTGCCTACACGGATAAAGAAAAAGGGCATAATGGCATCTCCGCCTTTATCGTTGAGCGGACGATGCCCGGGTTTTCCTCCAAAGCCATTAAAGGGAAGCTCGGTATTCGCGCCGGCAATACCGGACAACTGTTTTTTGATAACGTCCGCGTTCCGAAAGAAAATCTGCTCGGTGAAGAAGGGGAAGGCTTTAAGATTGCCATGTCGGCATTGGATAACGGCCGCTTTACGGTTGCCGCCGGCGCATGCGGTATTATCAATGCCTGTTTAGAAGCATGCGTGAAGTACTGTCATGAACGGAAAACATTCGGAGAAGAAATCGGCCATCATCAATTGGTCAAACAAATGATTGCCAACATGGAAGCGAAACTTGTCATGGCAAGACTCCTCGTCTATCGAGCCGGAGAATTAAAAAACAAAGGGAAGCGCAACACGCGCGAGACGTCGCTCGCCAAATGGCAAGCTTGTAATTTTGCCAATGAAGTTGCTAACGATGCGGTGCAAATTCACGGGGCCTATGGATTCTCCAACGAGTATCCTGTTGAACGCCATTTGCGCAACTCGAAAGCTCCTGTCATTTATGAAGGCACCCGGGAAATTCATACGCTAATGCAAGCCGATTACGTGCTCGGGTATCGCAAGGATAAGCCTTTACGTAAAACCTTACCGCCGTGGCCCTTTGAAGGATGAGTCACTCAGTGGCTTGAAGAAAACAAGGCTCTGTTATAGAAAACTAGGCTTTGCCAAACCTATTAAGGCGCTGGCAGAGCCTTAGTTACACTTATTCCGGCCCAGTTAAAAAGCCAGCGCAAGATTTTTGCGGTGGCAGGGCCTTAGTTATCCATGCTAGCCTGAAAAAGGATAGAGTTTCGTATAAATTTTGTTATTTTACGAAGCCGTTGCGTTAAAATAAAAATAAATGAAACCGTTATAAGTGATCGTTTATAAACGAAAACTTTGAAGCGATTTTGCAAGCGCTTATCATGGAAATGAAAAAATGTTTATGAGCACGAAGCTTAAAATATACTAAATCAGGATTTTTTATGTAATAGTCGGATCATGACGGAGGGACTTTCGGTGTTAAAGGCATTGGGTTATGGCATTATTATTTTCTTGACGATTTTGATTGGAGCTGTTTTGGCGGGAGACTTTCGGATGGCCCAATCTTTTTCCATGGGGCTTGGACTTGTCTGTTTGATCCTTTCCGGCACGTTCTCACTGGCGTTCATCAATGACCAGAGCGTCGATCGCACAGAAAATATGGAACCCCATCTAATCAAAAAAAAGAAAATCAAGTGGACGATTCGAACATTATTATTCGCTGCCCCGAATATGCTCGGATCGTTAGTCCTCTTTTATTTTCCTTGTCCATTGTTGGAAGTATAAAGCGTCCAACCGAGCGCCTTTGAGATTTGTTCGGCCGTTTGCTGCGTTTTTTCTTGAATCATTTGACCGCGTTCGCCAAAGAAGCGAATCGCCGGTCCGCTAACGGCAAGGGCTGCGGCGAGATGGCCAGTATAATCAAAGATCGGGTAGGAGACGCCGATGGTATCAGGATCTTGTTCGCCAATGCTCACAGAATACCCGTTTTGACGAATTTCCTCAATTTCTTCCAGTAGGTCACGCTTATGCCAAATCCCTCTTTTATTGATGGTATTCGCTGACATCCCATCAACATAGCGGTTAATAAACGCATCGGATTGGAAGCTTAGCAAAAGCTTCGGGCCGGAACCGACGTGAAGCGGTTCCCGCTTACCAATGCGTGTGACGAGGCGGAGCGCTTTTAACCCTTCAACTTTTTCGATGTAAATCGCTTCATCGCCATCAAGGATCACAAGGTGGATGACTTCATCAATTTCATCGCGCAGGCTTTTCATATAGGGGAGGGCGATTTTCCGCAATTCCAATTGCTCGGCCGCTAGATTTCCTAATTCCAATAGTTTTAAACCTAATCGGTAGCGGATGTCGTATTCCGAATATTTTTCTTTTTTAACATAACCTCTTGATTCCAACGTTTGTAAAATCCGATAGACTGTTGGCTTTGGCATGTGCAATCGTTTGGAAATCTCGACGAGACTCCATTCCGTCTCTTTTTCGGTAAATAAGTCAAGAATGTCAAAGGCCTTTAAAATACTCTGATTCATCAGCGGGTCACCCCATCCATTGGGTTTGAAAGAAGGGCGAGGCGGACTTCACCGATCGGCCTCGCCAGTCGTTCAGCCGTTTACACCGCGGCTTTTTCTGTTTCTTTAATGATGACACCGCGTTTGGCCATTTCTTGAATATAGACTTCTCCGGGTACGATCGTTTCTGGTGCGTAAACGCCTCTTTTAGTAATGACCCCAGAAGCGATCATTTGGGCCACGACTGAAATGGTATAAGCCGTTGACCTTGCCATCGCTGTCACACGATTCGTTTTGTCATTATAGGTGATCATTTCGTACTCATAAGTTTTCGGTTGCCCATCCTTCGTTCCGGAAACAGAGACGCGTAGGAGAACAACATCGTCCTTATCCTTCAAGTCAACGATGGGGTCAAGCACTTTTAACATGGTTTTGCGCACATCAACTTTTTGACCGTCCACTTCAACGACATGCCCCCGCTTTGTCAGGCCGAGATCGACAAGCAGCTGAAATTTTTCCGCATGGCCTGGATAGCGAATGGTTTTATATTCTAAGTTTTTCAGATTAGGGTATGAGAGTGACAGGGTGGATGTGCCGCCAGCCGTATGAAACGCCTCTAAAGGACCAAATTTTTCAAAATAAACGGTTTCGATTTCGGAAAGAGAAGGCACTTCCATTTTCTTTCCGTCACGAATAACGAGTGACGGGTCGGTATAATGATCGAAAACGCCTTCCATTGAGAACACATGGTTGTATCCGAACGGCGGTTCTGGACGAACGGGAATGCCACCAACCATGATTTTAATCGAGTCGGCTTGGTCGAGTTGATTGACACCGTGTCCAGATAAAATGTTAATCATCCCTGGCGCAACACCAAGGTCGGGAATGAGCGTTACACCGGCTTTCACCGCATCATCATGCATCGCTAAAACCTTTTCGGTAACATGCCCGATGTGGCCACCGAGGTCTACAGAATGAACGCCGCAAGCAATGGCCGTTCGCGCGACCTTTTCGTTAAAGGTATAAAATAAGGCATTAACGACCACATCAAAATCTTTCATAAAATCGGCTAACTGGTTATCATTTGTCGCATCAAGATAGGCGGCGCTCAGTTTGTCACTTGAAAGCTTTCGACAAACCTCCTCAGCTTTTGTGATATCGACGTCAGCGATGACAACTTGCGTCACACCTTGTGAGGCGGCAAGGTCCCGAGCGGCCTCTTTCCCCATGAGACCGGCACCTAATACGGCAACTTTCATTGATCATCCACTCCTTTTTCTTTCTATTATCTTAAAAGGGGAAACGACTCATTTGGTTAGTTGTTATCGATTTGGGCTCTTTGTAATTTGCCGCTATAGTCGACATAGACGCTCTTCCATTCGGTAAACACGTCAAGTGCAGCAATTCCTGAATCCCTATGCCCGTTTCCAGTCGCCTTCGTCCCGCCGAACGGCAAGTGAATTTCGGCGCCCGTCGTTCCGGCGTTGATATAGACAATCCCCGTGTCTAAATCGCGCATCGCGATAAAGGTGTTTCTTGTATCATTGGTGTATATGGCACTTGAAAGCCCGTAATTCACTTCATTATTGATTTCAATCGCTTCCTCTAAGCTGTCAACGGGAATGATCGATAAGACTGGGCCAAAAATTTCCTCTTTGGCAATGCGCATATCACGAGTGACATCGGTAAACACGGTCGGCTCGAAATAATAACCTTTTGCTAGCTCCCCTTCCTTGGCTATATGGCCACCGCATAGTTTAACGGCACCATCATCCTCTGCCACTTTCATATAAGCGTGGATTTGTTCGAGCGCTTTGGCATTAACGACCGGTCCGACATCCACGCTCTCATCCAACCCGTCACCGAGTTTTAATGTTTCGATTCGCCTTAAGAGTTTTTCCTCTAACAGCGATTTGACTTTGCGATGAACGATCACGCGGCTTGTCGCTGTACAGCGCTGACCAGCCGTACCAAAAGCACTCCAAATAATACCGTCGACCGCCAAATCTAGATTGGCATCATCCATGACGATAATGGCGTTTTTACCACCCATTTCAAGGGAAACGCGTTTTAATAAACGGCCAGCCCGTCCGTTGATTTCACTGCCAACTTCCGTTGATCCCGTAAAAGAAACGATGTCGATGTCAGGGTGGTCGACAATGGCCGTTCCGACCGTGCCGCCAGAGCCATAAACGAGATTGACAACACCTTTCGGTAAACCAACCTCTTCGAAAATCTTGACAAATTCGTAGGCTAATGCTGGCGTATCCGTTGCTGGTTTCCAGACGACGGTGTTACCGCCAACGAGGGCAGGGAAGATCTTCCAACTGGCGATCGCAATGGGAAAATTCCAGGGGGTGATGAGTCCAGCAACACCAACGGGCATGCGTATGCTCATGGCGTGTTTGTCCGGCAATTCAGATGGAACGGTTTGCCCAGCAAGCCTTCGGCCTTCCCCGCCCATGAAATAGGCCATATCGATCGCTTCTTGGACTTCGCCGCGTGCTTCTTCAATGACTTTGCCCATTTCTTTTGTCAAGAGGCGGGCAAGATTCTCTTTGCGCTCACGCAGCTTTTCACCGATGCGATACAAAAACTCGCCTCGTTTCGGAGCCGGTACTTTCGCCCACGCTTTTTGCGCGGCTTTAGCTGCTCGGGCAGCCTCATCCACTTCAATAGGTGAAGAGACCGTGACATAGCCGAGAATGTCTCCGTTCGCCGGATTCACGTTTGGCAACGTTTTCCCGTCCCGTGCGGGTTTCCACTCACCGTTTATGTAGTTCATATAGGTGACTTGTGTTGTTGTTGATGGCAATTTAACCCCTCCTTTTTGTATGGCGTAACCGCTTACATCGCATTCCGTTTCATATTGTAAAACGTTAAATGGAATGCACTTTCATTATAAAATGAATTTAAGCTTCCTTCAACAGTTTATTCAAAAAATAAACAACGTTTGTACTATTTTAGCGATAATTATAAAGAAAACCGTTATAGGTAAGCATACAGTTTTTCAGGCAAGCATAAGGATCACTCAGGTCTGTATTGGCCAAAGCTGCGAGAGCCGAGTCATCTTTACAAGTAAAATGAATTAAAATATAATTGGCTATAGAATCAATATTCGGAACATTATTCCGAATAATGAAACGCGAGGGGAGAATATGAAGGAACCAGCGGCTACCCATATGCGCGCCTTACCTCCATATTTATTTTCAAACTTAAATCGGCGCAAAAAGGAATTGCTTGACAGGGGAGTGGATATTATCGATCTTGGCATCGGTGATCCGGACTTGCCAACACCCGACTTCATTAAGGAACAGTTGGTCAGTGAATTGGAAGATCAACAAAATATGCGTTATTCGCCGTTTAACGGGTGCTTGGCATTTCGAGAAGCAGTCGCCTCGTTTTATAAGCGAGTGTATGACGTTGATTTAGATCCCGAAACCGAAGTGCTCGCCTTAATCGGGTCAAAGGAAGGCATAGCTCATCTCGTCCAAGCGATGGCTGACCCGGAAGATCTCATCTTGATACCCGATCCGAGTTATCCCGTTTATTCGATGGCTACATATATTGCGGGTTGCGGCCTTTATCGCATGCCGATGCCGGAGAATCATGGCTTTCGTCCGATTTTTGATGCAATTCCCAAGGAGGTTTTAAGAAAGACAAAGCTTGCAATTTTAAATTATCCAGGGAATCCGACAGGGGCAGTGGCTGATCTTGATTTTTTTGAAGCAGCCGTTTCCTTTTTCAAAACACATGGGATTTGGCTCGCGCATGACGCCGCTTATCAGTTGGTGACGTTTGGCGGTTACCGGGCACCGAGCATTTTACAAGTGAAAGGCGCTAAGGAATCGGTCGTCGAATTTGGCTCCCTATCCAAAGGTTTTAATATGACAGGGTGGCGCATCGGCTATTTAGTCGGTAACGCCAAAATCATTCGGTTATTGTCGACGTTGAAAAGTAATCTCGATACCAGTCAATTCTTGCCGATTCAAAAAGCGGCGGCTCGGGCATTGAACAGCGATCTCAGTTTTCTGGACGAGCGCAATGCCATCTACGAAAAAAGGGCTGATGTACTGGTGGAAGCGCTTCGGTCCGTCGGTATACATGCGAAGAAGCCTAAAGGTAGCATTTTTTTATGGGCCCGTGTTCCGGACGGGGAAACATCTGCTGCATTTTGTGAAAAAGTGATGGCCCAAACCGGAGTGATCATGACACCAGGTAATGCTTTCGGACCGGGCGGGGAAGGGTATTTCCGAATTTCACTTTCCGTACCCGACAGCCGGCTGATTGAGGCAGCAAACCGCATACGCACGTTGATGCCCGGAAAAACAGAGTAAGAAAGGCGAGGGGATAAAATGATGCAAAAGTTAACGGCTGCTCAAGCCATTGTTCGCTGCCTCGAAATCGAAAGGATTACACAAGCTTTTTGTGTACCGGGAGAGAGTTATTTGCCAATCATGAATGCGCTTTATGAGCATCCAACCATTCGGCTGACCGCTACCCGTCACGAAAGCGGCGCGGCATTTATGGCGGAAGGTTACGCGAAAGCAAGCGGAAAACCGGCCGTCGTCATGGCGACCCGTGCGGTCGGGGCCGCTAATCTGAGCATCGGTGTCCATACCGCTCAACAAGATTCAACACCGATGATCGTGTTTCTTGGGCAAGTGGATAGCCGGTTCCGCGGCCGCGAAGGGTTTCAAGAGACGGATCTGGAACGCTTTTTTGCGCCGATCGCTAAATGGGCTGTGGAAGTGTCTTCTGCAGAAAGAATTCCAGAAATCGTACAACGTGCGGTGAGACTCGCGGTTACCGGACGCCCCGGACCCGTCGTTGTCGCTTTTCCGGAAGACGTCCTGAATAAAGAGGTCACGGTTCGTTTTTCGGACCCCCTAAGGCTCAGCAAACCTCATCCCGATGATGAGAGCATAGGTGAAGCGGTCCGGCTTTTGGCAAACGCCGAGCGCCCTCTGATACTCGCAGGAGGCGGCATCAAATGGGCGGATGCCGAAGATGACCTTTTGCGCTTTTCCGAAAGCACGGGTATCCCAGTGATGGCGAGTTTCAGGAGGCATGATGTGTTTCCAAATCACCATCCTCATTACGTCGGCCATCTCGGGCTTGCTCCGGCCAAGGGCATCGTGGAAACGGCCAAAAGCGCCGATGTCGTTTTGGTTTTGGGCTCGCGGTTATCCGAGGTGACGACCCAAGATTACGCGCTTTTTTCAGCAAATCAACAAATCATCCATATTGACTGCGACGCGTCCGTTGTTGGAAAAGCCGTTGTGCCGGATCTCGGGATTATTTCCGATTGTCGGCGAGCGCTATTGGCTTTACAAAATCAAGCGCAAGGCTGGATCGACCCGTCCCGTTTTACCCAATGGCGAGAGGAAAGGCGGAAAGTTTATGTGCAGGCATCGACCCTTGATTGGGGAGGGACAACGGAGCTTCAAGAGGGATTGCATCCGAAGGCTGTAATCCAAGCGCTCATAGAAGAACTGCCAAAAGATGCGATCATCACGAATGATGCCGGGAACTTTGCCGGATGGCTCCATGCCTATTACCCTTTTACAGAAAAGAAAACCTATGTCGGCCCCACATCAGGTGCGATGGGTTATGGTTTTCCGGCCGCTTTGGGCGTGAAAATGGCTCAACCAAACAGGGTTGTCGTCTCATTATCCGGAGACGGTGGTTTTATGATGACCATGCAAGAGTTGGAGACAGCTGTACGGGAAAGACTATCCGTCATGGCCTTGGTATTTAATAATGCCATGTATGGCACGATTCGCATGCACCAAGAAAAAATGTTTCCGAACCGCGTCATTGCCACTGATTTAGGTTCGGTCGATTTTGCCGCCGTTGCCCGAGCCATGAATGCTGAAAGCATGCGCGTTCAGACTGTCGATGATTTAAGAAAAGCGCTCCGGCTGGCGTTGACAAAGCGATCTGACGGCCCCTTTTTAATTGACATAAAAACGGATCCTGAGATCATCTCCGTTGGCAGTACCTTAAGCGAATTAAAGAAGCGTTTGTAAAAGGTTTTGAAATTGGCCATTGGAATCCTTTCCCATTCTTTTGGGAAAGGGTTCCGTTTTTTTATCAATAAAATATTCTGATATTAGATGGGGGGATGATGATGCACATACCGTTTCCGGTGATGCAATCGGAACACCTGTTGTTTCGCCCTTTTCAGTATACAGACGTGGCGAGTGTCTACCAATTATTCTCTGATCCGGAGACAATGCGTTTTGACGGCGGGGAAATACTGAAAGATTGGCGTGAAGCCATCGATTTTATTCAAATCTATTCCGTTTATTATCCAGGCATACCGCAAATTCGCTGGGCCGTTGAGTTACGTGAGGACAGGCGTTTTATCGGATCATGCGGCTTTCATAGCATTGATTACGTCCATAAAAAAGCGGAGATTGGCGGTGAATTAATGAAACCGTTTCGTCACCGCGGTCTTGCCGAAGAAGGCATGAGGCAACTCGTTGATTTCGGATTTGCGACGCTTAAGCTCAACCGACTCACCGCTAAAATCGCCACGCTAAATAAGGCAGCGAATGCATTAATGGAAAAAAGTCCTTTCACATTCGAGGGCTGTCTCAAGCAATGGGAGCGGTGGGGAGACACTTGGGTAGACGTCAACGTTTATCGTCTCTTGCGGAGCGAATGGCGTTTGAAAAGATGACGATAATCGAATAAAATTCATACTTTTGTAATAATTACATGAAAAGTCGTTAATAATGTCATGTATAATAATATTTGGAAAGAGGTGATTGACATGCGAAAGCGCCTTTCCTTTAAAGAATTAATGACAAAAAATAAGTCAGAAATTTTAAAAGATCATCTTGCGCTTGAAAAGATTGATGCTAAAATCGAGAAAAAGCATACAAATAAAAATTAAACATCGAAACAACGGTAGAAGACCGTTGTTTCGATGTTTTTCCATATTTATTAAATAAATCTCGAAGTCAAAATATGTTAATATGAAAGTAAGATTTCTAGAGAGTTGTGAGAGGAATGGCCTTTGGAATAAAAAGAGAGGAACTCACACTTTGGAAGCAAAAAGTGGCGTCAGGAGAAGTAGCCTTGATTACGCATTTTTGGCACGACCCTCGCTTTCCTCAATATAAAACAGTGACTAAAGCAGGGTGCTCTGATCTCGACAAACTGAAGCGTTGGGGCGAAAAGTATGGCTTAAAAGCGAAATGGATTGATCGCCGAAGCCCCTATCCCCATTATGACTTGATGGGTGAAACCCAAATAAAGGTATTGTTGGCAGAAGGGCAGAGTGAAGATCTGAAAAGATTTCGTTTGGAGGATCACGATGACTAACTTAAATACGCGCGGACGCGTGAAAAGAGAGGCAAGTAAAAAAGGAATTTCTTTATTCATCGGCTTACTAGCCTTCATCATGCTTGGTGCCGGCACCTTTTATTGGTTACAGCGCCCCGCGGCATCTGAAGATCCTACAGCCATTACCTATGAAACTATGAAAACATCACTCAGGCCGATGGCCACATCTTTAAATATCATAGGTTTAGGAGATTCATTGACAGCCGGTGTCGGCGATCCCAATGATTTGGGTTATGCCGGCATGACCGTGCAACAACTTCAACAATCGGATACAACTTCTGGCGTTCATTTTAAGGACTATGGCGTAAAAGGTGATACAACTTTAGATTTACTCAACGTTTTGAAAAAGGAAAAGGTCGAACAAAGTATAAAAAGCGCGGATCTCATATTTATGACGATTGGCGGCAATGATTTGGTCGGTGTGATTAAGGAAAATTTTCTTCATTTAAGTAAGAAGGATTTTGATAAACGCAGGCAAGTTTTTGAACAGAATTTTAATGAAATTTTACGGATCATTCATGAACTGAATCCCAAAGCAACCATTTACTACCTAGGTCTTTATAACCCTTTTGAGGATTTGCTTCCGGGCCTCGATGCGCAATTTACGGCGATTTTAAGTGAATGGAATCAGTCAAGCGAACGCATTTTAGAGAAATATCCCCATACAGTATTCATACCGACGGCTGACCTTTTTCAAAATCATACTGATGAATGGCTATATGACGACCATTTCCATCCTAACAAAGAAGGCTATGCTCAGATGTCCAAACGCCTTTTGGAATATGTCACGGAAGGGCGTCCGGCACCACAATATACGAAAAAATAAAAACGTGCGGAATGTCCGCACGTTTTTATGTACCCTTATTCAGCCGCAAACGGCAACTCAAGGGCCTTGCTGAAATCCATATTTTCCAACCCAAGGTCTTTAGCCACTTCATTATATTCGGTTTGGAATTTATCGAAGGCCGTTTTGGACGGACTGTCTTTAGAAACTGCATCGATGGCTTTCGCTAATGCAGCGCCATCTTTAACGGAGTCAATGCCGTTTGCTTTTGCCGCATCAGCGCGCTTGGCAAACGCATCTTTCAAATCACTGATGGCTTGATCCAATTTATCTTTGTAATCTTTCAGTGAATCCGGGACCGTTAAGTTGTCAAAGGCAGAAGCAGCGTTTGGCACTTGGGAAGCGGCATCTTTAACGTCTTGAGCATTATAAGCGTCACCCTCTGCTTCAGCATATGACCCTAGCGTACCAAATGGTGCATCGGCATTAGAAATCGCCACTTGAATATCGTAAGCAAACGTGCTAAGGTCGCCGCCCAATGCTGTTTTATCCACTTTTTCTTCTTTGTTTTTACTGGTTTCCGTTTTGTTCTCATCTTTTTTCTCTGTGTTGTTGCTGCATGCCGTAACGGCTAAAACCAGTACAAGTGCCATGAAAAGAGCGGAAAGCCCTTTAAAGGCTTTTTTCATCGAAATCTCCCCCCAATAAAATCTTTTTATAAAAATACTTTTTCAGTATACATGAAATACTTATAAAAGAAGTAAATAAAAAATCCGGAAATAGATACCAATAATATAAAAAATACCCCCTTGTCATCCGTTTTTAAGAACGAAAGTGGTGAAAAGCAATCACTATTTAGGTGAGAATTTGTCGAAAACTGAAAAGTCTTGCACCGTCCCCATCACGTCCTTTTATTTGGAACCCACCTCAACCGAAAGGAACGGCTTTCAGGCAAGCTATTAATCCATATATCTTTTAATATTTAAAAAAGTGATTCCCCTTATAAAAAAACATGGTAAAATGAGAGCGTAAAAAATATCGAGCCTGTTTACGGAACGACCTAGCTGAGGGGGAATGACATTGATTTTATGGAATGAGCGCATTGTAAAAAGAGAAGAGGTTCAAATCGATATTGAAGATCGCGGTTATCAATTTGGTGACGGTGTTTATGAAGTCATACGCGTCTATCACGGAAAACCGTTTCAGCTGGACGAACATTTAGAGCGCCTTGAGCGGAGCCTAAATGAAATCCGCTTGGCATTGCCCTATCCGATGGAGGATTTCAAACATCTTTTGCAACAACTCCTCGATAAAGATCCTGTGACTGATGGCATCATCTATCTTCAAGTGACGCGCGGCAACGCGTTGCGCAGCCATGCTTTTCCATCTGAGGCAAAAAGCGTCGTGACGGCGTATACGCGCGAAATGCCACGTCCGACAAAAAGCCTCGCAGAAGGGATCGGCGCGCATTTAACGAATGATATTCGCTGGTTGCGTTGTGATATAAAGAGCTTGAATTTATTAGGAAACGTTTTGGCGAAGCAAGAAGCGTTAGACAATGATTGCGGAGAAGCGCTTTTTCATCGCGGAGATATCGTGACAGAGGGGAGTTCATCCAACGTCTTTATTAAAAAAGATGGCGCTTGGTTAACGCATCCGGCTAACCATCTTATATTAAATGGTATTACCCGCCGTTTTGTCATGCGTCTCATGGCTGACTTAGAAATGCCGGTAAAAGAAGAAGCGTTTAAAATTGCCGATCTCTTAAATGCGGACGAAGTGATCATTACCAGTACGACCCAGGAAGTGATGCCGGTCGTTTCGATAGATGGAGAACCGGTAGGGAATGGTGAAGTCGGCGAATGGACGAGAAGCTTACAAAACGCTTTTGAGCGCCACATATCCTAAACCGCATAGCATCACCGATTAGATGTTGTGCGTTTTATGTAAATAAAAGAAATTGAATGAAGGCTGACTCAATGGTCCGGAGCCAGACACCACCAAAACAATATATAGCGTGGTCGTGAAATCAATAGCCGCTATATATACGGATTCGCGGTGGGCGTCAGACTCCTTATGAGTCAGCCTCATTTATAGATGGTCATCAATATGATTGGCTTGCTCCAATTTTTGTTGTGCTCCGATGAGCTGCTGCTGGGCATGTTCCACATACTTTTGTTCCTCTTGATTTTTGACATTTTCAAGGGCTAATAAGAGGGTTTGTTGCGCCTTTTGTATATTTTCTTCTGTCTGCTTGACCGCCATTTGGTTTTCCATTGCTTGAGCTTGCACGACCGATTTGAGGGCCGCTTGCAAAAATTGCTGCGTCTCTTGAAGCGGCTTTAGCTTTTTTTTCGATTGCAATTGGTCTGATTGTCCCATGCCGCACCTCCTCTCCTTTTATTTTTGAATTTTTAACGGAAAAACAAACAATGACTTTTTGGGAGAAATGGTAAAAACATCAATCTCTAGCCCCGTATAAACGAACGCTATCGATTAAAAACTAAATGTAAACGTCTTGCCTGTTGGAGGAAGATGTAATGGAAGAAAAGAAAACGATGGCGCTTCTCTCTTTAGCATCGATTCCTTTAATTATGACGCTCGGCAATTCCATGTTAATCCCTGTGTTAACAACGATTGAACACGTCTTAAATATCAGCCCTTTTCAGTCCAGTCTCATTATTACGGTGTTTTCTGTTGTCGCTATTTTTTTTATTCCGATCGCCGGTTATCTATCTGATCGGATCGGACGAAAGAAAGTGATCATACCCAGTCTCATCATCGCAGGGGTCGGTGGACTCATCTCCGGCCTAGCAGCGATGTTTTTTCGGGATTCTTATGTCCTAATATTAGTCGGCCGACTATTGCAAGGGATTGGGGCTTCCGGGGCGTTTCCTGTCGTCATCCCGCTTGTCGGTGATATGTTCAACAACGAGCAAAAAGTAAGCAATGCCTTGGGTATTTTAGAAACGTCAAACACCTTAGGAAAGGTGCTCAGCCCAATTCTTGGAAGCGCACTTGCGGTCATCGTCTGGTATGCGCCATTTTTAGCCATTCCGCTGCTTTGCCTCATTTCCATCGTGATGGTAGGGTTATCCGTCGAAGTGCCCATGACGGAAGAAGAGCCCATACCGGTTAGAGCTTTTATCCATGACACATTACAAGTCATTAAAGAAAAAGGCAAATGGCTGCTTTCGGTATTTTTGACGGGTGGCATGATCATGTTGATCCTTTTTGGAACGCTTTTTTATTTCTCAGAACAGCTGGAGAATGAATATGGCATTGATGGCGTGCGAAAGGGTTTCGTGATTGCGATACCATTATTTGCATTATCCGCAGCCAGCCTGATTACAGGGAAAAAAATCGGCCAAGACCGCCGTTTAATGAAATGGCTGACGTTTTCCGGCATGGCGCTTTTGACGCTTTCCCTATTCTTACTGGCATTTGAACCTAATATCCGCCTTTTTCTCTTTTATTTATTTTTGGGTGCTACTGGCATCGGTGTCGCTTTACCATGCCTTGATGCCTTAATTACTGAAGGCATTGCCAAAGAAAACCGCGGAACCATTACTTGTTTGTACTCCAGTATGAGGTATATTGGCGTCGCCGTAGGTCCGCCGCTTTTTGCGTGGATGATGAAAGGCTCCGTCTTTCTCATGTTCAGTGTGGCCACGCTGTTTGCCCTTTTTGCGGTCATCGTAGTCATTTTTGGCATTCAGCCAAAGCGTAAGGGAGGGAAGGGGAAATCGGGTAACAGCCCGCTTGTCTTACAGTAAGAAAAGATGGGGAAGGAATAGCTAAGGGGGTGCCTCTTTTAGCTATTCTTTTTTATACTGATTGAGAAAGTTATCATTCTTTAGGACCTCAAGGACAACAAAGGCTCTGCCAGCGCCTAATTAGGCTAAGCAGAGCCAAGTGTTCTTTAGCAGAGGGGGTATTCTTTAACTCAATTTCATGAGCGGCCACCACTCGCAGCCGTCTTTCTTTAGCAATTGGTCGCTTTCATAAGGTCCCATTGAACCGGCTTCGTAAAAATTGAGGGGGATCGGTTTTTCCCTCCATGCGCGAATAATGCCGTCTACATATTCCCAAGAAAGGGCAACTTCATCCCATCTCGTAAAATTCGTGGAGTCGCCATGCATGCAATCGTTAATCAATCGTTCATAGGCGTCGGAACCGTAGTCTTCTTTCGAACAATTGTTGCAAAAGTCAAGGGTAACGGGCATCGTATCCCATTTTTCAGTAAACCTTTTCGCGTTGAGTTTAAGGGTGAGGCCTTCATCGGGTTGCACATGGATGGCAAGTAAATTGGGCTCTTCACCATTAAAGGTCCGAAGATATGGATTTAACGGCGCGTTTTTAAACTGGACAATGATTTGTGTGGATTTCGTTTTTAACCGTTTGCCTGTGCGTATATAAAACGGAACGCCGGACCATCGGAAATTATCGATGTAAAGTTTTGCGGCAATAAATGTCTCTGTATCCGAGTTATGAGCGATCCCGTCTTCCTCTCGATAAGCAATGGCTCTTTCGCCATTTGCCAATAAGCCGCGTGTATATTGGCCTCGTACGATTTGATCAGCCACGCATTCAGCCGTGACGGGACGAATCGAGCGGAGCACCTTCACTTTTTCATCCCGTATATCTTCGGTTTCTAAACGGCTCGGTGGCTCCATGGCGGTTAAGGCCACCATTTGCAAAATGTGGTTTTGCACCATATCCAATAAGGCACCAGTCCGGTCATAATAACCGGCCCGTTCACCGACGCCGATCGTCTCGCTGGCTGTAATTTGGATGTTGGCTATGTACCGGTTGTTCCAGATGGATTCAAAAATGGGATTGGCAAAACGAATGACTTGAATGTTTTGCACCATCTCTTTTCCAAGATAATGATCGATCCGATAAATTTCGTCTTCCATGAACACCTTGCAGATGTCATCATTCAATGCCTTAGCTGAGGTTAAATCTTTACCAAACGGTTTTTCGATGATAAGCCGTTTCCAGCCATTCGTTTCGGTTAAATGGGCTTCTTTTAGGTTCAAGGTGACGGTGCTGAAATATTCCGGGGCTAATGCAAGATAAAACAGTCGGTTGCCTTTGAGGTGATAATCGCGGTCCAATTGTTCGACCAAATCACGCAACTCATGATAGGCGTCGGTATGATTGACATCTAATGGGTAATAGAAGAATCTTTGCAAAAAGCCCTTCGATTCGGTGTCGAGGGTCTCCCTTAAAGAAGATTCAACAAAGGCACGAAACTGATCATGGTCCCAGGGTCTGCGGGCGCAACCGATCACGACAAACGGTTTATTCCCATTTTTTTTATATATTTCATATAAGGCAGGGTAAAGTTTTCGCTCTGCCAAATCTCCAGAAGCTCCAAATAAGACAATTAATGTTGGTTGCGTTTGTTCTTTCACCACAGTTTTTTCCTCGCTTTATTCAAATTAAAGGTTTATAAGGTTATTATGCGCGGATTTTGAAAACCCAATTTCTAATTATACAATCTATGATCAATCAATGCCAATCGTCGTGCTAGCTGCAGTAAATCCTTCCGATCATGTTAGATAAAAAATGAAAAGAAAGCTCCGCTTGATGAATGGTTTTATGGATTTCGGTAATATATAAATTGCCCAATTCAGGATGGAATGTTTGCTTCTTTTACATATTTTTGTTATCGTAAAAAATATGCTTGTCATATGAAACACCAATGGATTTAAAGTGAATGGAAGAAGGAGTATTTTGAAACAATATGGATTTTAAACAACTTGGTATTAGTCAAGATTTATTAGAAGCTGTTGAAGAAATGGGATTTCGGGAACCAACCCCTATACAAGAACAAGCGATTCCGCACGTTCAAGAAGGTCGCGATGTCATCGGCCAAGCGCAAACGGGTACCGGAAAAACCGCTGCCTTTGGCATTCCGATGATCGAGCGCATTGAGGTAGATGGTACGAGAGGTCCACAAGGCCTCGTGGTTGCACCGACACGGGAGCTGGCAGTACAGGTTGCTGAAGAGTTAAACGCCATCGGTAAATACAAAAAGATCCATGCCACGGCAGTATATGGCGGTGAACCGATTGAACGGCAAATAAAAGCGCTGAAAAAGCGCCCGCAAATCATTTCTGCAACTCCTGGACGACTCTTAGATCATATCAAAAGACGCACCATTCGTCTTGAAGATGTGCGCATGGTTGTTCTCGATGAAGCCGATGAAATGTTGAATATGGGCTTTATCGATGATATAAAAGCCATTTTAAGTGAAGTTCCGGAAAATCGGCAGACTTTGCTTTTTTCCGCCACCATGCCGGATGCTATACGCCGGTTAGCTGACAAGTTCATGAAAAACCCGGTCGAAATAAAAATTAAAGCGAAAACATTGACCGTTGACCGGATTGATCAACAATTCATTGAAATTAAAGAAAAGCAAAAACTGGACGTCTTTACCCGGCTTTTGGATATCCAACACCCAGAAAGGGCGATCGTTTTCGGACGCACGAAACGGCGCGTGGACGAATTAACGACGGCCCTTCGCAAATTAGGGTATAAAGCCAGAGGACTGCATGGAGACCTCACCCAAAGCCGTCGTGACCAAGTGATGGACGATTTTAAAGCTCATCGCGTGACGATCCTTGTCGCAACTGATGTAGCCGCTCGGGGACTAGATATTGAGAATGTCACACATGTCTACAATTTTGACATGCCACAAGACCCGGAAAGTTATGTGCACCGCATCGGTCGTACAGGGCGTGCCGGTAAACGCGGCGAAGCCATTACGTTTGTAACCACACCGGAGAAATACCATTTGTATCAAATCGAAAAATCGATCAAGCGCAAAATTGAACGCATGGATATCCCAACGAAAGAGGAGGCGGCGGACGCAAAGCGGAAACTGGCGGTTGATAAATTACTGCGGACAGTCCATCGTAATGACATGGCGGCTTATGAAGCTTTAGCAAAGTCGCTGGTGGAGACGGAATCGCCAGTTAAACTGATTGCTGCTGCGCTGAAACTGTTGACACGCGAAACGGATACCCGGGCGATCCAATTAACCGAAGAAAAACCGCTACAGGTTAAACGGATGTCCAAACGACATGGGCAGGGAGCGAACGGGAGACGTCCGAGGTCCCGCGGCGGGTTTGGCAATGCCTATGGCGACCGCAAAGAACGGGGCGCAGGCCGCCGTCGTTCAATGCGCGAACGTGATCGCGTGAAGGGTTAACGCGTTACGCCTGAAGGTTGACTTTTAAGGAGTTTCCTAAAAGAGTCAACCTTTTTCTATTATTATCGGAAAAGTGAAGGCGACATCTTCCGTCTAATGAACGAATATCATATTTTAGCAAGATTAAACTAAAATCGCCAAAATATACCAAAATATTCAAAAGAGTTTGGGTTGAAATAGTCTGAAAAATAGGTTAAACTAAAAATAAAGGCCAGGGGGAATAAACGATGAAATCAGAACGTTCCCATGAAGAAGGCATGCGCAACCTCCCATCAACCCAACTCGAAAAGCTGGTGTCGATTGAGGATATTTACGCACAAATGGTTTTAGATGAAATATTAGTGCAAAAATTGATCGATGATTTACGGTTAGAAATTGACCGATGCTTGGATGAAGGGGATAAAAAGACTTTCTTAAAATTGAGCAAAAAGTACCGAGAATTGATTCGTTAAACCAATGAGGTTGACACAATAACATGATTGTGTCAACCTCATCTTTTTATATAAATTTTTAAGGTCAGTATCATTTCAATGTTTGTAGAGCATAGGTTCCTTTATTGGATAGGCATCAGTTGGTTGATGGATTCTTGGGCGTCCCTTATTTGTTGAAGCGCTTCTGCATCAAAGGTGAGACTTTGTTCCTGCTCTCTGCGCAAGGTCTCAAGATCGTTAAGGGCATGGGCGCGGTCTTTCTCTAACGTATTTTTAAAGATGATTTCATAATGCTGCAGAGTTTCCTCGGTATTTTGCGAAAGGACGTGATCGATGGCCTTTGAAAGAACGAGCTGCATCGCTTCACGCATTCGGCTCTTGCCATCCGCTTCAAAAAATTGTTTCGGATTTTTAAAGTGTTTAAAACAAGCTTCAAAGGGCAAGCGATCCGTCTTTTTTAAAGAAGCGGTAATCTCAGGAGTCTTCCATTCTGGTTTTTCTGGCCATTCGACCGCCCATTCCTCGCCAAGTTGAGCTAAGGCATCTTCGCGATATTCCGCGATCAGTTTCGAGAGCATGGCTTCGGTGCGCAAGTAAGTGGCGCGTATTTCTTGGTCAAGGTCAAAGGAGAGGAATTGCAAGCATTCCTCGAGCGATCGGCTGAGTAAAACTTTTTTAGGTTCTTTTTCGGTCGATGACAAAATCGCCGGGTTGAAAAAACGTGAGAATTCATCAAGAAAACGTTGAATGACGCGCTTTTTAACGTAGAAAAACAATTCCCGAACTTCATTTTGCAACCGAGAAAGGGCACCTTTCGCATCCATTGCCTGTATTACCGATGTCGCATAACGGTAACCTTCAGCCATCCTTTCAAGCACTTGTTCCCGCTCGGTGGCGGAAAGGGCAATCCGTTTCATCGTTTCTTCGAGCACGCGTTTGGCATGTCCAAAGTCGCGCACACCTTGCTCAATCGTTTGCTTTTGCAACCCAAAGCGGACAAATTCATCCCAGTCATTGTAGAATTTATCAAAACCCGAGGCGGACGATGCATTTTCCCCAGATTCCAACGCTTTCAGGCTAGAGATGCCGTACAAGCGGGCTTGACGAATACCATACGTGTACAACCGTTCCCGAACGTAACGGACAACTTCCTGGGCTTCGTCGGCCGATTGGGCCAAATCAATGGCGTTGACCACAAAAAACATTTTATCTAGTTCAAAGGCCTCTTTCACACGGCCGAGCTGCAGCAAAAATTCTTCGTCCGCTCTTGAAAACGCATGGTTATAATAAGTGATATATACAAGGGCATCGGCATTGCGGATGTAACGAAAGGCCGTATCGGTGTGGCGGGCGTTAATGGAGTCCGCACCGGGCGTATCGACGAGTGAAACACCGCTTTGCGTGAGCGGGCAATCAAAGTAAATATCGGCCATATCCACAAAACACGCTTTTTGCTCTACTGATATAAAAGGCAAAGCTTCAGCAAGTGGCAAAGTGTGGGTGCGGCCGAGGGACCCTTGAGCATCCCGATACCCCTTCGCGACGGCTTTTAGAAAGACCATGTGCCGTGATTCGGTAGCTTGAAGGAGCGCGTTTTCAATAACAGTCGGTAATTCCTCTAAAGCGTCAACCCGTTGTTGGAAGGTTTCAAGAGCTTGGTTCACCTCATCCAATATTGCTTTTTCCGTCTTAAAGTGTATGGCCACTGAACCGTGCGCGTGGTCGCAATCGACCGGCAGAATCCGGTTAATCGTTGCGGTCGTCGGATGGGGTGAAACAGGTAAAACTTTTTGTCCTAACATGGCATTTGCAAAAGACGATTTTCCTGCGCTGAAGGCGCCGAATAAGGCGACCGTATAACGCTGGTTTTTCAGCCGATCGGCGCGTTTTGAAAAGCGCTCGGCAAGGTAAGTGAATCCATTAATCCCGCGAAGGATCTGCTCAGCCTTTCTGAAACGCGCTTCCCAATCCTCCGGGGCTTCTTGAATTTCAGGCGTCGGCATCTCAGAGGGGGTTTCCTCAATGGTCGGGCTTTTCTCAGCCATTGGTTTTTCTTCCATGCGCATGGAGGCGATCATTTCCTCTTGCGCTAAAAAGTCTTCTTCGACAAGATGCCGTTCTTCCTCATTTAAAATAATGGTTCCCTCTAAGATCTCCTCACCGGTTTGAAAGTGAGTATTTTCTTTTTTAAGGGCATCGGCATAAGCGTCAAACTGTTTTAATTGCTCATCCAAGTCCTTCATTTCATTTTCCACAGCTTCTTTAGCTTGATGAATCGGTTGATTGATGAGCGGTGTGAGCTCTTCCAAAAGGTTACGAACCTCTTTTTTCATTTGCTTTTTTAATGTACTTTCGAGAGCTGCCGTATACGTTAAGACATATTGCCCTGTGAGTAAGGCGCCTTTTTCAACATGGTTTTCAATGAGTTCCGGTGAAGCCTCAACGTTTAATGAATAGAGCCGCGTCCGTACGGCCTCATCCATCGATAGATATTTTTTTAAAGGATTGAACAGGCTTTCCGCTGTTTGCCGATTCATTGTCAAAAGAAGTTGATTTAGATTTTGTAAAAGGGCATCCAGCCGGTTCATCCGTTCTTTTTCTACTTTGGCTTTCGTAGAGAAAAAGCCCATTTTAAAATCCGGTTGGCAAGCTTCAATATATTGACGTGCCAGTTCTCGCGTCTCATAGGGCATTAAAATGGCATTGTCGATCGCCTGATCGCCTGCTTTGATGCAGTCATCTAGCCACTGACGTTTACGGGCATGGAGCGTTTCTAATTTTGTTTTTAAAACATCCCGCCGGTAAGTCAGGTGTTCGCGGTCGATCCCATCGAAGGCTTCAGCCATTGCCTTCTCGGCATCGCCGTATTGGTTCTTCCACCATTTGACATGATCCTTATAAAGTTTGCGAAGAACAGCCTCCGTTTCAGGTTGCGCTGAGCGTTTGTCGGATAGCGTCTTTAAATAAAAACGAAACGCTTCCCATTCATTTACGGCTAACGAGAGGTCTTTTATCGAAATAAAATGGATGCTCTCCGGTTTAAGTTTCCAGGCGGATAAAGAATCAAAAATGGATTTTTTATAGGCCTCAAAGGAAAGCTCATTTTCCCGATGCTTATCAATTTGGCTGATCACAAGATGATAAGGTTTGTTCATCTCTTCCAAGGTCATGAGAAAACGATAATTTTCCTCAGCTAATACATGATTATAATCAGCCACGTAAAAGATGTGGTCAGCAAGGATGATGGCATCTTCTGTCATTTCCATATGGAGCGGGTCGGTGGAATCGATCCCAGGGGTATCCATCCACTCTAAATCCTCAGGCATGCCTTGATCCGTTTGAATAAACACTTCAAGAACGTCCTGCCCATTTTTGCAGTTTTCCCAAATAGCCCGAACATCGTAGGGTGGTAGAAAGACCGTGCGGGTTTCATCATGACGGGTCAAAACAATTTTCGGCTCACCATAGGCTAACCGGACGACATTCGCGCTCGTTGGAATGGGGCTTGTCGGTAAAAATCGGTCATCCATGAGTGCGTTAATAAGACTTGACTTTCCAGCAGAAAAATGGCCGCTGAAGCCGATGACGAGGTGATTTTCCGCTTTCTTTTGTATTAAACGCTTCATTTGTTTGGCGCGGCGAAGGTCACCTGCATCTCGAAAAAATTTATATAAAGCGTATAAATCCGTCTTTGTTCGCGTTTCCATTTTCAAAGTTTTTGACCACCTTTAATTGTCCTCGTATCGAAAATTTAAGTTTTATAGATTCAAGGATTTAGCCTGAGTCTTTTTTCCCATCGGCCATTCGCTTGCCATCATGCCGAGCAGAATAAAGAAGCCCCCGGCAATTGTCTTGTGCGACATCGGTTCATTTGTAAATAATAATGCGGTGATGGCCGCAAAAACCGGCTCCATAATAAAAATGAGGCCGACATGTGTCGGTGAGGTATACCGTTGAAGAGTCGTTTGCAACAAAAAGGCGCACGCCGTCGCAAAAAGCGCTGTGAATAAACAAGCGAAAAGTACGGCTGGATGAGAAAAAGGGACGATCGAAAATGTCCGGGTCACACCGTCAAGACAAGCGCCACCTATATAGCTTAGAACGGAGACGGTCGTAAGTTGTATGATTGTTAATCCCATGCTAGAATACTTTATCGTTACTTTCGCCGTCACGATGATGTGCACGCCGAAAGCGATGGCACAAACGAATGCCAGTCCGTCTCCTTTGTTTAGCGTAAAACTTTGCAAATCCGTCAAAAGGTAAAGGCCGACCGTTGCCAACCCCACACCGATGAGCGCTTGCTTTTTCGGCGGTTGTTTTAAAAAGAGCCAAGAAAAGAGCGGGACGAGCACAACAGACAGCCCCGTAATAAAGGCGGTTTTGGATGAGGTTGTATAGACCAAAGCGATCGTCTGCGTTCCGTAACCGACAAATAAAAGAGACCCAAGAAGAAAGCCGCTTAAAAGTAGCCCTTTACTCATTTTTATGGGGTTTTTCTTTCCTGCCCTAAAGGCAAATAACATAAGAAACAAGGCAGCAAACAAAAAGCGAAAGCCGTTAAAGGACAGTGGAGGAATGGCTTGAACGGCATCTTGCACAACCACAAACGTTGAGCCCCAAATAAACGCTACAAATAAGAGCCCTAAATCGGCGAACCATTTTTTATTCATAGGTTTTGCCCTCTTTCCTTCGGTGAATCGCGGTCTTTGCCAATTGGTCTGCTTTCTTGTTCTGGGCACTCGGGATCCACTTGACAAATAACAAATCGAATTGTGTTTCCAATTGTTTAAACTGTTCCAAATAAGGTTGAAAGAGCGAATTTTTCACGTAATGGCGATTCAGTGCGCGGTCAACAATTTGTGAATCTGTGCGCAAGGATACCGATGAAAGCTTTTTGGCAAGGCATAATTTTAAGGCTTGAATGGCTGCAATGAATTCCGCTTCATGATTATTTTTGGCCTCGACGCTAATGGCGTGTTCTTCGACGGTTCCGTCGGAAAGTTTTAAAACGATGCCAATTCCGCTTACACCGCCGCAACCGGCCGAAGCGCCGTCGATATAGACTTCAATCAACGAAGTTCCCCCTCATTCTAATACACCTTATAGAATAACGCATCCTGAAAACTAAGAAAAGAACTTTACCAAAAGTAATATTACCTTATATTGTCAATATATTTAGGTGATTGAATCTTCCGCAATAAAAATGATTCAAAAGGATACAGATGATTCTCTTTATGATACGATAGGGGTAAATGGATCAGACCATTGAAAAAAAGAAAACAGGAGTGGAAAGTCGTGGCAAAACCATTCAAAACGGACATCGAAATTGCTCAAGAAGCAAAACTCGCACCCATTGAAACCATCGCTCGACAACTCGGTTTATCGGATGAAGATTGGGAACCCTATGGAAGATATAAGGGGAAAGTTTCGGCAAGTTTATTAAAGCGCTTACAAAACAAACCGGACGGTAAAGTGGTTTTAGTAACCAGCATCAATCCAACACCAGCTGGTGAAGGAAAATCTACTGTGACCGTTGGGTTGGGACAAGCTTTAAACCGGATTGGGAAAAAAGCGATCATCGCCTTGCGTGAGCCGTCATTGGGACCGAGCATGGGAATGAAGGGCGGAGCAGCGGGAGGTGGCTACTCGCAAATCGTCCCAATGGAGGACATCAATTTACATTTTACAGGAGACATCCACGCCATCACGACCGCTCATAATTTGTTAGCGGCGCTCATCGATAATCATATCCATCGCGGCAACGAACTCAATATCGATCCAAGGCGGATTTTATGGAAACGCGTGATGGACATGAATGACCGAGCTTTACGACATATCGTCATCGGACTCGGCGGTACAGCCAACGGCGTCCCTCGTGAGGATGGATTCGATATCACGGTCGCTTCAGAAATTATGGCCATTCTTTGTTTATCACTCGACCTCGATGATTTAAAATCCCGGCTGAGTAAAATGGTTGTGGCTTACAACCGCGCGAAACAGCCGGTAACGGTCAAAGACCTTGGCGCGGAAGGAGCCTTAACGCTATTACTAAAGGATGCTATTAATCCAAATCTTGTTCAAACGCTTGAGAACACGCCAGCATTCGTTCACGGCGGGCCTTTTGCCAATATTGCACATGGATGTAATAGTGTTGTAGCGACTAAACTCGCTGCGAAATTAGGGGATTATGTTGTGACAGAAGCCGGTTTTGGTGCTGACCTGGGGGCGGAAAAGTTTCTTGATATAAAAACAAGAGCGGGTGATATCGAACCGAGCGCTGTCGTGATCGTCGTAACGGTCCGCGCTTTAAAAATGCATGGCGGTCTAGCAAAAGACCAACTGAAGGTGGAGGATTTGAAGGCTTTGGAAAAAGGGATGGCCAATGTGGAAAAACATATCGAAACCATCGAAGCGTTTGGACTTCCCTATGTCGTTGCTATCAATCGCTTTATCACAGACACCCCGAATGAAATCGCGTTTATACAGGAATGGTGTACATCTCGGGGCATAGAAAATGCCGTCGCCAATGTTTGGGAAGAAGGTGGCAAAGGTGGCGAAGCACTTGCCCATGCTGTCGTTGAAGTGGTCAACGAAAAACGAAATGCCTTTACACCGATTTATGACCTTGATATGGATGTGAAAACAAAAATCAAAACGATTACACAAAAGGTTTATGGTGGTGCCGATGTCGAGTTTTCTTCACTCGCTTTAAAACAATTAAAAGAAATTGAGGCAAACGGATGGGGACATCTGCCGGTCTGTATGGCGAAAACCCAATATTCTTTATCTGATGACCCGTCTAAAATAGGAAGACCGAAAGATTTTATCATTCATGTCCGTGAGTTAAGACCGCGAATCGGCGCCGGGTTTATCGTTGCGCTAACGGGTGATATCATGACGATGCCGGGATTGCCCAAAAAACCAGCTGCTTTAAATATGGACATCACAGCCGACGGTGTCATAACTGGTCTTTTCTAAACATTCTATTGTAAAATAGGGTAAGTCTTTCATCCATCATAAAGGAGGTATGATCTGATGTCTATGGCTTATGAAGAATACATGAGAGAAATTGTCAAACCGATGCGAGAAGAATTGACGAATGCTGGTTTTAAAGAACTCAAAACTCCCGAGGAAGTGGACGAGTATATGGCACAAGCTGAAGGCACGACGCTTGTCGTCGTCAATTCAGTTTGTGGCTGCGCAGCCGGTTTAGCGAGACCAGCCGTTGTCAAATCGCTCGATTATAAAGTAAAACCTGAGCATTTAGTGACCGTTTTTGCCGGTCAAGATCGTGAAGCAACCGCTCGCATGCGCGAGTATTTTGGAGATATCGAACCCTCATCACCATCCTTCGCCATTTTAAAAGGCAATCAAGTGGTGCACTTTATTCCGCGCGATGACATAGAGGATGAGGATTTGGAAACGATTGTAGCAAACTTGCAAAAAGCCTATGAAGAACATTGCGGACAATAACCTTTAAGTCATTTTTGTGTTGAGGCTGACTAAAAAAGGGATGCGCGGCAATTGAGAAGAAGGGAAACGCCATTCCTAGGTCAGCCTTTTTTACAAATAAGTAAGTATAAAATATTTTCAGGCGAGCATAGGGTCAATGATCGCTTTACCTACAATCTTTTTGGTTTCATAGCTAAGTAAGCATTATCGCAGGCACGATGATTGATTTTTAAGGCATTTCTTTGTAGGGTGATGATAAAATGTTGAACCGAGCACAAAAGGAGCTTATTATATCAAAGCTTCAAAGCTATTTTTATGATGAAAGACATGAGGAATTGGGACTGATCGGAGCGGAAAACCTTTATGCTTTCTTTATCGATCACATTGCACCTCTCGTATATAACCAAGCCTTACGCGATGTCAGACAAATGCTGGAACAACAATGGACTTCTATTGACGAAGAATTGTATGTGCTGGAAAAGCCAATTGATAAAAGGTAATATATTGGGTTATAATGATATTTTGGATTAAGACAGGCATATTTTTAGGTGATGATGGAGGCTAGACACAATGAGTAAACCATATCGAGTATTGCTTTACTATAAATACGTGCCGATCGATGACCCGGAAACCTTTACGGCGGAACATTTGGCGTTTTGTAAGGAACTTGGTGTCAAAGGGCGCATTCTTATTTCTTCAGAAGGCATTAACGGCACGCTATCTGGAACGGTCGAACAAACCGACCGCTATATGAAAGCTTTAAGAGACGATCCCCGTTTTTCAGATATTGTCTTCAAAATCGATGAAGCGGATGGCCATGCTTTCAAAAGAATTTCCGTACGCCATCGCAAAGAAATCGTTTCATTGAAATTAGAAGAGGATATCAACCCGAATGAACTGACCGGAAAGCATTTATCCCCGAAAGAATTCTATGAAGCGTTGCAAGATGATGACGTCGTCGTCATCGATGCCCGGAATACGTATGAGCATCAAATTGGACATTTTCGCGGCGCGATTTTACCGGATATTGATGCCTTCAGAGAATTGCCGAAATGGGTTGAGGAGCATTTAGCAGATAAAAAGGATAAAAAAATCTTAGCGTATTGCACAGGCGGCATTCGCTGTGAGAAATTTACCGGCTATTTAATCAAACAAGGTTTTAAAGATGTTAACCAGCTTCACGGCGGCATCATTGAATATGGAAAAGACCCGGAAGTTAAAGGGCGCCTTTATGATGGGAAATGCTATGTGTTTGACAGCCGAATTGCGGTTCCCGTCAATCAAACCGATGAAGACGTCATTGTCGGTCAATGCCATTATTGCGGGAAGCGTGAGGATCGCCTGATCAATTGTGCTAATCCTGAATGCAACCGACAATTTATTTGCTGCACCGATTGTGAAGATAAATACTGGCATTCATGTTCCGATACGTGTCGTGAACATCCGAATAACCGATATGTCATCAAGCACAAACAAGAACAAAAACAATTGCAGCAAGTAAACGGCTGATTCCGTCGCGGGCCGAGTCAAAGCGTCATTCACCAATAATGAGAAACATTCACCAATAATGAGAAATTTTTCGCTTAACGACACTGGCGAATTCCGAATTGTACCACTAGACAAAAGCGCTCGTATTGAACGAAGGATATTCTGCCAGTGTCGCCTTCAACAAGTTACTTATAAAAAAAGCGACCATGCTGGGGGTCATTTCATTGAAAAAGTTTTTATGCGAGCATTTTAAAATGGTACGCTTTTTTTATGGTCGAAATGGCGCCTAGATAATTCCATTTTTCGTGATTCCGTATTATTTGCGTGGCTTCCAGCTCATGAAATGATATGCTTTTTCAAATTGCGTATCATTTGTCTGATTGATCGGCTTCAAAATAATATGCCTTTTTTGTTTTTGGCCGAAATGGAACCCAGAAAATCCCATTTCTCGCGATTGCGTATTATTTTCGGGAATCCCAGCCCATGAAATATAACGCTTTTTCAGATTGCGTAACATTTGCCTCACTGATCTACTTCAACATGTAATGGTCGCTAAAGTACTCCCAGAACCGTTATACAAAGCACTATAAATGGGTTGTGCTTCGACGATTTGTACCTTTGCGCTCCGATGTCCAACCGTTGATGCGGGAATGGAGAAGGACATAGAGATGGGCAACATTAATTCTCGTGGCACGATCCATAATAAAGGCGGAACGGGTGGCCCCCGGTCGTCTAAATTTATTTAACGTTGCAATGATGCCTTCAGCGGTTTGAATCCCAACTCCATGCCCATAGTAGCGGCCATTTGGGAGGACGACCGCGTTTTCACCTTGCCACCAGGGTGTTCTCGGATTCACTTGTGGATTTTTAAAATAAATAATGTCACCCGGAATGCCGCCCGCTTCAACAGGCTCGATAATCAGTGGCAAATGCGGTTCCTCATGCCAATCCCAAAGATAAAGGTGGCGATATAAACGATTAAACGCTTCATCCCCAATCGTCCGGTTTACCCCTTTTAAAAGGATAATGACCATTGCGGTTGCGCATTCAAAGGCATACTGCCTGCTATTATTAAAGATGTCACGAATGGCGTGACTCGGTTGTACGTTTGGCTTGAGGAGGAAACCGCATTCGTGACTTAATTGCCAGTACTCTGGATTGCATTTAGAGCCGTAAAAGGTGGCAAACCGTACATCACTCTCCGCTAACTTTACAGCTGCATCAATAATAGCCGCCCGAAGATGAACAGAAAAGGTGAATAATTCCGCATTCGGATAATTAAACACTTCTTGACTCGTTGACATCGCTTGCAAAATGCTTTGATAACGTTCCGATGAACCAACAAGCTGCATGGCCGTACTCACGTCAATCGGTTGATAGTTCATGATGATCATAATGGCCACCCTCTTTGCTGCAGTATGGTGACTTGTGTATTCAGTGGCTCGGCTATCCATTGGTACCATAACCCGCGGTTTGTCCGCCTTAATTGTAATGAATAGGCGGAAAGTTGTTTTTGAAAATGTAAGGGGAGCGCTTGAAAATCTTGATATCGCTTTTCGAATGATTCACCGAGCGGGTAAAGAAAGGATCCGGATGTGTGATCGATGGGAATCCCAAGATATTTGGCAGGGTAATGGATTCGAAAAGGTTCAGGATGCGGATGGGAATCATTCGTTTCGTACGTATAGATCAAATAATCCCGATTTTCCTCGAGCCAAGTTAAAACGCGGCTTTCACTCTCCAACGGAGGGGTGCTGACGACATCCGGGATAAAACGTAAGATGGATTTGGCAAAGGCAATATCTTTGGCGTCTTTTGAACGCAAATATTTCGCCACATAAATCAAGCCAATCGGATCCGCGGCATTGTAAAAAGTCGAAAGGATATAATGGCGTTGACCACCTGAACGGTTCCGGTAAAATAAAATGTCAACGATGTCTTGCAAGCAATCGTGGTGAAAATGAAGTAACAGAAGATCACAGGCATGATCAATGACATATGGGTATTGGCTGTCGACGGTTTCCAACCCCCCGCTCCTAATCATCCATTCAAAGCATTCCACACAATAATGATATTGATCAAGTAAATCCATGCCTTCAATGATACCGAATGGATCACCATTTAACACAGAAAAAATATGGTTGATCGCCATCTGGTGTTTCACTGTCAAATTGTCGTGAACGTCCGCTAATTCGGGTGCGAGTGAATACAAAATAGGAAAAGCGATGTCCGGATCATTGATCCACTCGAAGGCCGCTTCTCCGTTTTCTCGCAACAAGTCCGTCCAAGTCGTGCGGAGGCCATCCCAATCGCGGCTTTTATAGCGTTTGATAAGCGGATTGATTGCTCTTTCGTTAGGATGGGTCAATTTTTTCACCACCTATCAGAGAATGGTCTTTTTCATTCTTATGATGAAAAATGAGGGATCATGTACGAAAAAAAGATGGACGCCCCGAAAGGTATCCATTTATGGTGCGATTTTTTTCGCCATTTATGCTTGTAAGAAATGATGTTTTTTTCAAGCTAGCATAAGTGCAACGAAGGCTCCACCTTACTTAAAAGGCTAGGTGGAGCCTGGTTTTCTTTATTATTTTCTTTTTAAAAAGTTACGGACGCGCTCGACGATATCGCTTCGGTCGTAGGTATGGTAGAGCAGGGAGACGAGTCGTACGGGATCGCCAAAGAAATACCGTTCATAAAGTTCTTCCCGCGTTGCAAAAGCGCTCATCGAGATGTCCCAAGCAAGGCGAAATAGCCGGACTTTTTCTTCCCCATTACCTTTTGC
>Ga0207867_1000199_pt1 | contig 73708 bp, 65 predicted proteins | sample HigsolmetaAR206D_FD_184838 | JGI IMG/M metagenome (GOLD analysis project Ga0207867, IMG submission 184838) | Ionic liquid and high solid enriched microbial communities from the Joint BioEnergy Institute, USA - AR20-6-D (SPAdes) (version 2) ...
GACGGGGAGGCACTCGCCCCGGATGACGGGCTGTCAGACGGTGTCGGGGTGACCGACGGGGCCACGCCGTCGGTGGTCTTGAGCACCTTGCGGAACCGCAACTCGGCCGGGGTGCCGATGTCGGTGAGGTCGGCGTTCTGCCCCGGCACCGAGATCACGATGTTCCGGTTGCCGTCGGTGACCACCTCGGCCTCGGCGACACCGCGCCCGTCGACCCGCGCCTGGATGATCTGCCGCGCCCGTTCCAGGGCCTCCGCCGACGGCGCCTGGCCGGCCTCGGTGGCCGCCTCCAGGGTCATCCGGGTCCCGCCGACGAGGTCCAAACCGAGCTTCGGTTGGAGCCGATCGGTCCAGCTACCCTTGGCATCTGCCCCGAAGAACACCAGAAGGTATAGGACGGCGAAGATCAACCCGAGTACGGCCAGGTGCCGCCCGGGTCGCATCTGTCCCTGAGGTGGTGCCACGTTGTCCTGTCTCCCTGCGCCGTTTGGCCGCTGGTTCTGGGCGGCGAGTCGGTCGCCGGCCCATCCGGCGACGCGTGGACCGCGCCGGCGGTCGTCCACCGGCACGGCAATCCATTATCTTCGATACTGAAATCGACCCTCGTCGGGGTCGGTCACTCCTTGGCCTCAACCTCGTCCGGCACCTGCTCGACCCGCTCCGCCCGGTTGACCACCCGGGCGATCGCCGGCCGCGCGTAACGAGTCTGGACCCCCGGCGCGATCTCCAACATCACGGTCTCGTCATCGACACCGGTGACCGTGCCGTACAGGCCGCCGATCGTGACCACCTCGTCCCCGGGTCCGAGGGAGGCCTGCATCTGCTCCGCCTCGCGACGCCGCTTCTGCTGCGGTCGGATCATCATGAAGTACATGACGCCGAAGAGCAGGACGATCATGAGGATCGGCATCAGGCTGCCGGCCCCACCGGTGTTGTTTGTTGCCAAAGGCACTGTCTATGACCTTCCCGTCGGCCTCGTCGCGACATGGGGTTGCCGGAGCGGAGGCAGGATCTCACGTCCTGTCAAACCGCGGCGAGTCTAGTCCCTGTGCCTGAGAACACCGAATGCGGCACGGATCACGGTCGGATCACGGCTCGGCTGACTCGGCGGAGAACAGGTCGGGCATGGGCGTTGCTACCTGCCCAAAGGTACCACTAGGTGGTGTACGCCCCAAATGACGCCATCCGGCCTCCGTCGCCACCCTGCCCCGGGGCGTCCGGGCGATCAGCCCGGCCCGGACCAGGAACGGCTCGCAGACCTCCTCCACGGTGTCCGGTTGCTCCCCCACCGCCACCGCCAGCGTCGAGAGCCCCACCGGCCCGCCCTTGAACGTGTCGACCAGGGCGGTCAGCACCGCCCGGTCCAGGCGGTCGAGCCCCAGTTCGTCGACGTCGTACACCTGAAGCGCGGCCCGGGCGACCTCGCGGGTCACCGTGCCGTCGGCCCGGACCTCGGCGAAGTCGCGGACCCGGCGCAGCAGCCGGTTGGCGATCCGCGGCGTCCCCCGGGAACGGCTGGCGATCTCCGCCGAGCCCTCCGGGGTGATCGGCACCCCGAGGATCCGCGCCGAACGCTGCACCAGCAGGTCCAGCTCCTCCGGGGTGTAGAAGTCGAGATGCGCCACGAAGCCGAACCGGTCCCGCATCGGACCGGTCAGCAGTCCCGACCGGGTCGTCGCCCCGACCAGGGTGAACGGCTCGACATCCAGCGGGATCGCGGTCGCCCCCGGGCCCTTGCCGACCACCACGTCGATGCGGAAGTCCTCCATCGCGCTGTAGAGCAGCTCCTCGGCCGGCCTGGCGATCCGGTGGATCTCGTCGATGAACAGGACGTCACCCTCGGCGAGGCTGGTCAGGATCGCGGCGAGATCGCCGGAACGCTCGATCGCCGGACCGCTGGTGACCCGGATACCGGTGCCCAGCTCGGCGGCGACGATGTTGGCCAGGGTGGTCTTGCCGAGCCCGGGCGGCCCCGACAGGAGAATGTGGTCGGGCGGGGTGCCCCGCCCCATGGCGCCGCGCAGCAGCAGCTCGAGCTGGTCGCGAACCCGCTGCTGGGCGATGAAGTCGGCCAGCCGCTTCGGCCGGACGCTGATCTCCGCGTCCCGCTCGGCGTCGCTGGCGTACGCCGAGACGAGGCCCTCGCTCCGCTCGGTCACGCTGTCTCCCTGCTCGTGCCGGACATCGGGTAGTCACGAACCACGCCTGGTCGGTCCACGGACGCGGTCACCGCGTCTTGCCGAGCATCCGGATGGCCTGCTTCAGCAGGGTGGGGACCGGGGGGACCTCGCCGTCGATGGTCTCCGCGACCGCCGCCACGGCCTGGTCGGCCTGTGCGGCGGTCCAACCGAGCCCGACCAGCGCCTGGCGCACCTGTTCCGGCCAGGCGCCACCGGTGACCCCGGCCGCTCCGTCCGGACCCACCGGCACCGGCCCGATCCGATCCCGCAACTCCAGGACCAGCCGCTCGGCCCCCTTCTTGCCGATGCCGGGGACCCGGGTCAGGGTCGCCGTGTCGCCGTTCGCGATCGCCTTGCGCACGACGTCCGGGCTGTGTACGGCGAGCACCGCCTGGGCCAGCCGGGGCCCGACGCCGCTCGCGGTCTGCAACAGCTCGAACAGCTGCCTCTCGTCGTCGTCGGCGAAGCCGTACAGGGTGAGCGAGTCCTCCCGGACGACCAGGCTGGTGGCCAACCGGGCGGACGCACCGATCCGCAGCCCGGCCAGGGTGCCCGGCGTGCAGTGCACCGCGAGGCCGACCCCGCCCACCTCGATCACCGCGCTCTCCGGGGACAGGCCGGCGACCACTCCCCGCACGCTCGCGATCATCCCGCTCCCTCCTGCTGCCTCCGCCCCGGTCGGCGCTGCGCCGCACCGTACGCGGTCCGACCCCGGGCATTCTGCTCGCTCGCGGCCACCCCGGGCGCCCCACCCCGGATCCGAACCGCGTCGGCCGCCGCCGACAGCTTCGCCCGGGTGCCTCCCCGCCAGATGTGGCAGATGGCCAGCGCCAGCGCGTCGGCGGCGTCCGCCGGCCGGGGTGGGGCGTCCATCCGCAGCAGCCGGGTGACCATGGCCGTCATCTGCGCCTTGCCGGCCTGGCCCGAGCCGGTCACCGCCGCCTTCACCTCGCTCGGGGTGTACGTCTGCACCGGCAGCCCGGCGCGGGCACCGGCCAGTACGGCGACGGCGCTGGCCTGCGCGGTCCCCATCACCGTGCGGACGTTGTGCTGGCTGAACACCCGTTCCACGGCGACGCTGCCCGGCCGGTGTTCGGCGACCAGCCGGGTCAGCGTGGTGTCGAGGTGCAGCAGCCGCAGGGCCAGATCGTCCTCCGGGTCGGTGTGGATGACGTGGTAGGCGACCAGGGTGCAGGGCCGCCCCGGCCTCCCCTCGACCACACCGACCCCACACCGGGTCAGTCCCGGGTCGACGCCGATCACCCGCACGCCGCCCCCTCCCACACCACGTACACGTGTTCGACACCCTAGCGGCCGGCGGTGACGCTTTCGGCGGCGACACGCCCCGACCGGATCACGCCACCGGCCGCGGCGACCCCACCGGAGACGCGGACGCCGCCGACGCCGGTGTGGGGCCGCGCCGCTGACGGACGGCGGCCGGGCCGGTTCAGCGGGGGGCGATGCCGGCGATGACCATGTCGACGAGGCGGGTCGGAAGGTCGCGCTCGTCGAGGTGCGGGTTGGCGCGCAGCACCCGCTGCATGATCAGCGGGGCGGTCAGGAGCGACACGGCGAGTTCGATGTCGAGGTCGGCGCGGATCTCCCCCAGCGCGATACCCCGACGGAGCACCTCCCGGAGCAGCTGCCGCCGCGGCTCGACCATCTCCTGGTAGAGCCGGTACTGGTCCGGGCTGCGGTGGATCAACGGCGTGAGGCAGGGAATGATCCGGCCGGCCCGCGGATCGGAGGCGTGCTTGCCGGAGCCGCTGACCAGCGCGATCAGGTCCTCGCGCACCGACCGGCCGGGCGGGAGCGGCGGCAGGGGCTTCAGCCGGCGCAGCGCGTCGTGCAGCAGGGCCTCCTTGCCGGGCCACCGCCGGTAGATGGTCGCCTTGCCGACCCCGGCGCGGTTGGCGATCGCCTCGATCGAGAGCGCCTCGACGGTGGTGCCCTCGGCGAGCAGGTCGAGCGCGGCCTCGAGGATCGCCTCGTCCGCACGGGCACTCCGCGGCCGCCCGGGCGGCCGCGGAGCATCCGTGGTGTCGGCCATGCCGAGCATTGTGTCGCGGCCGTTACACGGCGGCCAACTCGGGATCCTCCTTCGGCTCCGACGGCTGCTGCCGGGCACCCTCCGCACGGCCGGGCAGCCAGCGCAGCGCCACGACGATGCCGAGCGCGGCGACGGCCGCCGAGAGTCCCGCGGCCCAGTGCATGGCGGTGACGAAGGCGTCGTCGGCCGCGGTGATCAGCGACGGGCCGGCCGGCCCCAGCCGCTCGGCGGCGGCGTACGCCGAGGAGATCGACTCGAGCACGGCCTCCCTGGCCGGGTCGGGCAGCTCCTGGGCGGCCGGGGTGACCCGGTCACGGTAGACCCCGGCGAGGACGGAGCCGATCACCGCGACGCCGAGCGCGCCGGCCACCTGCCGGACGGTGTTGCTCACCGCCGAGCCGACCCCGGCCCTCTCACGCGGCAGCGAGGACATGATCGACTCGGTCGCCGGCGGCATGATGTTCGCCATCCCGGTGCCCTGGACGAAGAGGATCAGCTCGAAGTACCAGATCGGTGTCCGCGCGTCCGCGAGGGTGAACTGGGACATCGCCAGCGCGGTCAGCGCGAGGCCGACCGCGGCCACCACCCTGCTGCCGTACCGCCTGACCATGGTGGCGCTCAACGGTGCGAAGACCAGTTGGGCGCAGGCGAACGGCAGCATCAGCAGACCGGTCTCCAGCGGGCTGTAACCGCGGACGAGCTGCAGGTAGAAGGTGCCGAAGAACATCACGCCCATGGCGGCGAAGAAGACCAGGCCGATCACCGCCGCCGACGCGGCGAACCGCGGCACCCGGAACAGGCGTACGTCCAGGGCGGGGAACTCGACGCGCCGCTCGTGGACGACGAACCCGGCCAGGACCGCCAGGCCGGCGACGATCGTGATCCAGACGACCGGCCGGCCGAAGCCGTGCTCACCGCCGTCGATGATGCCGTACGAGAGGGCGACCAGGCCGAGCACCGACAGCAGAACGCCGACGGCGTCGATCCGGCCGGGCCTGGGGTCCCGCGACTCCGGCACCAGCAGCGCCACCGCGACCATACCGAGCAGCACGATCGGTACGTTGATCAGGAAGACCGAACCCCACCAGTAGTGCTCCAGCAGCGCACCGCCGAGGACCGGGCCGATCGCCACGCCCAGTCCGACGGCGCCGGCCCAGACACCGATGGCCCGACCCCGCTCGCGGGGGTCGAAGACGTTGGAGATGATGGCCAGCGTCACCGGCATGACGGCCGCGGCGCCGATCCCCATCAGGGCGCGGGTTCCGATCAGTTGCCCGGGACTCTGGGCGTACGCCGACACCAGCGACGCCAGGCCGAACACGGCGAGGCCGGCCTGCAGGAACCGCTTGCGGCCGTACCGGTCGCCAAGGACGCCGAAGGTGAAGAGGAGCCCGGCGAAGACCAGCGTGTAGGAGTTGATGGACCACTCCAGTTCGCCCTGGCTGGCGCCGAGCCCGCGTACCGGGTCGGCGAGGGTGCGCAGTGCCACGTTCAGGACGGTGTTGTCCAGCACCACGACCAGGAGGCTGACGACGAGAACACCGAGTATCGCCCAGCGCCTCGGGTGTCCGGTGTTGTCCGTTGGCTGCATGTCCGTTGGCTGCACGTCCGTTGACTGCATGCTGACGTCCCCCCGTTCACCCCGCGGCGGTGCGGTCCGGGCCGCGGGAACGTTCACTGACGCGCCGACGATAGTGGCGCATGATTCGAAACGGAACGGTTCCGTTTCGTATTGTGAGTCGACTCACCGGGGCTACCCGGAACCGAACCGTCCACCGACGAGCGCACCGTCCACTGTGGTATTCCCGGCGGCCGTCGCCTCCGCTACCGTGGTCGTACCTCCGGCCCGCGACGGTCGCCGTCGACGCCGACCCGCCCCGGACGCGCGCCACGCCGATCGACGCCGGTGTTCCCGACAGCCGGTCCCGCACCTCGCGGGACATCCCGGTCGCCCGCGTCCCTCGGCGGTCACGCCACCGATCGGTGTGCGATCCCGATCGGATGACGCCGTTCCCATCCCGCGATCCGTCAGGCAGGATCGTTGTTCCAAGGAGGTGCCGTCGTGCAGGACACCCGGGCGCTCACGCTGTCGTTCGAGGTCAGCGGCCCGCCCCCGGTCAGGACCGAGGCGCTGTCCCTCCTCGCGGCCGGTCACCGCCAGGCCACCAGGGTCCGGGCACTGCTGCAGGCCGCCTGTACCGCCGCCCAGCACAGCGGTTGGACGCCGTTGACCGAACCCGTCGCCCTGGACGTCGTCCTGCGCTGCCCGCCCGGCGGACGGACGGCGGACGCGGCGGCCCTGATCGGTGGCATCGGCTCGGTGCTGCAGGACAAGAGGCGGATGGCCGACATCGGGCTGGCACACCTCGGGGTGCTCGCCGATGTCACGCTCTACGTGGACGACCGGCAGATCCGGCGCATCTCGTACCGGGAGGAGCCGGCCGAGGCCATGTCGTACCTGGTCCGGGTGACCGCGTTGCCGCAGACCGTCTGACCCCTCGACCACGACCGACGCCGCCCGCCGAACCCACACCCGGCGCCGCCGGTGGGCCCCGGACCCTGGACCGGGGTCGGTCGGGGCCCGTCGGCCGGGGTCGGTACGACCGGTTGGCGGCGGCGGCGCACCTCCGTACACTCGATCCCCACGGCCGATCGTGCGCGCCTGGTGGCTTTGCCCCGATCCGGCCGATCCCCCACGGGAGGCTCAGTGCCCGCACAGCCAGGTGCGTTCGCCGCGCTGCTCGACGCCGTCTCGACACCGCTGCTGATCACCTCGGGACAGGGTGTGATCGTCTGGCGCAACGACGCGGCGCGCCGGCTGGAGCAGCTCATCGGCGGCGCACTCGACACACTGCCGATCACGACCGCGGCCCCGGACGGGCCACCGGCGGAGCTGCGGCTCCCGGCAGCCGACGGCAGCACCCGCCACCTCCGGGTGACCTGCCGGCGCGCACCCGCGGAGGCGACCGAGCCGGCAGGGACGGAGTCGCTGCTGTACGAGCTCGCCGACGTCACCGAGGAGCGGACCGCGCAGCGCCGCGCCGACGACTACGCCTGGCGGCTCAACCGCATCGAGCAACTGGCCCGCGTCGGCACCTGGGAGTGGCACCTCCCGACCGACCAGGTGGTCTGGTCCCCCACCCTCAAGGCCATGATCGGCCTGGCCCCGGAGACCCACCTGGACTACCCCGCCTACCTCAAGCTGGTCCACCCCGACGACCTCGGTCTGGTCGAGGAGACCCTCGACCGGGCGATCCGGGACGGCTCCTCGTTCACCTACGTCCACCGGATGTACCTCGCCGGCAGCCGACGGATGCGGATCCTGCAGTGCTACGGCGAGGTCTTCACCGACGAGTCCGGCCGGCCGCTGCGCATGCTGGGCACGGCGCACGACATCACGGAGTTCCGCCAGGCCCAGGACGAGCTGGCCTACCTGGCGACGCACGATCCGCTCACCGGACTGCCGAACCGGCGGGCGCTCACCGCCCGGATGAGCGAGCTGACCGCCACCGGCGGCACGACGGCCGCGCTGCTGCTGCTCGACATCGACAACTTCAAGGACATCAACGACCTGCGCGGGCACACCGTCGGCGACGAGGTGCTCCGGATGCTCGCCCAGCTGCTGACCGAACACCTTCCCACCGACGCGGTGCTGGGCCGGCTGGGTGGGGACGAGTTCGCGGTTCTGCTCCCGTCCTGCGACGCCGACCGGGCACTCGCCATCGGCGCCGGGCTGTGCGACCTGGTGGCCCGCACCCCGCTCGCGGTACGCGACGAGCCGCTGCGGGTGACGCTGAGCATCGGGGCGGCCCCGCTCGACAGCGCCGACGACGACACCCTGCTGCTCGCGCACGCCGACCTGGCGATGTACCAGGCCAAGCGCGAGGGGCGCAACCGCGCCCGGCTCTTCGCCCCCGAGCAGCAGCGACTCGCCGCCGAGCGGGTACGCGTGGTGTCGCGGGTCCGTCGTGCCCTGGAGACCGGGCAGCTGCAACTGGACGCCCAGCCGATCATCGACCTCGCCGACGACCAGGTTCACAGCTACGAGCTGCTGATGCGGGTGCGGGACGGCCAGCACCGGCCGATCGGTCCGGGCGAGTTCCTGCCCGCGCTCGAACGCGGCGACATGATCTACGAGCTGGACCGGTGGGTGGTGGAGACCGCCGCCCGGGCGCTCGCCTCGGCCCACGCGGCCGGGGTGCACCTGCGCTTCGACGTCAACATCTCCAGCCGCTCGCTGGAGGACCCGAGCTTCGGGGGCTGGGTGGTCGACACCCTGACCGCCGCCGGAGTGCCGGCCACCCAGCTCGGCCTGGAGATCACCGAGACGACGGCGATCGGGAACCTCGACGCGGCCCGCCGGCTGGCCTCGACGTTGACCTCGGCCGGCTGCCGGTTCAGCCTCGACGACTTCGGCGCCGGGTACGGCTCCTTCGTCTACCTGAAGCACCTGCCGTTCAGCACGGTGAAGATCGCCGGGGAGTTCGTCCGACACGCCGACCACGGCGGCTCCGACCCGATCCTGATCGACGCCGTCGTCCGGGCCGCACACGGGCTCGGGATGCGGACCGTGGCCGAGCACATCGACCGGCCCGAGCTGGTCCCGGTGCTGCGCCGACTCGGCGTGGACCGGGGGCAGGGATACCACCTGGGGCGGCCGGAGCCGCTGAACACGCTGATGGCGCGGATCGGCACCCCGGACGACGTGTCCGCGACCGTCTCCTGAACGGTCCCCCGTGGTCGTCGTCCCGACCGCGGCTCCGGGCGGCCCGCCCGGGTCACCACACACCACGCGTGCCGCCGCCGCGGACCGTCCGGTGGACGCCGGCGCCGGCCCGGACGCCACCACCGACGCCGGCCCGCCCCGCCGCGGTCTCCGGAGCCGTCACCGGCCGGCCAGCGCGACCACCTCGTCCGCACAGCCCCAGGCCAGGGTCACCCCGGCACCGCCGTGCCCGTAGTTGTGGATCAGGCGGACCCCGTCCGGGCCCGACGGGTCCACCGCCACCCGGGGACCACCGTGCCGGGCCGGGCGCAGCCCGGTGAGCTGACCGAGGACCGGCGCGTCGGCCAGCTCCGGGACCAACGCCACGCACCGGGACACGATGGCCCGGGCCACCGCCTCGTCCGGCGTCGTCGCCGTCTCGTTCGGCTCGAAGGTGCCGCCGAGCACCACGTCCCGGCTGCGCGGGTGCACGTACGTCGGCCCGGCCGGGTGCCCCTCGTCGCGTACCGAGGTGACCAGGCCCGGGTTGGCCACCAGGACGATCCGCCCCCGCGCCGGGTACACGGCGGGATCGTCGGCCAGTGTTCTCGCCGCCAGACCGGTCGCGTTCACCACGACCGGGGCGAGTCCGGCCACCTCGCGCAGAGACCGGATCCGCTGCCGGCGGACCGGGACGCCCAGCCCGGCGAGCCGTTCGAGCAGCCAGTCCAGGTACGGCCCCATCTCCACGCTCGGCACCGTGAACCGCCACTGCCCGGCGTACCCGGGCGGGGGCGGCACGGCGCGAAAGTCCGGTACGGCGGCGGACCACCACGGGGCGTCCGGGACCGCCGTGCGCAGCAGCATCCGGGTCGGCCGCATCACCACGCCGGGCACGCCCCGCTCCGCCTGCACGGCGAGTTCGTCGAAGGTCCGCCGTGCCCAGTCCAGCACCCGGGGATCGGGATCGGTCCGGGTCGGGTACCAGACCGCGGCGGCGACCCGCGACACCGTGTGCGCCGGCTCGTCCGCGGTGACCACACCGACCCGGGCCCCGGCCTCGGCGAGCCGCACCGCGCAGGTCAGTCCGACCACCCCGGCGCCGACCACGAGCACATCGTCCATCAGGAACCTCCAGGAGGACGGTGGCCCTCGGGCGAGGGCCGGGGGGATCATCGCGGCCCGTCAGGATCGGCCCTCGCGTGGCCCGTCCGGGACGGCCCCACCCGATCCCCCGTAATCGTCGGTGGACCACCCGGCGGATCACGACACGCCGGACGGTCTGTGTGGATCATCGGGTGATTGCCCGCCGCACCGCCGTTTGGCACAGTGTCTGCGGCCATCACCTGGGCGTCGGGGAGGATACGAGACGATGATGGGCCCATCCCATGCCCTGTCCGGGGCGGCGGTCTGGCTGGCCGGCTCGTGGGCGTTGGACCTGTTCGCCGACTACGAGCAGTCGCCGCTGGCGATCGCCGTCGGCACCGCGGTCTGCGCGGGTGGGGCGCTCTTCCCCGACCTGGACATGTCCGGGAAGGTGACCGCCAACAAGGGCGGCGCCACGGTGGCCCGCACCTTCGGTGTGGTCTCGCTCTTCGTCGCCGAGGTGGTGGAGAAGATCTCGCTCGGCGTGTACCACGCCACCCGGCAGAAGCGGGATCCGGACCGCGAGAACGGCCACCGTACCCTCACCCACACCCTGCCGTTCACCGTGCTGGTCGGCTGGGGCACCACCGCGCTGTGCACCGCCTACGGCAAGTGGGCGGTCATCAGCATCCTCTTCTTCATGATCGGGCTGGCGTTGCGCGGCCTGTTCGACGAGTGGGCGAAGAAGGCCGGCTGGGTGGTCATCACGCTGCTGTCGGCGGCCGCGGCCTACTTCACCTTCCTGCACCTGCCGGGCGACCGCGGCTACCCGATGCTCGGCCTGGCCATGGGCGTCGGCTGCTTCGTGCACATCCTCGGCGACCTGATCACCCGAAACGGGGTGCCGCTCCTCTGGCCGATCCCGATCAAGCGTCGCATGTGGACGATGATCGGCCTGCCGAACAAGATCGCCATCACCGCCGGCGGGAAGGTGGAGACCACCGTGCTGCGGACGGTCTTCAGCGCCGTCGCGTTGGTCTCCGCCGCCGGCCTGCTGCTCCCCTCGCTGCTGCGGCAGTTCGACATCGAGATCTGACCGGGTTCGGCATCGGGATCCGGCAGGTCTGACGGGGTCCGTCGGGACCGACCGGGATCCGTGCCGCCACCCCGTCCACGTCGCGGTGGAGGGTGCGTACCGCGTGAGGTCAGCGTCGCGGCGGGCGCGTCGGGGCCGGCCGGCCCCGACGGTGGACGGCCGGGCCGGTCGGGACCGGCCGGTGTGGTCCGAGGTACGCCGACGGCTGTGGACCCCGGCCCCGGGCCGGCCGCTCGGGACGCCGGCGGCCGGGCCGGCTCACACCGCCACCCGCTGGGTGGGCACCGGCACGGTCAACCCCCAGGCGGCGAGCAGTTCCGGAGTGTTCGCCCGGCTGCCGTCCGCGACGGTGTCACAGGCGATGTCGACGATCTCGTCCTTGTGCGCCATCAGGTACGGGCGCGCTCCGACGTCGGCGTTGGCGAGCGCGGCGATGCCCGCCCAGTGCCGGCGACCGAAGAGCATGGGGTACCCGCGCAGCCCGCCGTAGGTGGCGCAGACCAGGGCGTCCGGGTACGGCAGTGCGGCCACCCGGCGTACCGCCGCCACCGTCAGCCCCGGCATGTCGACCGGGGCCACCACCACCGCCTCGGTTCGCGGATCGGACAGCTGGTCCAACCCCAGCCGGATGGACGACCCGATTCCGGTCCCCCAGGAACGGTTGACGGCCACGATCGCCCCGGAGAGGTCGGCGGTGGCCCGTACCTGTTCGGCGGCGGCGCCGAGGACCACGACGACCGGAGCGCACCCTGCCTCGCGCATGGTGTCGAGCATGTGGTCGACCAGGGGTCGTTCCCCCCGGTGCAGCAACGCCTCCGGGCCGCCGATCCGGCGTCCGCCGCCCGCGGCGATGATCATCCCTGCAGTTCGGCTCAGTTGCGTCACCTTCCGTCGGTCGCACGGCTCCCGGGCCGCGCGACGCCGTACGTGCGAGCTCAGGCCGCACGACATCGTTCGCGCGGCTTCCGCCGCGCGCACACCGGTCCCAACGAGCGGACACGAGACAGGTATCGCCACTAAACGGACCATTTTGGGAGGACAGAACAATTTGGGAGCTATGCCGCATCAGTGACTGAAACTGCTAGGTCGCGTCCGCGTAGCAGTCGACGATCGAGACGTCCAGCGGAAACCGGACCGGCGTGTCGCCGAAGAGCAGCCGGCCGGCCTCGGCCGCGGCCTGGCGCATCGCCGCGGCGACCCGGTCGGCCAGCTCCGCCGGGCAGTGCACCAGCACCTCGTCGTGCTGGAAGAAGACGATCTCCGGGGCGCCGGACCGCGGGGCCGCCAGCTCGGCCAGCCGGCCCCGGAGCACCGCCAGCAGCGTCAACGCCCACTCGGCCGCCGTCGCCTGGATCACGAAGTTGCGGGTGAAGCGGCCGCGCGCCCGCGCCGCCGCCCGATCCCGGGGACGGAACGGGTCCTCGGTCCCCGCCGGGACCGTCCCGTCCTCCGGCTCCCGCACCGAGACCGACGGCGGCGGACAGGTACGCCCCAGCCAGGAGCGGACCAACCCGCCGCCCTCGCCGGTCCGGGCCGCCGCCTCGACGTACCCGTAGGCGGTCGGGTAGCTGCGCCGCAGCACCGCCAACGCCGGCGCCGCCTCGCCACCGGTCTGGCCGTACATGGCGCCGAGCAGGGCGATCTTGGCCCGTGCCCGGTCGCCGCCGAAGCTCTCCCGGGCCAGCGCCGCGTAGAGGTCACCGGAGCCGGCCGCGGCGGCGAGCCGGGCGTCGCCGGAGACCGCCGCCAGCACCCGGGGCTCCAGCTGCCCGGCGTCGGCGACCACGAGCCGCCAGCCCGGGTCGGCCCGGACCGCCCGCCGGACCACCTTCGGGATCTGCAACGCTCCCCCACCCCGGGTCGCCCACCGGCCGGAGACCACCCCGGCCGGCACGTACTCGGGGCGGAACCGTCCGCCGGAGACCCATGCCTGGCGCCAGGCCCACCCGTGCGCGGTCCAGATCCGGTAGAGCTCCTTGTACTCCAGGATCAGCGGCACCGCCGGGTGGTCCACCCCACGCAGCACCCAGGACCGGGTACTGGGCAGGTCGTGGCCGGCCCGGGCGAAGGCCCGGAGCAGCTCCGCCGGGGACTCGGGGTGCAGCTGCCGTACGCCGAACGCCTCGGCGATCCGGGCCGCCAGTTCGGCGAGCCGCCGCGGTGGCCCGCCGACCGGCGACGGTTCGCCGAGCAGCTCGACCAGGAGCTCGTCGTGGATGTCGGACCGCCACGGCAGCCCGGTCGCACCCATCTCGACCGCGATCAGGGCACCGGCCGACTCGGCGGCGACCAACAGCCGGAAGCGGTTCGGGTGCTCGGTCGCGCCGATCCGGGCCTGCTGGTCGGCGTACACCCGGACCAGCACGTCGATCCCGAGCGGCGGCGGGCCGGCGGCCACCTCGAAGAGGGCGCCCTGGTGGTCGCCCGGGGGCGCCGTGGCCCGCGGTGGCGGGTCCGCCGGCACCGGGGCGCCGATCAGCCGGGCCCACGCGGCGGGCAGCCCTCGCGGCTCACCCCAGCGCCCGGCGTAGCCGAGCAGCAGCGCCTCGGTCAGCTCGACATCGTGACAGCGGTCCACCCGGACCCCGGCCCGGAGCAGCCCGGGGTAGATCGCGGCGGTCGACGCCCACACCCAACGGGGTCGGTCCCGACGCTCCCGCTCCGCGACCGCCGCGGCCAGGTCCGGCACCCGCTCCGGCGGACCAGCGGACCGGCCGTCGGGGCGCAGCGGCGCCAGCGTGCCGCCGCCCCCGTCCTCGTCCGCGACCACCGCCACCAGCACGAGCCCGATTCTGCCCGCACCGACCGACACCGCCGCCTCACGTCGGCGACCGTCCCTCGGGCCGTTGCACGAACACGCCGATCGTGTCGGCGACGACGACACCGAGCAGGACGAGCGCCACGCACCCGGCGACGGCCAACAGAGGCAGGAAGACCATCGCCGGTGCCATGACGACCAGCACGCCGATCCCGACCAGCCAGGGCCGGGCGACGTGGACGAAGACCTCGTGCCCGAGCAGGGCACGGCCGGCGAGGAAGAGTGTGGGGCCACCGACGATCGCCGCGACCCAGCTGGGATGGCTGTCGCCGAACGGGTGTGTGACGAACAGTTCGTCCCCGGCGGTGGTGACGACGACACCGGCCACCATGATCAGGTGGGCGTATCCGGCCCAGGTGGTCTCCCGGGCCGGGTCGGCGGAACCGGTGATGGCGGCTCCGAGCCTCTCCCGGGGGCGGTAGAAGTACACCCACCACAGCAGCACGGTGATGGTGAACGAGATTCCGAACGCGCCGAGCCGGTTCAGGTCGTACTCGTGCTGGTGGAAGGCCCGGGCGGTGACGACCACGGTCTCGCCGAGAGCGATGATGACGAACTGGCGGTACCGCTCCGCCAGGTGCTCCCCGATGGAGCCCCACTCCCAGTCGGGAGAACGGCCGATCCGCGGGGTGGGCCACCGGGCCAGGGGCAGGAGGTAGTCCATGCCGAGGGCGACCGTCCAGAGCAGGATCCGCGCTCCGCCGTCGAGGCCGGCGCCGGCCAGCCAGAGCACGCCGGAGAGGCCGAACCAGAAGATCCCCCGCAGAGGGCGGTTGCGCAGCTGGTGGTGCCGCAGGAACACCGCCAGCACGCCGCTGCGCAGCAGGTGGATGCCGACGTAGCCGGCGGCGAAGATGTACCCCCGGCCGGCGAACGCCTCGGGAATCGCCGTCGCCACCACGAGGCTGCCGAGCATGATCGTGATGATCAGCATCTGCACGACGGGCTGCCGGGAGTCCAGGGTCTCGGTGACGAGATTGGTGTACGACCAGATCCACCAGACCGCCAGGAGCAGCAGCAGGGTCCGGTAGGCGCCGAGCGGGCGCAGGTCGGTGAGCAGGGCCTCGGCCAGCCGGGCCAGGATGAAGACGAAGACCAGGTCGTAGAAGAGCTCGACCGGGGTGGCCCGCTGCGGCTCGGTCGGGGTCGCGGACCAGTCCGAACACCCCGCCCGTCGTCATCCGGCCCGCCCCAGAGCTCGCGACGACCGGCTCGGCGGTCGCCACCCCGGCGACGGTCACCGACCGGCGCCCTCACCATCCGTCCAACGGAGTCGTACCACGGCCGGACGGCACCGGTCAGCGGTTCTCGCGGATCGACCGGCCCGGCGACTGGTGCCCCGCCAGCGGAGCGGGACGACGAGCCGACCGTGGGGGACGAGCTGGTCCCACCATGCCCGGGGCAGGTCCCACGCACCGACGGTGACGATGATCCGGTCGTACGGTGCGTTCGATCGCCCCCTGGGCGCCGTCACGGGTGAGGACGACGACGTGGTGAAAGCCGGTGGCGTCGAGGTTGCGGCGGGCACCGGCGGTGACCTCGGGGTTGATGTCGATGGTGGTGACGCGGCCGTCGGGCCCGGCGAGGGTGGCCAGCAGGGCGGCGTTGTAGCCGGTCCCCGCCCCGATCTCCATGATCCGGCTGCCGGGCCGGACGTCGAGCGCGTCGAGCATGGCGGCGACGACGTTCGGCTCGGAGGCGCAGCTCAGGCTGCTGCCGCCGGGAAACCTGTGGGTGACGACGGCGATCTCGTCGTAGGCGTGGTCGAGTGGGACCCGCGGCACGTGCCGGTGGCGCTCGACCGCGACCATGGTCGCGCCCCTCCTCCGACACCCGCGCTGGCCGCCCTCCCCGACCGGTACCATCACCCGCGCCCGCGACGGATCGACGCCGCGACACGCCCGCGTCCGGAGGGCCACCCGCGGGACGCCGGGCGGCGCCGCCGCACCGACCGCCGCCGCCGGCTACTTCACCGCTCCGGCGGTGAGACCCGACTGGATCTGCCGCTGGAAGATCGCGTACACGACGATCATGGGCAGGATCGCCATGCTGAGCGCGGCGAAGAGCCCGGCCCAGTCCGCCTCGTAGCCGGCGCTGACCGAGATGTCGGCGATGCCCTGGGTGAGCACCCACTTGTCCTTGTCCCCGGCGAGCAGTACCAGGGGAAGCTGGTACTGCGACCACTGTCCGATGACGTTGAAGATCCCGACACTGATCAGCCCCGGCCGGGCCATCGGCAGCATGACCTGGAAGAACAGCCGGGTGTGCGAGCAGCCGTCGATCATGCCGGCCTCGGCGACCGAGGTCGGCAGGGTCTTGAAGAACGCGGCCAGGAAGAAGACCGTGAACGGCAGCGAGTAGGCGATGTAGACCAGCACCACTCCGGTGTGCGTGTTGAGCAGGTGCAGGTTCTCGACCACCTTGAACAGCGGCACCAGCGCCAGGAAGACCGGGAACGCCAGGCCGGAGACGAACAGGAAGTAGAAGAACCGGTTGCCGACGAACCGGTAGCGGGCCAGTACGTACGCGGCCATCGAGCCGAAGAGCATGGTGCCGGCGACGCCGAACCCCACCACGATGACGCTGTTGATGAAGTACCGCCCCACCCGGGCCTCGTTCCAGGCCCGGCTCCAGTTCTCCCAGCGCAGCTCGGCCGGCATGGTCCACGGGCTGCTGAAGATCTCGGTGGTGTTCTTGAAGGAGGCCAGGAAGGTCCAGAGGATCGGGGCGATCACCATCACCGCCCAGACCGCCAGCGCCACGTGACCCAGGCCGGCCAGCACGCGCACCTCGGACCTGGTCCGCCGGGCCCGGCCCGCGTCCCGGGCCGGTGCCTCCGCCCCGGTGCGGCCCGCCGGTGCCCGCCGCGTCTTCGTCGTCGTTGTCATCTGCGGTCCCATGTCAGTACTCGACGCTTTCCCGCCTGGACACCCGGAGCGTCAGCGCCGCGAACGTGATGGTCAGGAAGAAGAGCGCGACGCCCATCGCCGAGGCGTAGCCGTACCTGCTGTAGACGAAGGCGTTGCGGTAGATCTCCATCGCCAGCACCGTGGTGGCCCCGTCCGGCCCGCCGCTGTCCACCGAGAGGACCGCGACGATGGCGAAGGCGTCGAAGGCCGCGATGCCGAGATAGACCCAGGCCACCTGGAGGGTGTCCCAGAGCAGCGGGATCGTCACCCGGAAGAACATGGTGACCCGACTCGCGCCGTCCAGCTCGGCCGCCTCGTAGATCTCCGCCGGGATCGACGCCATGCCGGCCGAGAAGAGCACCACGTAGAAGCCGACCGCCTGCCAGACCAACACCGCGATGATCGACCAGAGGGCGAGGTTCGGGTTGATCAGGAAGAAGACCGGCTCCAGTCCGAGCTTGACCAGGATGCCGTTGATCAGGCCGGACTCGTCCGGCCGGTAGACCATCTGGAACAGCACCGCGATGATCGCCACCGCGAGCACCTGGGGAAAGAAGAAGACGACCCGGTAGAACCCGGAACCCCTGACCCCCACCCGCTGCCCGCCGCGGCTGCCGCCGCCCACGTTGAGCATGAAGGCGAAGAACAGCGCGATGGCTATGGTGATCAGCGGCAGGGCAAGCAGGAGCACGCCGTGGTGCCGTACCGCCTTCCAGAAGACCTCGTCCGACAGCAGCCGTTCGAAGTTGCCGAAGCCGATCCACCTCGGTGCCCCGATCCCCCGCCACTCCGTCATCGAGAGCCAGAACGCCTGCAGGTACGGCGAGACCACGAAGACGGTGTAGAGCGTCACCGGCACCGCGAGGAAACCGATCACGAACGGGTACTTGCCCTGCCGCATGACCACTCCGCTCCGGCCGATCAGCGCGTGAACTTCGCGATGCTGCTGTCGTTCTTGATGGCGTCGGCCCGCCGCTGGATCCGCTCCGCCCACTCCTCGGCCGAGGCGCGGCCGAACATCAGCTCGTTGGTCGCGGTCCGGGCCTCGGTGTCCAGCTCCTTGTACCAGTTGTCGAACATCATGTTGAAGACGTTCTGCCCGGCCGCCCGCAGCGCCGCCTGCGAGCTGGCCACCCCGGGCGGGAACTGGTAACCCTCGCTGGCGGCCGGCACCACGGTGGCCGCGCCGACGGTCTCGGTGAAGCCGCGGGCCCCGGCCTTGGAGAGCATCTGCCGCATGTACTCCATGCCGCCGCGCGGGTTCTTGCTCTTCGCCGAGACGAAGTACCCCTCACCGGCCGCCGCCCGGATCGCCCCGTGCGGCAGCTTGTCGGCCGCGGTCAGGCTCGGCATCGGCATGATCTGGTACTCGAATCCCGGCGGCGTGTCCTTCTTCTGCTCGTTCTCCAGCCAGTCGCCGCTGGGGTAGAAGGCGAGCTTGTACTGGTTCTGCCGCAGCTGCACGTCGGTGTGCTTGAGCCCCTCGAAGCTCTTGTCCGAGAAGTGCTTGCCGATCTCCGCCCAGGCCCGGGCGGCCTGGATCACCGCGTCCGCCTTCCAGGCGTCGGGCTCCAGGTTGTCGATGTTCCGCAGGATCTCCGGCCCGCCGACCTTGGCCGCCTGGGAGAGGATCACGTTCCACATGTAGTAGGCCGCGTTCGCCCCGGCGTAGCCGAACGGCGTGATCCCCTTGGACTTGATCTGCTCGCAGAGCGCGGTGAACTGTTCCCAGGTGGTGGGGGCGGTCCAGCCGTTCTCCCGGAACAGCTTCCCGGAGTACCAGATGCCGTAGACGGTCGAGACGTAGTACAGGACGTACGGCTTGCGCTGCCCGTCCGGGGTGTTGAACATGCCCTGCTCGACCACGCCCGGCATCACCGTGTCGCGGACCTTCTTGTTCGGGTCGTCGACCGACGGCGCCTCCCACAGGTCGGTGAGGTCCTGGAGCTGCCCGTCGGCGACCAGGGCGCCGAAGTCGAGGAACTTCTCGCCGGAGTTGTTGACGAACTCCGGCGGGTTGCCCGAGGCGAAGCGCGGCTGCAGCACCGTGGAGACCGCCTGGGTCGACTGGTGGATGATCTTCGCCTTCGGGAACGCGGCCTGGTACAGCTTCTGGTGCACGTCGGTGGCGTACCTGTCACCGTAGCCGCCGTTGAAGATCACCACCTCCAGCGCGGCGTCCTCCTTGACGCCGAGCGGGTTCTGCGCGGTCTTCTCACCGGTGGCCTGCTCGGTGCCGCCGCTGTCGCCGCCGCCGGTCGCGCAGGCGCCGAGCAGCCCGGCGACCGGGGTGACGAGCAGACCGGCCGCGGCGGCCCGGCGCAGCACGTCCCGGCGGGTGGCTCCCGGCGCGGCTGACTCGGCCGGCGTGGTACCGGCCGACGGGGCGGGGTGGGCCGACGGTGTGTCGGGAGTTGCGGACATCGTCATCTCCTCAGGTTGAGACTCGGTTCGGGCCGGTCGGGACGCGCCGGTCGGCCCGGACCGGCCAGCGGTGCGGGGGTGTGTCCCACGCCGGCCGCCGGAAGCGGCTCCCGGCAGCCGGCGTCGGGGGAGGCCGGGCCGGAGGCGGGGGGATCCTCCGGCCCGACGGGGGACGGTCGGCGCCGTCGGCGAGGGCGCCGGTGCGGCCCGACGATCGGTGTGTGGTGGTGGAGCGTCACGGTCCCGCCTCTCTCACCGCCTTGTGGCCGCTCACGGCCCGGGCCGTCCGCTGGAACGCGGCGTGGGCGCGGTCGTGGGTGCGCTGGGCGACGGCGATGTAGAGCAGGTCGAGGACGACGAGCTGCGGATGCCGGGCGGAGAGCGCGTCCGGCCGGAAGGTGGTCGCCTGGCTCGCGGTGAGCAGGACGATGTCGGCCAGCTCGGCCAGGGGCGAGCGGGGGAAGCCGGTGAGGGCCACCGTGGTGGCCCCGTGACTGCCCGCCTCGGCGAGGGTCTCGATGGTCTCGCGGGTCTGTCCGGTGTGGGAGATGCCCAGGGCGACGTCGCCCGGGCGCAGCAGCGCGGCGCCGGTGAGCCCGTCGTGCACGTCCCGCCAGGACCACGCGGCGACCCCGATGCGGTGCAGGCTGAGCTGCATCTCCTCACCCACCAGGGCGCTGCCGCTGGCCCCGATGATGTTCACCCGCCTCGCCCGGGCGATGGCGTCGGCGGCCCGCTCCACCTCCCGCAGGTCGAGCAGGGTGGCGGTGTCGTGCATGGCCTGGGTGTCGGCCGCGATGATCTGGCCGAGCACCCGTTCCAGCGGGTCGGTCGGCTGGATCTCGCGGCCGATGTCGACGGTCCAGCCGGCGGCGTGCGCCCGCCCGGTCGCGGCGGCGATGCCGAGGCGGAGGTCCGCGTACCCCTCGAAGCCCATCGCCCGGCAGAACCGGGAGACGGTCGCCGGTGAGGTCCCGCTCCGCTCGGCGAGCTCGACGATGGTCGCCCGGGCGGCGCCCGCCGGGTCGCTCAGCACCTGCTCGGCGACGCGTCGCAGGGCACCGGTGAACTCGCCCAGCTGGGCCCGGACCCGGACCAGCACGCTGTCTGCCGGCGGCAGGCCAGCGGCGGCCCGCAGATCGCGCCCGGCGTCGGCCACCGCGGCGCCCGCGGTGGTCTCCGCCCCCGGCTCGGCCATGGCCCACGCCCTTCAGAAAAGGAAGTTAACTGTTAACGGTAAAAGTTCTTACTGAAACCCCCTGCTTGTCAAGACGATGAGTGAAGTTTTCAAACTGTTACCTGTCCCCGCCCCGGCACGGCCTCGCGGATCTTGCCTCCGGCAGTCGCGCCGAGCAGCATGGACGCCACATCGAGGCAGGCGGGAGGAGGCCGGATGACCGACGCCATGGTGCTGGGACTCGACGTCGGCGGCACGTCGACCCGGGCCGCCGTGGTCTCCCTGACCGGCGAGCGGCTCGGAGGCGGCCGGGCCGGCGGCGGCAACCCGACCAGCCACGGCGCCGAACGAGCCGCCGAACAGCTCCGGATCGCCCTCGCCGCCGCGCTCACCGGCCTCGACCCACGACGGGTACGGGCCGGCGTCATCGGACTGGCCGGAGCCGGCCGGCTCCTCGCCGACAGCGCCACCCGGAGCGCGTTCGACCGCGCGTGGCGCGACGTCGGGCTCACCTGCCCGTACGAGACGGTCGGCGACGCCCTGGTCGGGTACGCCTCCGGCGCCGCCGAGCCGGACGGCACGATCCTGATCGCCGGCACCGGCGCCATCGCCGCCGAGGTGCGCGACCTGACCCTGGGCCGGACCGCCGACGGGCACGGATGGCTGCTCGGCGACGCCGGCAGCGGCTTCTGGCTCGGCCGGGAGGGGGTCCGGCACACCCTGGCCGCCCTCGACTCCGCAACGCCACCCGACCGGCTCGGCACGCTGATCCTCACCGAGCTGCTCGGCTCCGCCGAGGTGGCGCCCCGCCCCCGGGACACGGTCGACGCCCTCGTCCAGGCGGTGACCCGACGTCCCCCCGTCGAACTGGCCCGCCTCGCCCCGCTGGTGCTGGACGCCGCCCGGGCGGGCGAGCCACCGGCCGCCGCGATCGTGGCGGAGGCCGCCGACCGGCTCACCGCCAGCGTGAGTCGGATCCGGTCGGCGGACGACGCCAGCCCGATCGTGCTCGGCGGCGGGCTCCTCACCGGAGACACCCCGCTCGCCCGGGCGGTCCGCCCGGTGCTCGCGGCGCGCTGGCCGGAGGCACCGCTGCGCGACGCCGGTGACGGCGCCCTCGCCGCCGCCTGGCTCGCCGCCCGGACCCTGCCCGAGGTCACCGACCCGGCGGCCCTGCACCGGCGGCTGTTCCGCCCGGCCGGCTGACCACCCGAAAAGGTCGTGGCTGCTCTCGCCAGGGTTGCCGGCCTGCGGCTGTGTGCCGCGGTCGGCGCGTGTACGGCCGGCCACCGCCGGGGCTTGGCCGCCTCCTGACGGCCGGAGGCGGCCCGGGTCAGCGGCCGGAGAGCGTCACCGGAGCTGGCCGGCGGTCAGCCCGGCCTGGATCTGGCGTTGGAAGGCGACATAGACCGCGAGCACCGGCAGCATCGCCAGGGTGAGCCCGGCGAAGAGTCCGCTGAAGTCGCCCTGGTAGCCCTGGCTGATCGCCAGCGCCGCCAACCCCTGGGCGAGGACCCACTTCGACTCGTCCCCCTGCATCAGCACCTGCGGGAGGATGAACTGGTTCCACTGGCTGAGGAAGTTGAAGATGCCGACGCTGATCAGTCCCGGCCGCGCCATCGGCAGCATCACCCGGAAGAAGAGCCGGAAGTGCCCGCAGCCGTCGATCAGCGCCGCCTCGGCGATGGAGGTCGGCAGGGTCCGGAAGAACGCGGTCAGGAAGAAGACCGTGAACGGCAGCGAGTACGCGGCGTAGACCAGGATCAGCCCGGTCCAGGTGTTGAACAGCCCGATGTTGCGGACCACGAAGAAGAGCGGCACGAGGGCGAGGAAGACCGGGAACATCATGCCGCCGACGAAGAGGTAGTAGAGCAGCTGCCGGCCCCGGAACTCGAACCGCGCGAAGACGTACGCCGCCGCCGCGCCGAGCAGCATCGTCAGCGTCAACGAGCCGGCGACCACCACGGCGCTGTTGAGGAAGTACTGGCCGATCCGTGCCTCGGTCCAGGCCCGGGCCCAGTTCTCGAAACGCAGCGCGCCCGGCAGGCCCCACGGATCGGAGAGGATCTCCGCGTCGCTCTTGAACGAACTGACGACGACCCACAGCAGTGGCAGGGTGGTCAGCAACGCCCAGAGCGCCAGGAAGCCGTGCGAGAAGACGTTGAGCACGCCCGTCTCCCGACGCGGCGGCCTGTCGCCGGTCCGAGCCGACGCGGTGCCGGAGGCGGCCGTTCCGACCGGTACGGAGGTGTCGACGGTGGTCATGCGTACTCGATTCGCTCACGCCGGGCGGCGCGCAGGGCCAGCACCGCCACCGAGAGGGTCAGGAAGAACATCACCACGCCGATCGCGGAGGCGTACCCGAACTTCGTCTCGCTGCCGAACGCGGTGTTGTACATCCGCAGGCCGATGACGTCCGAGGAGTGGTTGGGGCCGCCGTCGGTCATCTGCTGGACCAGGATGAAGCCGTCCAGCGCGGCGATGGCGAGGTAGATCCAGGCCACCTGGACGGTGTCCCAGAGCAGCGGGATGGTGATCCGGGTCAGGGTCGTCCACCGGGAGGAGCCGTCGAGCAGTGCCGCCTCGTAGATGTCCCGGGGGATGGCCTGCATCGCCGCGCCGAAGAGAACGACGTAGAACCCGACGTTGCTCCAGACCATCACCGCCAGCACCGCCCAGAAGGCGGTCCGGGGGTCGCCGAGCCAGGTCGGCGCGGGCAGGCCCAGCGCGCGCAGCGCGCCGTTGAGCAGGCCGTTGTTCGGGTTGTAGACCTCCTTCCAGACGTAGGCGATGATCACCACCGAGAGGACCTGCGGGAAGAAGTAGACCAGCCGGTAGACCGAGCTGCCGCGCACCCCGACCACACCGGCGGTCCCGCGCCGGCCGCCCATGTTGAGCATGGTGGCGAAGAAGAGGCCGAGCGCGATGGTGAGGATCGGCAACAACACCAGCAGGATCGCGTTGTTCTTGACCGCGTTCCAGAGGTACTCGTCGCGCAGCAGGGTCGCGAAGTTGTCCAGGCCGACGAAGTTGGCACTCGCCGAGTAGCCGAGCCAGTCGGTGGTGGAGATCTGGAACGCCTGCAGGTACGGCGAGAGCACGAAGATGCCGTACAGCAGCAGCGGCGGCACCAGGAAGGTGATGATCAGCGGGTACTTGCCATGTTTCACGTGAACGACATCCTGCCCACTCCGCGCGGGAAGACCGTGTCCCGCGACCGACACGGTGTCGGGGGTCGGCCGGGCCGACCCCCGACACCGTGACCCGACTACGCGCGCGTGTACTTCCTGATGCTGGTGTCGGCGGCGATCTGGTCGGCGCCCTTCTGGCACGCGTCCAGGAACTCCGCCGGGGTGCAGCGGCCGCTGAAGAACTCGCCGCAGGCGGCGTCGACCAGCTCACGCTCCAGCTTGCGGTAGTAGTTGTTGTAGACCCAGTTGAAGCCGTTGGAGCCGGAGGCCTCCAGCGCCTTGACCACGCTGCTCAGCCCGAACGGCAGGTCGACGCCCTGCGTGGAACCGGCGACCACGGTCAGGCTGGAGACCCGCCGGGTGAAGTCCTGGGCGCCCTTCATCGAGAGCATGGTGCGAAGGTACTCCAGACCACCGGCCCGGTTCTTGGCCTTGGCCGGGACGATGAACGGCTCACCGGCGGTGCCCCGGATCGCCTCGAACGGCAGCTTGTCACCGCTGCCCAGGCTGGGCGTCGGCGCCACCGCCATGTTGAAGCCCTCCGGGGTGACGTTCTTCTGCTCACTCTCCAGCCAGGAGCCGCAGGAGATGAAGGCGGCCTTGCCCTGGCACCAGGCGGTCTGGGACTGGACGTGGTCGAGGCCGGGCGAGCCGGAGAGGATGAAGCCGTCCTTGACGATCTGGTACCACGCGTCCGCCGCCGCCTTCATCGCCTCGGACTTCCAGGCGTTCGGCTCCAGGTTGTCGATGGCCTTGGCGACGTCCAGGCCGCCGAACTTGACGGCGGTGGAGATGAGCGGCCAGCTCATGTAGCGGGGGTGCTTGCCGGCGTACGTCCAGGGCGCGATCCCGGACTTCTTGATCTCGCGACACAGCGCGATGTGCTCGTCCCAGGTCCTCGGGTACTCCCACCCCCGCTCGGCGAAGAGCTTGGTGGAGTACCAGATGCCGTAGACCGTGTAGGTGTAGTTGAGGACCAGGAACCTGCCGTCGTAGGAGCCGACCTCGACCGCGCCCGGCAGCAGGGTCTCCCGGACGGTCTTGCCGGCGATGTCGAGGCTGGGCGCGTCCAGCAGTTCACCGAGGTCGGCGAGGGCGTTCTGCGAGACCAGGCCGTTGAAGTCGATCTGCCCGGCGCCGGAGTTGTTCACCACGTCCGGCGGGGTGCCGTCCACGAAGCGCGGCTGCAGGGTCTTGTTGATCTCCTGCGTCGCCGAGTGCTTGATCTCAGCCTGTGGATATTTCTCCTTGTACATGGCCTCGTGGGACTTGGCATACTCTTCCCCGAAGCCACCGTTGAAGATGACCACCTCGAGCGGCGCGTCCTCCTTCACGCCGAGCGGGTTCTGCGCGCTCTTGGTCCCCACGTAGGTCTCGCCGCCGTCGCCCTCCTCGTCGCCGCCGCCGAGGGCGCAGCCGGTCAGCAGACCGGCGGCGGGGGTCGCCAGCAGGCCGGCCGCCGCCGTACGACGCAACAGGTCACGTCTGTTCATAGCTTCTCCTCGGATTCGGTCGGGCCGGCGCCGCGACCGGTGGAGGCGGCGCCCGCCGTCGAGGCAGGGGGTCATCAGGTTGTTACGCGTGTGGTGCGTACGTGTAAACCTTGTGGTTGCTTGTCTTCACTTCAGCGCGAGTTACTGAAGGATTCTTACGGAAGCCGGTGTCCGCAGCAAGACCTGACGGCCGAACCGTTACGGACCGGCAATCCATCCGGCGGTTGCCGCATCCTGCACCGCCGCCCCTGGTCAGGTCGATAGCCTGACGCCATGCGCCGCCTGCGGGAGCTCGCCGGCCGCACGCCCGCCCGACGGGAACGCTACGTCGACCTGCTCCGCGCGGTGGCGATCACGATGGTGGTCGTTGGTCACTGGCTGATCGTCGTGATCGACCACGACCCGTCCGGACGACTGCGCGGCCACAACGCCCTGGAGGAACTGGTCCGGGCCCGCCCCGGCACGTGGCTGTTCCAGGTCATGCCGCTGTTCTTCCTGGTCGGGGGCTACGCCAACGCCGCCTCGCTGGAGGCGTACCGGCGCCGGGGCGCCGGAGGGGGCGACTGGCTGTGCGACCGCAGCGGCCGGCTGCTGCGACCCACCACCGCCCTGCTGGTCCTGCTCGCCGGCGTCGCCCTGCTGGCCCGCCTGCTCGGCGCCGAGCCGACCCAGGTCCGCACGGTGGTCTGGTACGCCACCATCCCGCTCTGGTTCCTCTCCGCGTACCTCTGCGTGGTGCTGTTGGCCCCGGTGACGTACGCGCTGCACCGGCGCCTCGGCCTCACCGTGCCGGTGGTGCTGCTGGTGCTGGTCACCCTCGGCGACCTGGGCCGGCTGCTCGCCTGGGGCTGGCTGTCGTACGGCAACTACCTCTTCGGTTGGCTCGCCATGCACCAGGTGGGATACGCCTGGCGGACCGGGGCGCTGCCGATGCGCCCGCGGGTCGGGGTGCCGCTGCTGGTGGTCGGCCTGCTCGCCCTGCCGCTGCTGACCCTGGTCGGACCCTACCCGACAAGCATGATCAATCAGCCGAACCTGCGCATCCAGAACATGTCACCGCCCAGCCTCGCCCTGCTCGCCCTGGCCACCGCCCAACTCGGCCTGATCGTGCTGCTGCGGGACGCCGCCGGGCGGTGGCTGCGCAGGCGGGGTCCGTGGACCGCCGTGATCGGGGTGAACGCCGTGGTGCTCACGGTCTTCCTGTGGCATCTCACCGCGGTGATCCTGCTGGCCGGGGCGTTGGACGCCCTCGGCGTGCTTCCCACCCCGCCGGTGGGCGGCACGGCCTGGTGGCTCTGGCGGATCGCCTGGCTGGCCATGCTCACCGTCGTCCTGGCGGTGCTGGTCGCGGCGTTCGGCCGGATCGAGCTGCGCGGGACCCGCCGCCCCGAACGCCGCCCCGGCTGGCTTCCGGCCGCCGTCGCCCACGCCCTCGCCAGGCCACCGGCCCGGCCGCTGCTGGTGGTGCTCGGGTTCGGCGCGACCGCGGCCGGGCTCCTCGGCAACAGCGTGGCTCCGAAGGGCGGCGCGTACCCGCTCGGCCTGCCGACCGCCGCCCTCGTCGCGTACCTCGCCGGCACGGCCCTGCTCCGGCTGCTGCGCGCCGTACCGACAGACCGGCACCGGTGAGACCGGCACCGGCCGCCAGGACCGGACGAACTGCCCGGCCCCACCCCACGGTGCCACGGCGCCGGACTACTATTGCCTGTGCTCAACGGACAGCTCCGGCGGATGGAGTCCTTCTCCTTTCCCTCCCGCTCGATCGATCCGGCCACCGGGGAGGTCAGCCTCGAGTACGCGCTGACCGGCCCGGACGGCGAGCTGCGGTTCACCGAGCGGGTCACCCTCGCGGTCCCCGACACCCCGCCGACACCGCAGACCCGCGCCACGCTCGACCGGGTACTGGAGCTGCTGCACCTGGCCGCCGGGGTCAGCTACTACAAGGTGGCGGCGCCGCCCCGGCTGCTCCTGCCGGCGCCGCTGGGCGAGGCCGCGACCGCACTGGTCACCGCCCTCTACACCAAGGGCCTCGCCGAGTACGCCTACCGCAACCAGCTGCCGCACGTGCTGGACCTGGTTCCCGAGGTGCCGCCGGGCCGGCCCGCCGAGCCCGCCACCGTCGACAACGCCGACCGGCGGCCGCTGTCCGCGGTCGGCGGCGGCAAGGACTCCATCGTCAGCCTGGAGGCGCTGCGGCGGGCCGGGCTCGACCCGGTGCCGTTCTCGGTCAACCCCAACCACATCATCACCTCGGTCATCGAGGCCTCGGGACTGACCCCGCTGACCGCCCGACGCCGGATCGACCCGGCGCTGATCGAGCTGAACGCGGCCGGGGCCCGCAACGGGCACGTTCCGGTCACGGCGATCAACTCGCTGATCGCGGTCGCCACCGCCGTCCTGCACGGGCTCGGTCCGGTCGTGATGTCGAACGAGCGCTCCGCCTCCGACCCGAACCTGACCTGGAACGGCCACGAGGTGAACCACCAGTGGTCCAAGGGCGTCGAGGCCGAGGGGCTGCTGCGGGCGGCCCTGGCCGGGCACGCCGGGCTGACCGAGCCGTACTTCTCGCTGCTGCGCCCCCTCTCCGAGCTGCACATCGCCCGGCTGTTCGCCCGGTTCACCCGGTACGACGCCGTGGTCACCAGCTGCAACGCCGCGTTCAGGCTGCGCGATCCGAGTGCCCGCTGGTGCGCGGACTGCCCCAAGTGCCGGTTCATCTTCCTGGCCCTGGCGCCGTTCATGCCCCGCCGGCGGCTGGTGCAGATCTTCGGCACGGACCTGCTCGCCGATCCAGCCCAGGTCCCGGGCTACCTCGAACTGCTGGGCATCGAGGCGCACAAGCCGTTCGAGTGCGTCGGCGAGGTGGCGGAATCGGTGGTCGCGCTCGGGCTGCTCGCCGAGCACCCCGACTGGCGGGACGCGGCGGTGGTGCGGACCCTCCGCGCGGCCGTCCCGGCCGGGGCGTGGAGCGCGGCGACCTCCACCGACGTCTTCACCCCGTCCGGGCCGCACTTCGTCCCGCCGGCCTACGCCAAGGCGCTCACGGCGATCTGCTGACAGGTCCCCGCTCCTGACCCGCGCCGGCCGGGGCGCCCGGCCCGGTCAGCTCTCCCGCACGGCGTCCAGGGCGAGCAGGGCGACGTGCAGCGAGAGGCAGTCGTCGACCGAATCCAGATCGACCTTGAGGATCCGACCGATCCGGGCCAGCCGCTCGTAGAACGCCGGCCGGGACAGGTGGGCGGCGGCCGCCGCCGCCGACTTGTTGCGCCCGTTCTCCAGGTAGGCGCGCAGCGTGCCGAGCAACTGTTCCCGGGGGTGTTCGGCGTCGTACGCCAGCAGCGGGCCGAGTTCCCGCTCGACGAAGGTCTGCAGCCTCGGCTCGTCCCGGAGCAGGTGCAGCAGCCCGGCGAGTCCCACCTGCGGCAGCCGGAACACCTTCACGTCGCGCCGACCACGCCGGGCCGCGTCGGCGACCTGACGGGCCTCGATCAGGCTGCGGCGCGCCTCCCGGAGGGTGCCCACCCCGGAGCCGGCCGCCACGATCACCCCGCCGGGCCGGGACGCCGCGTGGGGTGCCCCGGTCGTCAGGTCCCGCGCGCCAGCCCCCGTCCCGCCCCGCCGCCGGCGGTCGCGATCCCCCGGGCCCGCGCCGACACCCGGGGCGTCACGTCCCCCGGTCAGCCCGCCCCCGCCCCCGCCCTCGCGCACCCGCTCCAGGGCGGTCGCGAAGGCGGTCAGCGCCGCATCCTCCTCGGCGGCGCCGCGCAGCGCCAGCAGCACCCCCACCGCGTGGTCGTCCAGCGTGCTCGACAATCCGGTCAGCCCGGCGTCCCGCATCGCCTGGCTGACCGCCTCGGCCAGGTCGCGCAGGCGGGCCGGATCGACCGCGGACGCCCCGCCGTCGTCGGCCCGGTAGCGGACGACGACGCCGACCAGGTGCCGCCGGTCCAGCGGTACGCCGAGGGCACGGGCCCGCAGCGCCACCTCGTCGACCGGCCGGGCGTGGTCGAGCAGCGCGGTGAGCAGGTTGCGGTGAATCTGCCGCTCCAGGCCCTCGGCGTCGCGTCGGATGAGCCGGCCCAGTGCCAGGGTGGAAGCTGCCCGCTCGATCAGGATGGTCAGCCGGGTCGGCGGGGTCGTGGCGGCTGTCGAGAGGTCCTTCGGCCAGCGCAGCAGCAGCCGCCCCCAGTCCTGGCCCCGCGCACCGACCATGGTGACCAGCCAGCCGGCGTCCGGGTCGTACGACGTCCGCCCGGTCTGCCGGATGCGCCGGGAGTGCTGCTCCCAGCCGCGCAACAGCAGATCCGCGTTCTGCCCGGCGGTGGCGTAACCGAGCACCCGCCGGGAGAGGTTCTCCAGCACCACCGGGCACCCGGCCAGCTCGGCCGCCTGCCGGACCACCTCGGCCGGCTCGGCTCCCTCCACCGAGAGCTCCGTGAAGCGCTGGTGGATCTCCTCCGTGGCCCGCAGTTCGGTGAGCTGCGCGTCGACGATCAGGGCGTGCACCGCCTCGGTGATCGGGACGAACGGGGTGACCCGGTGCAGCTCGACCAGCGGGAGGGTACGCCGCTCGGCCGCCGCGACCATGCTCCGCGGCACCGAGCCCCGGTACCGCCGCCCCAGTTCGACCAGGAGTCCGGAGACCCCCACGTCGGCCAGCTCGTCGATGAACGCCCGTAGGCCGGCGTCGTCGGCGGGAAGTCCGATTCCGGTGGTGAGGACCAGCTCACCCCCACTGAGCAACGCGGCGATGTCGGGTACCTCGGCGGCGTGCACCCACCGGACCAGCCGGTCGAGCCCGGCGTGACCGGCAACCACCCGCGGCCCACCGTGCCGGACCGGATCGAGCGCCAGCACCTCACGCACGGTCGGAAACACGCGCTCGACGGTACCGCCCGAAGGGCGGTGGGCCCCGGGCACGGCACCAGCCCACCCGGTGTTTCCGACGTCCGTCCCGGTCAGGGGCCGTCGCGCCTCACACCGGGTCGTCCCGGCCCAGTTCCCAGAAGGCGACGGCGGCGGCCGCGGCGACGTTCAGCGAGTCCACCCCGCGTCGCATCGGGATCACCACCCGGGCGTCGGCGGCGGCGAGCGCGGCCGGGGACAGGCCCGGCCCCTCCGCGCCGAGCAGCAGCGCGGCCCGGGTGCGCTGCGCCGGGGCGAGCCGCTGGATCGGCAGCGCGTCCGCCGCCGGGGTCAGGGCCAACACGGTGAATCCGGCCGCCCGGACCAGCTCCAGGCCGTCCGGCCAGGGCTCCAGTCGGGCGTACGGCACCGCGAAGACCTCTCCCATGCTGACCCGTACGCTGCGCCGGTACAGCGGGTCGGCGCAGGAGGGTGACAGCAGCACGCCGTCGACCCCGAGCGCCGCCGCGCCTCTGAAGATCGCGCCCAGATTGGTGTGGTTGTTCACGTTCTCCAGCACCGCCACCCGGCGGGCGCCGGCCAACACCTCCGCAGGGCTCGGCAGCTTCCGGCGGTGGAACGACGCGAGGACGCCGCGATGCACGTGGAAGCCGGTCGCCTGTTCCAGCACGGCGGGGCTGGCGGCGTAGACCGGGGCGTCCCCCGTCGCCACGTCACGGAGCTGGTGGACCCGCTTGGCGTCGACGAGGAAGGACCGCGGCCGGTACCCGGCCCGCAACGCCCGGCGCAGCACCAGCTCGCCCTCGGCGATGAACAGCCCGTGCGGGGGCTCCCACCGGGTCCGCAGCTCGACGTCGGTCAACGCGCGGTAGTCGCCGATCCGCGGGTCGTCCGGGTCGGTGATCTCCTCGAAACCGGGGCTCGCGGTCGCGACCGCGACGGCGGACGCGGCGTCCCGGGTTTCGGGTGGTGCGTCGGGTGGGGAAGGTGGGTGCTCGGGCACGCGCCGATTCTCCCCCGGCCCGGGTCGGCCGTCGTCGCGGGGACGAGCCGGGCGCGCTCCGCGACCGCGGCGGCCCGCACCGGGGATGACGCGGCGCCCCCGGTCGAGGACGACGGCCGCGGTCGCTCGGTCAGGAGGTGGCGGTCCCGGGGAGAGGGCCCAGTCCGCCACCGGCCGGGGCGCCCGCCCCGTCACCGGCCGGGACACGGGCGGCCACCGCGTCGGGGCTGCTCGCCCTGGTCAGCGCTGCCCCGCCCGGCTTCGGCACCAACCGTCCGGCCCGCCACGCCACACCGATCCCGGCGGCGAGCGCGACGACCGCGCCGAGGCTGTGCAGCGCCGCCGCGACCGTTCCGCCCAGGCCGAGCATCGGCGCCGCGATCATCACGAGTGCGCCGTCGGCCTGGGTGAAGACTCCGGAGTGGTACAGGGCCAGCCCGGTCAACCCCCACCCGAGGGTGTAGAGCGCGGCGCCGACGACGGCGGCGACCCGGCCGGCCGCCCCGTAGGGCGCGGACGGGTCGGGCAGGCCGCCGAAGGGCAGCAGCAGCATCGCCCCGGCGACGCCGACCACCAACCCGGCGGCGGCGAGTGTCCGGGTCCGGGCGGCGACGAGCAGGCCGGTCACCGCGGCGGCGGCGACGACGCCCAGCCAGATCGCGGCAACCCAGCCGAGCAGGAGCGGCAGCCGCCCCCGGGTGTGGAAGGGCACGTCACCGGCGCCGACCAGCGTCACCGATCCGTACACGACGGCGTAGCCGGGAAGGACCCAGACGGCTCGTCGGGCGATCCGCCGTACCGACCAGGCCCAGGTCGCGTCACTCGCCGGGCGGCCCGGCGTCCGTTCGTACGTGAAGCGGAGCACGGCGAACCCCCCGTACGGCCACCGCCCGGAGCGCGGGTCGACCGTGTAGCCGATCGCGGCCGGGGCGCCGTTCCGCGCGGTGGATGCGCCCTTCTCCGAGGTCGCCCCCTGCGACGGGCGTGCGGGGGGCTGCTGTCGGTCGCGGGGACGGTTCGGGTGAAGGGTCACGGGCCACCACCTCGCCTGGCTGCTGCCACGGGTGGGCGTGAGCGTCGGTCGCCGGATCCGGCGCTCGCGCCACCCGTTCAGCACCGATGGTGTCAGGTGCCGGGACACCCCGACCGTGCTTCGGCGATACGCCCCGCCGTGCGCCGGCGGTCCGGTTTCCGCGTCGTCAGGCGCGGTCCGGCGTGCGCTGCTCCACGGGACCGTCGATCAGGCTGGCCGGCGGGACCGGCTCGGGCGGGGGCAGCTGCTGCGGTCCGGCGTCGGCCCCCGCCTCGGCGGCGTGTGCCTCGTCGGCAGCCTCCCGGGCCGCCGCGGCCGCCTCCTGCGCCGCTGCCTCCGCCTCCCGCTCCACGGCATCCGGGTCGGCCGCGGGGTGTGGCTCGTCGCCGGCCGCCCGGCCCAGCCCGCCGAGCGCTCCGCCGAGCCCTTCGAGGGCCTTGGTCAGCTCCGCCGGCACGATCCAGAGCTTGTTCGACTGCCCGTTCGCGATCTGGGGCAGCGCCTGCAGGTACTGGTAGGCGAGCGCCTTCTGGCTCGGGTTGGCCTGGTGGATGGCGTCGAAGACGGTCCGGATCGCCTTGGCCTGCCCCTCGGCCTGGAGGATCCGGGCCTGCCGCTCACCCTCGGCGCGCAGCACCGCGGCCTGCTTCTCGCCCTCGGCGGTGAGAATCTGTGCCTGCTTGTGTCCCTCGGCGTTCAGGATCGCGGCCCGCCGGTCCCGCTCGGCCCGCATCTGCTTCTCCATCGAGTCGCGGATACTCGGCGGCGGCTCGATCGCCTTGATCTCCACCCGGGTCACCTTGATCCCCCAGCGTCCGGTCGTCTCGTCGAGCACGCCGGACAGGTGCCGGTTGATCTCCTCCCGGCTGGTCAGCGCCCGCTCCAGGTCGAGTGAACCGATCACGTTCCGCAGGGTGGTCACGGTCAGCTGCTCGATGGCCTGGAGGAAGTCGGCGATCTCGTACGTCGCCTGCACCGGGTTGACGACCTTGAAGTACAGCACGGTGTCGATCGAGACGACGAGGTTGTCAGAGGTGATCACCGGCTGCGGTGGGAAGTTGACCACCCGCTCCCGCAGGTCGACCTTCTCACGGACCGCGTCGATGAACGGCACCAGCAGGTTGAGCCCGGGCTTGAGGGTGCGGTGGTACCGGCCCAGTCGCTCGATCACGTCCTCGCGCTGCTGCGGCACGATCCGTACCGCCTTGATCAGCGTGATCACCGCGATCAGGGCCACGGCGCCCACCAGTAGGCCGATCACGTCAACCACACCGCTCACCTCCCGGCATCCGGTTTCTCACCCGTTGCGAACTCGTCCCGCCAGACCAGGGCGGTCACGCCTCTGACCTCGATCACCCGGACGCGCTCGCCCGGCGTCAGCACCTGGCTGGCATCGTAGGAGCGGGCCGTCCAGATCTCACCACCGATCTTGACCAGCCCACGCTCGGCGTCGACCTGCTCCAGCACCACCGCCGTGGCGTTGGTGATCGCCTGTACGCCGAACGCCTGCTCCGCCTCGCCGGTCAGCGCCGCCTGCCGGTGCCGCTGGATGGCCGGTCGGGCGAAGAGCAGCGTGAGCCCGGACACCCCGGCGAAGACCGCCGCCTGCACCGGTACCGACGCCCCCAGGGCCGCCGCGCCCGCCGCGGCGAACGCCCCGATCCCGAACATGATCAGAACGAACGTCGTCGTGAAGATCTCCGCAACGGACAGGACGACGCCCACCACGATCCACAGCAGCGGCCCCACCCATCGATCGTGACACGGGCACGCCAACCCGCCCGTCACGGGGATCGCCACGGGTAAGATCGCTACCCTGGCGGCCCGGCCCGGCGGCCGGCTCCGGTGCCCCACGCCACCCAACACCGGCGGCGGGCCCGCGCCGCCGGCCCGCCCGTACGGGTTGACCCGATTCTTCCAGGAGGAGGCACGCGTGGCCCCGCCGTCGTCGGAACCCCGCCCGCTGCTGCCGGAGACGATCCGGCGGATCGACACGCTCGTCGCACACGCCCAGGCCGAGGGTCGGGCCCCATCGCTGATCGTCGGCGTGCTGCGGGACGGCCGGCTGGTGCACGTCGCCACCGCCGGGCAGACGCCCGTCCCCGATCCCGATCTCCAGTACCGGATCGGTTCGATCAGCAAGACGATGACCGCCGTGCTGCTGCTGCGGCAGCGGGACGAGGGCCGGCTCGACCTCGACGATCCGCTGGAGCGCCACCTGCCCGGCACCCCGCTGGGCACGCTCCGGCTGCGCCACCTGCTCAGCCACGTCGGCGGCCTGCAACGCGAACCCGACGGACAGTGGTGGGAACGGTCCCCCGGCGCCGACCTGGACACCCTGCTGGCCGGGCTCACCCCCGAGAAGCTCACCCACCCGCCACACCACACGTTCCACTACTCCAACCTGGCGTACGGCCTGCTCGGCGCGGTACTGGAACGGGTCACCGGACAGCGGTGGTGGGACCTGGTCCGGACCCGGCTGCTCGACCCGCTCGGGATGACCCGCACCACCTACCAGGCGACCGAACCGTTCGCCCGGGGCTACGTCGTGCACCCCTGGCACGGCACGCTGCGGGAGGAACCACGAACCGACACCGGGGCGATGGCCCCGGCCGGCCAGCTCTGGTCCAGCACCCGCGACCTGGCCCGGTGGGCCGCGTTCCTCGCCGACCCGGACCCGCGGGTGCTGGCCCCCGCGACCCTCGCCGAGATGTGCACCCCGGCGGCCATCGCCGACCCGGACGCCTGGACCGCCGGCTACGGGCTCGGCCTGGAACTGCACCGCGTCGGCGACCGGATCTTCGTCGGCCACGGCGGCTCGATGCCCGGCTACGTGGCCACGCTCTCGGTGCACCGGCCGTCCCGGACCGGCGTGGTCGGTTTCGCCAACGCGTACGGCTTCCGCACCGGGGCGCTGTCCCCGCTGGGCCGGCAGGTGCTCACCACCGTGCTGGACCTGGAGCCCGCGCCCCCCGTCCGGCCCTGGCGGCCCGCCACCGCCCCTCCGCCGCCCGAGATCGCCGAACTGACCGGCCGGTGGTGGTGGATGGGTCGGGAACTGGAGGTGAGCTGGGATCCCGAGACCGAGGAGCTCGTCTGGACACCGCTGATCCCGCCGGGCGCGGTGCCCTGGCGCTTCGCCCGGGACGCCGCCGGGCGGTGGCGCGGCCGCTCGGGGGCGAACAACGGCGAGTTCCTCACCGTCCGGCGGGACGCCAGCGGCGCGGTCACCGCGCTGGACATCGCCACGTTCGTCTTCACCCGTAGCCCGCAGGACTGATCGGCGACGCCGTCCCCCTCCCCCGGAGCGCCGTACCCCGCCGTCGCCGTCCCACCGGCAGCCCGGACCGGTCCGGAACCCGTCGCCGGGATCCACGCCCACCCCGCCGTGGCGGGCTGACCGGTCCGCCGCGCGCGGCCACCGTGGGAGGGCGGCACCGCGGCTCAGGACGGTTCGGTCACGAAGTCGATCAGGCGCTCCACCGCGTTGATCAGCGGGGTCTCCACGTCGCGGAAGCTGTTCACCCGGGACAGGATCCGCCGCCACAGCTCGGCCGGTTCGGCCACCCCGAGCGCCGCGCAGACCCCCTCCTTCCACGGCTGCCCCGGTGGCACCACGGGCCAGGCCGGGATCCCGACCGCGGCCGGCTTCACCGCCTGCCAGATGTCGACGTACGGGTGTCCGGCGACCAGGACGTGCGGCGAGGTGACCCCGGCACGGATCCGGCTCTCCTTCGAACCGGCGACCAGGTGGTCGACGAGGACGCCCAGCCGCCGCCCGGGGCCGGGCCCGAACTCACGGACCCGCTCCGCCAGCGCGTCGACGCCGTCCAGCGGTTCCACCACCACGCCCTCGATCCGCAGGTCGTCGCCCCAGATCCGTTCCACCAGCGCGGCGTCGTGGATCCCCTCGACCCAGATCCGGCTGGCCCGGGCGACCCGGGCCGGCGCCCCGTCCACGGCGATGGATCCGGAGGCGGTCCGCCGCCGGGCCGCCGGCGCGGGTTTCGGTGCCGGCCGGCGCAGCGTCACCGGCCTGCCGTCGAGCAGGAACGCCGCCGGCAGCATCGGGAAGTGTCGCCGTCGTCCGTGCCGGTCCTCCAGCACCACGGCGCCCGCCTCGAAACCCACCACCGCACCGCAGAAGCCCGAGTCGGCGTCCTCCACCACCAGGTCGGGCTCGGCCTCCACCTCGGGTACGACCGTGCGTCGCCGCCAGTTCCCGGCAAGCACGTCGTCGCCGTACATCCGTCCCATGGGGGCGACGGTAGTGCACACCGGGCCACCGGTGACGTCAGCACGCCCGGGCGGGCGCGGCGAGACAGGGGCGGGCCGAGCACGTACCCTAGCCGCATGTCTGGCGCACCGGGCGCGGCGATCCTGACGGCACGCCGCTCGAGCCGCTTCGTGACCTGGGTGCGGGCATGGCGTGCCGGCCTGGTGCCGTACGACGAGGTCGCCGACGAGGTCGAGCACGGCGAGGAGCACCACGTCGCCGACGCTCCCGGCACCTGGACCGACGTGCCGCTGCGTGAGGCGCTCGCCACGTTCTCCCGGCTCTCGCCCGACGAGATCCGGCTGGTGCTGCCCGCTCCCGGCGACCCGCGTGGACTGCCCGGCCCGGGCCCGTTCACCTCCGCGGCGCTGCTGGCCGGGGAGGCGGTGGTGGCCCGTGGTCTGGGGGTGATTCCCGAGGTACGCACCCACACCTCCGGGTCGGGGGTGACGTTCGAGACGGTGCTCTGGCGGGTCTACCCGCTGCCCGAGGACGCCCCGGCCGCCCTGCGGGGGCACCCCGACGCCGCAGAGGCGGAGGCCGAACTCGCGACCGCCCTCGCCACCGCGACGGCGGCGCTGACCCGGCTCGACGTCGCCCGGTGGCGTCCGGAGCTGGCCGGTGCCCTCGCCGCGCTGCGCCGGCCGGACAGCGCGGCCGACCTGCCGCCCGGCTTCGATCCACGCGCCCGACGGCTGTTCGCCCGGGCGAGCGTGCTGGACCAGGTGCTCGCCCTGGCCGAGCACGTCGCCCCCGGCGGCTCGGTGAACGCCTACGAGGCACAACAGCGTGACGCCGCGCTCCGCCCGCTCACCGCCGCCTGCCGGCGGGCGATCGTCGCGGCCTGCAACGCACCGCTGTCGGTCTAGCCCGCGGCCGGGCTCCGTCGGGTCCGGTGGCGACGCCGAGGCGGGCGTGGGCGACGCCCGGTGCCCGGACGCCGCCGACGCACGCACCCGATCTCAGCCGGGTCGGACCCGCTTGCGGCCGAGGCCGAGCCGCCGGCCGTGCCGGCGCCGGATCCGCACGCCCCGGACGCCCCGGGTCACCGCGCTCGCACTGCGCGTCGCGTGTCTGCCGCCCCGTTCGGTCCGCAACGGCCGTTTACGCCCGGCCTTGGACAGCTTGCGGCCCAGGTACACGCCCACCTGGGCCGCGAGCTCCTCGGCCCGCCGGGCGAAGGCGAGGCGGCGACGTCGTGTCCGGTTCCGCACCGACCTCAACCGTTCCGTGGCCCCGGTTGCCCTCGCGCGCCGCATCGGCACCACCTCCCCACCCGGGACTTCCCACCGCCGGGCCGGGCAATCCCCGCCCACCCGGTGGGATCGGGTCGGAGACAGGCGCGTGCTGGTGTGGCCGACGGACGGGCCGGGAGGCGGGGCGGGCAGCGGTCACGGCGGTACCGGCCGGGCCGGCCAGGGCCCGGCCGGGTCAGATCTCGTCGATCAGGTCGGCGACCGAGGAGACGATCCGCGACGGGCGGTACGGGTACCGCTCCGCCTCGGCCCTGGTGCTGATCCCGGTCAGCACCAGGATGGTCTCCAGCCCGGCCTCCAGGCCGCAGAGGATGTCCGTGTCCATCCGGTCGCCGATCATCGCCGTCGTCTCGGAGTGCGCGTCGATGGTGTTCAGCGCGGAGCGCATCATCATCGGGTTGGGCTTGCCGACGAAGTACGGTTTCACCCCGGTCGCCTTCGAGATCATGGCGGCGACCGAGCCGACCGCCGGCAGCACACCCTCGACCGACGGCCCGGTCGGGTCGGGGTTGGTGCAGATGAACCGGGCGCCGCCGGCGATCAGGCGTACCGCCTTGGTGATCGCCTCGAAGCTGTAGGTGCGGGTCTCCCCCAGGACGACGTAGTCGGGGGCGTAGTCGGTGAGGACGTACCCGACCTCGTGCAGGGCGGTGGTGAGGCCGGCCTCGCCGATGACGTACGCCGTGCCGTTGGGCCGCTGGTCGGCCAGGAACTGCGCGGTGGCCAGGGCGGCTGTCCAGATCGCCCTCTCGGGTACGTCGAATCCCATCCGGTTCAGCCGGGCCTGGAGGTCCCGGGGGGTGTACAGCGAGTTGTTGGTGAGGATCAGGAACGGCTTGCCCGAGGCACGCAGCCGCCGGATGAACTCGGGCGCACCCGGCACCGGCTGCCCCTCGTGCACCAGTACGCCGTCCATGTCGGTGAGCCAGCTCTCCACCGGCTTACGCTCCGTCACGACCCACCACCTCCGGGCCGGATGACTCGCTGGCTTGACTGGTTCATCGCTCTCCTGATCATGGCCGAGGCTGTCGGCATGGTGCGACCCCGCGCCCGGTGGCCCGGGCGTGCGTGCTTTCGGCCACAGCCGGGTCGGGCGTCAGGGACGCCGGGACGGCGGGCAACAACCGGCCGCGCAGGCGTCCCAGGCGGGCAGCGTACCGAGCCGGCGTCGCGGGACCGTGTCCGCCGGGTTAAGCCGCTCGGTCACCAACTCCCGGACCATGGCCACGAACCGTGGATCGGTTCCGGGGGTGGCGGCCCGGACGTAGTCCAGGCCGAGCTGCTTGGCCGTGCCGGCCGCCTCGGTGTCGAGGTCCCAGACCACCTCCAGGTGGTCGGAGACGAAGCCGATCGGGCTCACCACGACCGAGGTGACCCCCTCCTCCGGCAGGGTCCGCAGGTGGTCGTTGATGTCCGGTTCGAGCCAGGGCACGTGCGGCGGCCCGGAGCGGCTCTGCCAGACCAGGTCGTACCGCAGGTCCGGGGCGGCCGCGGCGGCGACCAGCCGGGCCGTCTCGCGCAGCTGCGCCTCGTACCGGCCGCCCTCCGGCCCGGACGCCGCGGCCATGGAGACCGGCACCGAGTGGGCGGTGAAGACCAGCCGGGTGGTGGCCCGGCGGGCCGCGTCGAGGGTGTTCAGGGCTGCGACGACCGCGTCCGCGTGCGGCTCGACGAAGCCGGGGTGGTCCCAGTACTGCCGTAGCTTGTCGATCCGGGGTGCGTCCGGGCCGACCGCCGCCCGGGCCGCCGCGATGTCCTCCAGGTACTGCCGGCAGGAGGAGTAGCCGGCGTACGCGCTGGTCACGAAGCCCAGCGCGGAGCGGATGCCGTCCGCGCGCATCTGGGCCACGGTGTCGGCGAGCATCGGGTGCCAGTTCCGGTTACCCCAGTAGACCGGCAGGTCGATCCCGTTGGCGGCGAAGTCGGCCCGGATCGCGGCGAGCAGGTCCCGGTTCTGCTGGTTGATCGGCGACACCCCGCCGAAGTGGTGGTAGTGCTCGGCGACCTCGGCCAGCCGCTCCGGCGGCACGTTCCGGCCGCGGGTGACGTTGGCCAGGAACGGCAGGACGTCCTCGGGCCGCTCGGGGCCGCCAAACGAGATCAACACCAGCGCGTCGTACGACATGCGGCCATTGTTCCCCGCCCGGCCGACCGGCTGCCACGAGCCCGTCGCCGCCGCGGTCGCGGTCACCCGACCCGCCGGCACGGCCCCGGCCCGCCGTGGCCCCGCCGGCCGGCGACCTCAGACGCCGAGGGCGTGGAACCCGCCGTCGACGTGGACGATCTCGCCGGTGGTGGCCGGGAACCAGTCGGAGAGCAGCGCCAGACAGGCCCGGGCGGCCGGCTCCTGGTCGGTGAGGGTCCAGCCCAGCGGGGCCCGTTCCGCCCAGGCGTTCTCGAACCGTTCGAAGCCCGGGATCGACTTGGCGGCCATGGTGCGCAGCGGGCCCGCGGAGACGAGGTTGCTCCGGATCCCCTTCGGACCCAGGTGCAGGGCCAGGTAGCGGGAGGCCGACTCCAGACCGGCCTTGGCCACGCCCATCCAGTCGTACACCGGCCACGCCCGGGTGGCGTCGAAGGTGAGCCCGACGATGGCGCTGCCCGGACCCATCAGCGGCAGGGCCGCCATCGCCAGCGCCTTGTACGAGTAGGTCGAAACCTGCACGGCGGTCGCCACGTCCTCCCACGGCGCGTCGAGGAACCCGCCCCCGAGGCAGCTGGGCGGCGCGAAGGCGATGGAGTGGACCACCCCGTCCAGGCCGTCGACGTGTGCGCGGACCCGCTCGGCCAGCGTGTCGAGGTGCTCGCTGTTGGTGACGTCGAGTTCGATCACCGGGGCGGGCTCGGGCAGCCGCTTGGCGATCCGCTCGACGAGCGACATCCGGCCGAAGCCCGTGAGCACCACGGTGGCGCCGTTCTCCTGGGCGAGTTTCGCCACCGAGAACGCGATCGACTGGTCGGTGATGACCCCGGTGACGAGCAGCCGCTTGCCGGCCAGCAGTCCAGACACGTGTACGTCCCTCCTACGCTCGGGCTCGATGGTTTCCAGGACGGTTCGGGTGGTCAGTGGCCCATGCCGAGACCACCGTCGACCGGGATGACCGCGCCGGAGATGTAGCCGGCGGCGTCGGAGGCGAGCCAGGTGACGACCCCGGCCACCTCGTCGGCGGTGGCGATCCGGCCGGCCGGGATCGATTTGAGGATCTCCGCCCGACGCTCCTCGGAGAGGACCGCCGTCATGTCGGTGTCGACGAAGCCGGGAGCCACCACGTTCGCGGTGACGTTCCGGGTTCCCAGTTCCCGGGTGATCGACCGGGCCACGCCGACCAGGCCGGCCTTGCTCGCCGCGTAGTTGACCTGACCCGCACCCCCGCTCAGCCCGACGACCGAGGAGATGAAGATCATGCGTCCCCATCGCCCGCGGACCATCCTGGTCGCCGCCCGCCTGGCACAGCGCCACGCACCGGTCAGGTTGGTGTCGAGGACCGAGGCGAACTGCTCCTCGGTCATCCGCATCAGCAACGTGTCCTGGGTGATCCCGGCGTTGGCGACCAGCACCTCGACCGGGCCGAACTCCGCCTCGACGGCCGAGAACGCCGCGTCGACCTGCGCGCTGTCGGTGACGTCGCACTGCACGCCGAACAGGTCGGCGGGTGGTTTGCTGCCCCGGTGGGTCACCGCCACCCGGTCACCCTGCTTGGCGAAGGCCTGGGCGATGGCCAGGCCGATGCCCCGGTTGCCCCCGGTCACCAGCACAGTTCGGGCCACGGCGTCTCCTCCTCCTGATCTGGCTGCGGCGCACGATGGTGCGCGATGGAGACTAGGCGCTACCGGTAGGTAAGCAGTAACCGGGGCGCCCCGCACCAGCCCGGGATGACGTGGGACGTCGCCCGTCGCGGGCACCGGCGCCGAGGATCGGACCGCCACGGTCCGCAGCCGCCCCCGCCGATTTCGATCCGGCGACGGCCCGGGTGTACGATGGCTCGCGTTGCCGGCCTTTCGACGTGTGGAGGTGATCGCTGTGCGAGATAGCGATCCTTCCAGTCATGGCCGGGCCGTTCGTCAGTCCGCCTGAGCCATGACGTGCCGGGCCGACTGACCCCGCCTCGCTCCACACCGCAGCTTCGCTCCCCGGATCGTCGTCCGGGAGTGCCCGTGGGCTGTGTGCCTGCCGGACATGACGGTGTCATGCCGGGCCGCCGGTGTGGAGTCGCTCGGCCACGACTTCGTGTGCGCGCTCGCTGATCCCCGATCCACCCACCGCCCGGCCCTGCGCCGGCCAGGGGAGTCCTCAGTCGCCACCGGAGAGTGAAACATGCACCGTTACGTCGCCCCGCTGGGCTTCACCCTCGCTGCGGCCTGGGTCGTGGTGCTCTTCGTGCTGGTCCACTCGGCCCCGTGACTCCACTCGGCCCCGCAACCGACCGGAACCGTCGCCCCGCCCGCACCCGACCCTTCGTCCGGCCGCGTGGTGCCCGGCCGGTCCGTGCGGACCGGCCGGGCACCACGCGCGACCGCTGGCCTCAGACCAGCCGGGAGGTCCAGAGCAGACTCAACCCCGCCGCGCAGAGCGCCAGCAGCAGCGCTACTCCCGCGTACCAGTGGGTGATCTCGCGTGGCTCGATCCGGTACCCGATCGAGCTGCCCATGTCCTGGTACACCTGCTTCAGCTCGCTCATCGAGGCCGCCTCGTAGAAGTACCCGTTGGTGGTCTCGGCGAGTTCGGCCAGCGCCAGTCGGTCCACCGGCACCCGCTGCACCTGGCCACCGATGTTCACCTGGCCGGAGTCGGTGCCGAAGGCGATCGTGGAGACCGGTACGTTCGCCGCCTGCGCCGCCGCGGCGGCCTCCTCGATCGACCGTCCCGCGGTCCGGTAACCGTCCGAGAGCAGCACGATCCGGGCCGGCGGGATCCCCTGGGCGCCGTCGGCCGGCACCGTCCGGATCGCCTCCAGGCAGGTGAAGACCGCCTCACCGGTCGCGGTCGCCTCGGCCAGCACCAGGCCGTCGATCGCCTGGGTCACCGCCACCCGGTCCTTGGTCGGCGGAACCAGCACGTTCGCCGACTTGGCGAACGACACCAGCCCGACGTTGTACGTCGGCGGCAGCTCGGCGACGAACTGCTTGGCCGCCTCCTGGGCCGCCTCCAGTCGGTTGGGCGCCACGTCGTCGGCCTCCATCGACAGCGAGACGTCGATGGCGAGCATGATCGTCGCCCGTTCCAGCGGCTCCCTGCGGTCCACCGACGGGCGCGCCAACGCGGTGGCGAGGACCAGCAGGGCGAGGAGGAGGACGCCGGCCGCGGCGTGTCGACGCCAGCCCAGCCCCTTCGGGGCGAGCGTACGGAGCAGTTCCACGTTGGTGAACCGGAGCGCGTACGTCCGGCGGTGCAGCTGGCGCCAGACGTACGCCGCGGCGAGGGCGAGCACCGGCAGCACGGCCAGCAGCCACCATGGTTCGAGAAATCGGATCATCGTGTCGTCCCCCGGGTGCGCGCGTGTCGCTGCGCGGCCACGAAGCGCACCATGTCCAGCAGCCAGTCGGAGTCGGTCCGCAACCGCAGGTGCGCCGCGCCGGCGGCGCGCAGCGCGTGGGCGATCGCGGTGCGTTGGGCGGCGGCCGCGGCGGCGTACCGCTGCCGCAGCCGTGGATCGGCGGTCTGTACCTCGTGCAGCTCGCCGGTCTCCGGATCGACGACGGGCAACACCCCGACGTCCGGCAGTTCCAGCTCACGCGGGTCGACGATCTCGATGGCGAGCACGTCGTGCCGGACGCCGAGCTTGCGTACCGGTCGCCCCCACTGCTGCGGCGGCGCCAGGAAGTCCGAGATGACCACCGCCACCCCGCGCCGCCGCGGCGGCCGGTTGAGCGCGTCGATGAGGGCGCCGAGATCGGCCCGCCCGGGCCGGATCGTGGTCCCGGCGATGGTCCGCAGCAGACCCTGCGCCTCCTTGCGCCCGCTGCGGGCCGGCAACCGCAGGATGCCGGGGCCGGCGGCGGTGCCCGGCCCGGCGCCGACACCGCCGCTGCCGATCACCGCTCCGACCCGGTTGCCGCCCCGGGCGGTCAGGTGGACGACCGCCGCCGCGGCGGCGACCGCCAGATCCCGCTTCAGGCAGCGGCCGGTGCCGAAGTCGAGGCTGGCCGACAGGTCCACCGCCAGCCAGGTCTCCAACTCCCGGTCGGCGACGGTCTGCCGGACGTGCGGCACGGTCGTGCGTGCGGTGACCGGCCAGTCCATCCGTCGTACGTCGTCGCCGGGGCGGTACTCCCGGGACTCCCCCGCCTCGGTGCCCGGACCGGGCAGCAGGCCGAGGTAGTCGCCCTGCAGGAGCCCGTCCAGTTTCCGGGTGACCAGCAGCTGCAGCCGGGAGAGGACCGCCTCGACCCGCCCCGGACCCGCGCCGGTCGCCGCGCCGCCCACCCGGCCCGCGTCGCCGCTGGTCGCCGTCCGCTCCCTCATGCCGACGGGCGCCCCGGCCAGGCCGGACCGGAGACCGGCGGCGGCACGGCTCCGGGAGCGGGTCCGGACAGGACACCCGGCACGGGAGCAGCCGGCGGGGTGGCGTGCTGACGAGGCGCGACGGACGGAGGCGGGATGGTCGACATCACCCGGTCCACCACGTGGTCGGCCGGGATGTTGTCGGCGAGCGCGTCGTAGCTGAGCACCAGCCGGTGCCGGAGGATGTCGGGGGCGATGTCCTGGACGTCCTGGGGCAGGGCGTAGTCGCGACCGCGCATCAGGGCGAGGGCGCGGGTGGCCCGGACGATGCCGAGCGAGGCGCGCGGACTGGCGCCGTACTGGATGAGCTGGGCGACGTCGGGCATGCCGTGCTCGGCCGGTGCCCGGGTGGCGACGACCAGCCGTACCGCGTAGTCGATCAGCGCGTTGTGGACGAAGACCTGGTCGGCCTTCTGCTGCAGCGCGAGCAGCTCGACCGGGGTGAGGACCGAGACCGGTTCCGGGGCGCGGACCCCCATCCGGTAGACGATCTCCCGCTCCTCGGCGTCGGTCGGATACCCGACAATGACCTTCAACAGGAAGCGGTCCCGCTGCGCCTCGGGCAGGGGATAGACGCCCTCCTGCTCGATCGGGTTCTGCGTCGCCATCACCAGGAACGGGTTCGGCACCGGGTAGGTCTGGCCACCGATCGAGACCTGCCGCTCGGACATCACCTCGAGCAGCGCGGACTGCACCTTCGCCGGTGCCCGGTTGATCTCGTCGGCGAGCAGGAAGTTGACGAAGACCGGGCCCAGCTCGACGTCGAACTTCTCGCTCGACTGCCGGTAGATCCGGGTGCCCACCAGGTCCGCCGGCACCAGGTCCGGGGTGAACTGGACACGCGCGAACGTACCGCCGACGACCTTGGCGAGGGTCTCCACGGCGAGGGTCTTCGCCACGCCGGGCACCCCCTCCAGCAGGCAGTGCCCGCGGGCCAGCAGGGCGACGAACATCCGCTCCACCATGCGGTCCTGCCCGACGATCACCCTCTTGACCTCGAACAGCGCGCGTTCCAGCAGGGTGGCGTCCTCGGCCGGGGTCGTCGTGCCCGAGGCGGGGGCGCCCCGGGAGACGTCGGGCGGAGTAGGGACGTCGGGCGTGGTCGGCTGGGCCACCGGTCCTCCACAGCAGGGTCACGGAATGGGATGCGTCGGCAACGTGCCGCTCCAACTCTCGCACGTCAACTTGAGAAGCCGCGAAGGGAGAACGGGATTCGCGGACCCCGGTCGCGCCGGGGCGCGGCGTACACTCGCCGCCGTGAGCGACCCGTTCCCCGGCGAGGACCCGCTGACCTGTTCCGCCCGGGGCTGCCGCGCATCCGCGATGTGGGCCCTGCGCTGGAACAACCCCCGCCTGCACCCGCCGGAACGGCGGAAGGTCTGGCTCGCCTGTGCCGAGCACCGGAGATCGCTCGCCGACTTTCTCGACGCGCGTGGGTTCCTCCGCGAGGTCGTCGCGGCCGGACGATCGCCTACGCTCGACGCGTGAGGCGAGCGAGGCGCGCGACGTGAGCGGACGGGGTGACATGAGCGGACCGGAGGACACCGGATCACCGGGCGGCGCCGACGTACCCGGCGGCGTCGGCGGGACGGGAGAGGCCGGTCCCGCCGGCGCGGGCCGGCCGGCACCCGGTGCGGATGCCGGCGGGTACACCACCACCCCACCGACCGGGCCCGCACCCACCACCCCACCGACCGCGCCCGTCGACCCCCTCGAACCGTGGCCGGAGACCGTCGACTGGCAGCCGGTGTCCCGGGACCTGGTCTGGGTGGAGGCACTGCGGCTGGGGATAGGCGTGGTCATCGTGCTCGCCGGTCTCGGCGTCGGGTTCGCCCTGACCGGACACTGGCTCTGCGTCCTCGGCCTGGTGTTGACCGTCCTGGCCACGGTGTGGCGGCTGACCGTCATCGTGCGCGCCGTCAACGCCTGGGGATACGCCGAGCGCGACCACGACCTGCTGGTCCGGCACGGCCTGCTGGTCCGGCGGCTGTCGATCGTGCCGTACGCCCGGATGCAGTTCGTCGACGTCACCGCCGGGCCGCTGGAACGGGCCTTCAACCTGGCGACCGTGCAGTTGCACACCGCCGCCGCCGCGAGCGACGCCCGGGTGCCCGGGCTGCGTCCCGCCGAGGCCTCCCGACTCCGGGACCGGCTGACCGCCCTCGGCGAGGACCGGGCGGAGGGCCTGTGACCGCGGGCCCGGCCACGGAACCCCGGCGGCGGCTCCACCCGCTCAGTCCGCTGCTGCACGGCGCGAAGTCCCTCGTGGTGATCGTCGCCGCGCTCTCCTGGTCCACCCTGTCCCGGGTCGGGATCGCCTGGTTCGCGGTGCTGGTGGCGGTGCTGCTGGTCGGCGCGCTGGTGCTGTCGGTCGTCAGCTGGTACTTCACCGGCTACCACGTCGTCGGTCGGGAGCTGCGGATCCACGAGGGTCTGCTGTGGCGGCGGACCCGGGCGATCCCGCTGGAGCGCCTTCAGGCGGTCGAGGTGGTGCGACCACTGCTCGCCCAGCTCACCGGCCTGGCCGAACTCCGGTTGGAGGTGGTCGGTGGGGACAAGACGGAGGCGCCACTGGCGTACCTCACGGTGGCCGACGCCGTCACCCTGCGGGAACGTCTGCTGACGCTGGCCGGCCGGACCCCGACGGCCGGTGTGCCGGCCGCGGGTCTGCTGCCCGGGCAGCCGACGCCGGTACCACCGGGTGAGCAGGGCGGTCCGTCGGCACCGCCCGCCGTGCCGGTGCCGGGACTGCCGAGAATCGTCATCGGCGCCGGCACGGTTCCCGGCCGGCACCTGCACACCGTCGCGAACCGGGACCTTCTGGTCAGTCAGCTCCTCACCCCGCAGGCGTTCTTCCTGCCGTTCGGGGTCGCCTTCGTCCTGGCGCAGTTCCTCACCGAGGGCTCCTGGTCGTTCATCGCCGTCGCCAGCACCCTCACCGCGATGGCCGGAGTGATCCTCCAGCCGATCCGGCGGGTCCTCGACGACTGGGGGTTCCAGGTGGCCCGCGACGACGCCGCGCTCCGGGTCCGGCACGGGCTGTTGGAGACCCGGGCGCAGGCCGTACCGCTGGACCGGCTGCAGGCCGTGACCGTGACCTGGCCGCTGCTCTGGCGGACGAAGGGCTGGCTGCGACTGCGCCTCTCCGTGGCCGGGTACGCGTTCGGCGAGGCGGGCGAGCGGAACCACCCGGACCGGCTGCTGCCGGTCGGTGACCTGGCGACCGCACAGCGGATCATCGCCGAGGTCATCCCCGGCGAGACACTCTCCCGCACGCTGACCCCGCCGCCGGCCCGGGCACGCTGGCTTCATCCGCTGGCCGCCAACGCCCTCGGCGCCGGTCTCTCCGCGCAGGTCTTCGCGGTCCGCTCCGGGCTGCTGACCAGGGAACTGCTCGTCGTGCCGTACGCCCGGATCCAGAGTGTCCGGGTCGTGCAGGGGCCGGTGCAGCGGCGGCTGCGGCTGGCGACCGTGTACGCGGACACCGCGGGCGGGCCCAGCGCGGCCGCCCGGGACCGTGACGTGCGCGAGGCGTGGGCCCTGGCGGCGGAGTTGACGGCGCGGGCGCGCGCCGCCCGGCTCAGCGCCCGAGGTTGACCGCCCGGTCGGGTCCTCCCTCGCCCTCGCCGTGTCGCCCGGGATCGCCCGGTGTCCCGCCCGGGTCCGGATCCGGTGCCGGCTCGGAACCCTCCACCGCCGTGCCGTCGCCGCCGGTGGTCCCGGTGGCCGCCCCGGGCCCGCCCGCCCGGCGGGCCTTCCTGGCCGCCCACCACCGTTCGGCCAGACCGACGACGAGGAAGGTCAGCCCGACGTACACCCAACCGACCAGGACGTCGATCATGTAGTGCTCACCGGCGTAGACCAGGGTGAAGGTCATCGCCAGTGGATAGGAGAGCAACAGCGGCCACCAGCGGCGCCGGGTGGCGCCGAGGAAGTACACGACCACGAAGAGCGCCCAGGCGGTGTGCAGCGACGGCATCGCGGCGACCGGGTTGGCGGCGATCTGGCCGGCGTTGAGCAGGTTGCCGGCGCCGTGCATGCCGAGCTCGCGCCAGCCGCGGGTGGAGATGCGGGCCACCTCCTCCAGCATCCCGTACTGTGCGGCCCACCAGGGCGGTGCCGCCGGGTAGAGGAAGTAGGTGGCCAGGCCGGCGGCGCAGAGGAAGCCCCAGCGGCGCATGTACGACGCCCAGCGGGCACGGTCGCGCAGCCACAGCACCACCGCGGCGGCCAGGGTGACCACGAAGTGTGAGAAGTACACCCAGCTGACCAGGACGTCCCACCAGTGCACGCCCTCCGGGTCGTAGAGGTGCCGCTGCAGCCAGATCGTCGGCACCTCGCCGTCGAGTACCCAGCCGAACATCCACCGGTCGGCGGCGATCAGCTCGACGGCGTGCGGGGTCGCCCCGTTGTCGGCGAACCCTCGGGAGAGGTTGTACACCGCCAGCAGCAGCACCACCGGCACCCAGTCCCGGGCGAAGCCGAGATGGGTGCGCCATGGTCGCTCGCTGCGCCACGCGATGGTGGCGGTCCACAGCCAGACGAAGGCGTAGACCGGGTCGGTGGGAAGCCCGATCAGCAGCCAGCAGGTGACGAAGGCCACCGCCCAGATCGACATGGCGACGAGGCGTCGACGACCTGGGCCTCCGACAGGGCGGCCGGGGGAAACGGGTGCTGTGGCGGACGAGGTGTCCCGGACGGTGGCGCGCATCGCGTTCAGGTTAGTGGCGCCCGAACCGACGGCCGCGGCAGGGACGGCGCACGGCACGGGTGCGGCGCACACCCGGGGTCCGCCCGCCCCGTGGGCGCGTCGGCTGGTCCCCGTCAGCCCGGTGTCGGTCCCGATCAGAGGGATCCAGGGCCTAGGCTCTGCTCATGGAGCAGGAAACAGCCACGGCGCGGTCTGGGCCGCAACAGCCGGAGCAGCTCTTTCCGCCGGGCCTCACCGCCCGGGTCGAACTGACCGTCACCGACGCCGACACCGCGCAGACGGTCGGCTCGGGCGACGTGCCGGTGCTGGGGACCCCACGGGTTTTGGCGCTGGCCGAGGCGGCCACGGTGGCCGCGACCGCGAGCCGGTTGCCGGCCGGGACGACCACGGTGGGAACGCGGGTGGAACTCGACCACCGGGTGCCGACGCCGGTCGGCCGCACGGCCGTGGCCCGGGCGCGGCTGGCCAAGGTCGACGGTCGGCGCCTGCTGTTCGAGGTCACCGTGACCGAGGGGACGACGACCGTCGCCGAGGGTCGGGTGGAGCGGGTCCTGGTCGACCGGCAGCGGTTCCTGGCGCGGGCGTTCGGGTCGGCATGACCACCCGGAGCGAGGCCGTCGGCCGGGGCGGCCGCCCAGACCGGGACACCGGCGGGCGCGGCGGGGAGACGTCGTGACCGTCGCCTTCACCGAGGTCGCCGACGGGGTGTACGTGCTGCGCCAGCCGGTGCTCGACGTCAACGTGACCCTGGTCGTCGGGGACGGGGCGGCGCTGGTGGTGGACACCCTCTCCACCACGGCCCAGGCCGCCGAGCTGGCCGCCGCCGCCCGCCGTCTCACCCGGGACCCGTTCATCCTGGTCAACACCCACCACCACTTCGACCACTGCTTCGGCAACGCCACCCTGGCCGGCGACCCGCCCGGTCCGATCTACGCCCACCAGTTCACCTGCGAACTGCTCCGGGACCACCCGCAGCTGGTCCGCCGGCAGGCCTACGACGAGGTGCTTCCCGCCGAACCGGAGCTCGCCACCGAGGTGGCCCGGGTCCCGGTTCTCGCCCCCACCCATCCGGTCGGCGCCGAGACGACGCTGGACGTCGGCGGCCGGCCGGTGGTGCTGCGGCACCTGGGCCGGGGCCACACCGCGGGGGACCTGGTGGTGCTGGTGCCGGACGCCGACGTCCTGGTCGCGGGCGACCTGATCGAGGAGAGCGGGCCACCGGCGTTCGAGGACGCGTACCCGTTGGAGTGGGTGGAGACCGTGGCCGCGCTGCTCCGCCTCACCACGCCGGCCTCGGTCGTGGTGCCCGGGCACGGCGCGGTGGTCGGACCGGACTTCGTCCGCCGCCAGCACGAGGATCTGGCCGCGTTGGCGTGGCTGATCCGGGACGGCCACGCCGACCACTCCCCCGCCGAGCAGATCGCCCGGCACGCTCCGTTCGAGCCGGGGGTGGCGCTGACCGCCGTCCGGCGCGGCTACGCCGAGCTGCGCGGCGACCTCTGAGTCGCCCCGGGCGGCCCTGTCGTGGGGGTCGTTCCGACGTCCGGGGTTGGTTCCGAACTCCTGGGGGTTGGTACCCGGATCCCCGCCGGTCCCGTCCCGGGCGACGCGACCGACGTCCGTCGTCGGGGGGACGGTCGGTCAGTCCGGAAAGCGACGGCTGACGTCCGCCCGGGTGGGCATCGCGACCGCCCCTCCGGGCGACTCGCAGACCAGCGCGGCAACCCGCAGGGCGAAACGCACCCGCTCGTGCCAGCCGGCGGCGTCGGTGGGCAGGCCGTCGGCGAGCAGCTCCGCGATCAGTGCCGCCATGACCGAGTCCCCCGCGCCGGTCGCGTCGACCGCCTCGACCCTGGGCGCGGGCAGCCACTCGGCCCTTCCCTCGGGCCCCGCCGAGACCAGCGCCCCCCGCGGGCCGCTGGTGACCACGACGGTCCTGGCGCCGAGCGCCCGCAGCCGTTCCGCCGCCGCCTCGGCGACGCGGTCGCTGTCGGCACCGCCCGGCGGCGTGCCCCGGCCCCCGGCCGGACGCACACCCCCGGACACCCCCGCCACGACCGCAGGCCGCGAACCGTAGAGCACCTCGGCGTCGGCGACGCTGAGCTTCACGAGGTCGGCGGAGGAGGCGAACTCCTCGACCACGGCCCGTGCCCCGGCCACCGCCGTCCGGTCCGGCAGCAGCCGGGGCCGGACGTTGGGGTCGAAGACCCGCCAGCCGGTCGCGAGAGCCCAGGCCCGCCGGGCGGCGGCGAGCACCGGTGGGCACAGCAGCGCGATCGAGCCGGCGTAGACCACCGCCGCCCCCGTCACCAGGGATACGTCGAGATCCTCCGGCCCGAGCAGACCGTACGAGGGCGGGCTGCCGTAGAACCGGAAGTCGGGCTCGGCGCCGGAGAACGTCACCACGCCGAGCGTGGTGGCGACGGCCTGCTCCCGTACCCCGCGCTGGCCCACCCCGGCCGCGGTGAGCAGGTTTCTGATCCGTCCGGCCAGCACGTCGTCGCCGAGCGACCCGACGAACTCCACCGCGCCGCCCAGCCGGGCCACCCCGACGGCGACGTTGAGCGGGGCCCCGCCAACCGCCTGCCGGTAGACCGGAACGCCGTCGCACTCCCCGTCCAGCAGATCGACGAGCGCCTCGCCGAGCACCATCGCGTACCGCATCCGTCCTCCCTGTCGGCCCGGCGGTTGCCGGTCCGGGCGACTCCGCCGGCGACCGCCCGGGAACCACCCGGCACACCGACCCTGTCACACCCGGCGGTCCGGGCGAGAGGCACCCGGGTCGAGCGGCGCTGACACCGAGAACCGTTTCGTCATTGAAAAGTACCTATTGCATCTGGCGCGGATCCATGGTGCTATTGGTCGTACCGAGCCAGTGCGGGGGCTGACGCACTGTGCCGGGTGCCGCAGGGGCCGCGCGAGGGCACGCATCCGTAGTCGAACCGTGAGTTGCGCCCGCCGTCCTGCCCGCCGGCAGATCCAGCCCGTCAGCGCCGCGGGCCAGTGCGGCGGTATCGCAACCCGTCTCGATCAGCGGGCACCCGCGCCCTACGCGGGTCTTTCCCAGGTTGTCCGCCGCGCCGTCCCGCGCTGCGGCACTGCCTCATGAAGGAGAATCTCGGTGATACGTCTACGCAGAGTCGCGGTCGTCGGTGCCGTGGCCGCGCTCACCGCCGGCGTGCTCGCGGTGGTGAATCCCACTCCGGCCGCCGCCCACGGCGCCGCCATGGTTCCCGGCAGCCGGACCTACCTCTGCTGGCGGGACGGGCTCAGCCCGACCGGGCAGATCATCCCCAACAACCCCGCCTGTGCGGCCGCGGTCGCGGTGAGCGGGGCCAACTCGCTCTACAACTGGTTCAGCGTGCTGCGCTCGGACGCGGGTGGGCGGACCGTCGGCTACATCCCGGACGGCCAGCTGTGCAGCGGTGGGAACCCCGGCTTCCTGGGGTACGACCTGGCCCGTGACGACTGGCCGCTGACCCACCTGACCGCCGGCGCCACCATCGAGTTCCGGTACAGCAACTGGGCGCACCACCCGGGTACCTTCTACTTCTACGTGACCCGGGACAGCTGGAGCCCGACCCGTCCGCTGGCCTGGAGCGACCTGGAGTCGGAGCCGTTCCTGACCGTGACCAACCCGCCGCAGCGGGGCGCGGTCGGCACCAACGACGGCCACTACTACTTCACCGGTCGGCTGCCGAACAAGAGCGGCCGGCACATCATCTACTCCCGCTGGGTCCGCTCGGACAGCCAGGAGAACTTCTTCGGCTGCTCCGACGTGGTCTTCGACGGCGGCAACGGCGAGGTGACCGGCATCGGGTCGGGTAGCGGCCCGACCACCCCGCCGACCACGCCGCCCACCACGCCGCCGACCACGCCGCCCACCACCCCGCCGACCACGCCGGGCGGCAGCACCGGCTGCGCCGCCACCTACCAGGTCGTCGGTAGCTGGACCGGTGGCTTCCAGGCGGAGGTGACGGTCCGCAACACCGGTACGGCCCCGCTCAACGGCTGGACCATCCAGTGGACCTTCGCCAACGGCGAGACGGTCGGCAGCCTCTGGAACGGCCAGCACAGCCAGAGCGGCAGCACCGTGACGGTGCGTAACGTCGACCACAACGGTAGCCTCGCCCCCGGGGCGAGCACGTCGTTCGGCTTCGTCGGCAGCGGCAGCACCGGCGCGACGCCGACGCCCACCTGCACCAGCGCGTAACCACCACCGCACACCACGGCGGGCCCGGCGCCAGCGCGCCGGGCCCGCCCTGCTGGTCGGTCAGATCCGGGCCGGGGTCGCACCGCGCCGCGTGCCCGGTGTCGCGCTCAACGGACCATCGACCCCACGACCGGCTTGGTCAGCAGCGCCGACTGGTTGCGCTCGATCCCGGGGTCGAGGGTGCGGGCCACGAAGATCGCGTGCCAGACACAGAAGATCAACACCGTCCAGACCTTGCGCGAGTGGTCCGCCTCGCCCCGCTTGTGCTCGTCGAGCAGGCGCATCGCGTACGACAGGTCCAGCAGTTCCCCGGCGCCGGAGATCGACAGGATGTGACGGGCCCACTCGTACATCTCGCCGGCCAGCCAGACCCGGGTCGGGGTCGGGAAACCGAGCTTGCGCCGGTTCACGATGGCCGGCGGAACGACCCCGTTCAGGGCCTGCCGCAGCGCGTACTTGGTGGTGTCGGAGCGCGGCGGCAGCTTCAGCTCCACCGGGATGCCGGCCGCCACCTCGAAGACCTCCCGGTCCAGGAACGGCACCCGCACCTCCAGTGAGTGCGCCATCGAGATCCGGTCCGCCTTCACCAGGATGTCGCCGCGCAGCCAGGTGTAGAGGTCGACGTACTGCATCTTGGTGACGTCGTCCAGCTCGGTGCACTCGGCGTAGATCGGGGCGGTGACGTCGGTGTACCGCACCGAGGGGTCGTAGCGGCGCAACAGCTTCTGCTTCTCCTCCTCGGTGAACATCCGCGCGTTGCCGTAGTAGCGCTGCTCGATCGGGGTGGTGCCGCGCTCCAGGAAGCTCTTGCCCTTGACCCCCTGCGGGATCGCCCGGGAGACCGCGCGCAGCCCCTTCTGCAGCGCGTCGGGCAGGTTGTTGACCGCGCTGAGCGACAGCGGCTCCCGGTAGATCGTGTAACCGCCGAAGAACTCGTCCGCCCCCTCGCCGGAGAGGACCACCGTGACGTGCTCGGCGGCCTTCTTGGCCACGAAGTAGAGCGGCACCAGGGCCGGGTCCGCCACCGGGTCGTCCAGGTGCCAGACGATCTTCGGCAGCGCGTTCATCATGTCGTGCGGCCCGATCTTGGTCGGGATGGTGGTGACCTCCAGATGCCGCGCGGAGTCCTGAGCCACCTCGATCTCCGAGTAGCCCGGTACGTCGTACCCGACGGTGAAGGTCAGGATGTTCGGGTTGAACTCCCGGGCCAGCGCCACCACCGCGGTGGAGTCGATACCGCTGGAGAGGAACGCACCGACCGGCACGTCGGCCCGCATGTGCAACCGGACGCTCTCGCGCAGTGTCTCGCGGATCTGGTGGTAGAGCCGCTCCGGCTCGGGCACCGGCGCCGGCCGGAAGACCGGCCGGTACCAGCGCCGGATCTCGATCTGCTGCCCGGGCGACCAGGTCAGGTACTCACCCGAGCCGATCCGGCTGATCCCCCGGTGCAGCGTGCCCGGCTCCGGGACGTACTGCAGGGTCAGGTAGTGCGACAGGTTGGCGCTGTCCACACCCGCGTCGCCCTGCTGCGCCGAGGGTGCGAACGGCAGCAACGCCTTCTTCTCCGACGCCAGGTAGAGCCCGTCCGGCGTCTGCAGGTAGTACAGCGGCTTGATGCCGAAGTAGTCCCGGGCACCGAAGGCCCGGCGCAGGTGCCGGTCCCAGATCACGAACGCGAACATGCCGCGCAGCCGGGTGAGGACCTGCTCGCCCCAGTAGTGGAAGCCGGCGACGATCACCTCGCCGTCGCCCTGGGTGGCGAACTGGGCGCCGAAGTCCCGGGCCAGCTCCTCACGCAACTCCAGGTAGTTGTAGATCTCGCCGTTGAAGGTCAGCAGGTAACGGCCGTTGGCGTACGGAAGCGGCTCGTGGCTGAGCGCCACGTCGATGATCGACAGACGCTTGTGCGCGAACACGGCGTCGCTGTACCCGTCCGGGGTCGAGATCACCTCCACCCCGGTCTCGTCCGGTCCCCGGTGGTGCAGGCATTCCAATGCGCCGGCGATGGCGTCTCGGTGTGCGCCGGCGGTGCCGTGCGCGCTGAAGAAGGCCAGGAGTCCGCACATGGCGGTCATCTTTCCACGCCGATCCCGACGGCGTGCCGGCACCAGCGGCAGCCGGAAACATGGGTGACGCCGGGCTGCCGCCACGGCGTCGACGCGGTACGGTCGCTACAGGCCCGACGGGTTGATCCACACCGGCGGCGCGGACGGGACCGGCTCACCGGGACCGGGAACGTCAGCAGACCGGGATCACCGGGACGACGCGAGGGAGGAGCGGCGATGTCAGAGGAGCGGACCGACACCACGGCGGAGCCGGCGCAGACCGGGTCGGCGCGGGTCGGGACGGCCAGGACCGAGTCACACGACCCGGACTTCCCGGAGAGGTTCCTCGCCTTCATGCGACAGGGGTGGCGGGACACCGAACTGCCGGTCACCCCGCGCCCCGAGGTGCCCAACTACGCCAAGCGCCGGGCCGCCCTCTCCGCGGCGTTCCCCGGCGAGACCCTGGTGATCCCGACCGGTCGGGAGCGGGTACGGGCCAACGACACCTCGTACCGGTTCCGGCCCGGCAGCGACTTCTTCTACCTGACCGGTGACCACGACCCCGACAGCGTCCTGGTCATGCACCCCAACGGCTCCGGCCACGACGCGGTGCTGTACATGCGGCCCCGGTCGTCCCGCGAGAGTGACGAGTTCTTCCGGAGCCGGGACGGCGAGCTCTGGGTGGGTCGCCGGCACACCCTGGCCGAGAAGTCGACCGAGCTCGGCATCGAGACCGCCCCGCTGGCCGAACTGGCCGACGCCCTGGCCGGCTGTGCCCCGGGGCGGACCCGGGTGCTCCGTGGTCTGGACCCGTCGGTCGACGCCGCGATCCTGCCGTACGAGCCCCGACCCTCCGGCGGCGCCGCCGACGCGTCCGCGCTCGGCCGGGATCGGGAGCTCGCCGCGGTGCTGTCCGAGCAGAAGCTGGTCAAGGACGAGTGGGAGATCGCCCAGCTCCAGGAGGCGATCGACGCCACGGTCCGCGGCTTCGAGGACGTCGCGCGGGTCCTTCCCGCCGACCGGCCGGTCTCCGAGCGGCTGCTGGAGGGCGTCTTCGGACTGCGCGCCCGGCACGACGGCAACGACGTCGGCTACAGCTCGATCGTCGGCGCCGGCGCGCACGCCACGATCCTGCACTGGCACCACAACAACGGCCGCACCCGACCGGGCGAGCTCCTGCTGATGGACATGGGTGTGGAGGGGCGGAACCTCTACACGGCGGACGTGACCCGGGTGCTCCCGGTCTCCGGCACCTTCACCGCCCTGCAACGGCAGGTCTACGAGATCGTCTACGCGTCGCAGCAGGCCGGCATCGACGCCATCCGCCCCGGGGTGGCGTTCCGGGACGTCCACCGCACCTGCATGCGGGTGCTCGCCGAGGGCCTGGCCGACCTGGGACTGCTGCCGGTCAGCGTCGACGAGGCGATGGACGAGCAGTCGATGCTCTACCGCCGCTGGACCCTGCACGGCTTCGGGCACATGCTCGGCATCGACGTACACGACTGCGCGAACGCCCGCAAGGAGCGCTACCGCGACGGCACCCTGGGCGAGGGCTACGTGCTGACGGTCGAGCCCGGGCTCTACTTCCAGCCCGAGGACGAGCTGGTCCCGGCCGAGTTGCGGGGTATCGGGATCCGGATCGAGGACGACGTGCTGGTCACGGCGCAGGGCGCGGTGAATCTGTCCGCGGGGTTGCCGCGGCGTGCCGACGAGGTGGAGGCGTGGCTGGAGGCCCAGCGCGCCGCCGGGCCGCGCCTGCCCGGCTGAGCCGCGCCGGCCGCTCCCGGCGGGCGGCAGGCGTTCGTGGGGTCGCTACCGGTAACCCGCAACGCTACGATAGCGCTGCGTTACCATCCCGTGGTGCTGGGGAGGCGGTGTGTCCGGAAACGCCCTCGGAGAGCCGCCTCGCGCTCCCACCAAGAGCCTGCTCCGGTTCCTGTTCGTGGTTTCCGGGGTGGTCGCGTTCGTCAGCGGCTACCTCGGACTCGCGGCGTATCTGGGGCCGGACGCGGGCCCACTCGACCTCGTCTACTACGACCTGCAGCTCTTCGTGCTCGGCTCGCCGCCGCTCGACGACGGCGGTCCGTTCCCGCCGTCGCTCGACCTGGCACGCTTCCTCGCCCCGGCGGTCACCGGGTACGCCGTCGCCGAGGCGTGCCGGCTGCTCTTCGCCACCGAGCTGCGACGGCTGCGGGACCGCAACTCCCGCGGACACGTCATCGTCTGTGGTGACGGTCTGGTGGCCGACACCCTGACCCGACGCCTGCGGGCCGCCGGTCACCGGGTGGTGACGATACGCTCCGACGACGTCAGGACCTCCGACGGCGTGGCCCGGGCCGCCCGCGACCCGAACGTGCTCCGCGGCGCCGGCATCGCCCGGGCCCGGGCCGTCTACGCCTGCACCGACGACAGCGCCACCAACACCGCGATCGGGCTCGCCGCCGCCCGGCACGGCCGCGCGCCGCTGGCCATCTACGCCCAGGTCGGCGACCCCGAGCTCTGCCTGGCGCTGCAGGCCCGGTACCTCGGCCTGCCCCGACAGACCGGGGCGCGCCTCGACTTCTTCAACGTCGACGACCTGGCCGCCCGGAAACTGCTCACCGAGGAACCGCTGACCGCGGTGGGCGGTCGGCCGCCCCGGGTCGTGATCCTCGGTGGTACCGCGTTCGGCCGCGCGGTGTTGGTGGAGCTGGCCCGCCGGTGGCGGGTGCGCGACCCGCAGGGCGACCGGCTCGTTCCGCTCGCCCTGGTCGACGAGGCCGCCACCGAGATCGCCGCCGAGCTGAGTCAGCGGTACCCGTTCCTGTCCCGGGTCTGCCGGATCACGCCACTGGACGGTGGGCTCACCGAGGCGCTCCGGCAGCTACCCCGGTCGGGCTTCCCCCTGCCGCCGGACCGGGTCTTCATCTGCTACGACGACGAGGAGCGGGCACTCAAGACGGCGCTGACCGCCGAGCAGCTCTGGCACGGCGGCCCCGGCTCGGTGGTGGTCCGGCTCGACCGGTTGGCGAACCTGCGGGAGGCGTTCGGCAGCGGGACCGACGACGGCATCCTCGACGATCTCTCCGGGGCTCTGCGGCTGTACGGCGTGGTGCACGCCGCGTGTGACCCCGCGCTGATCGGTGACGACCTGGTCGAACGGCTGGCGCGGGTGATCCACGAGTGTTACGTGCTCGCCCGCTGGCGGCGCGGGGACGCCCCGGGCAGCAGCCCGTCGTTGGTGCCGTGGGAGAGGCTGCCGGAGTCGCTGCGCCGGGCCAACCGGGAGCAGGCCAGGGACATCGGGCGGAAACTGCGCGAACTCGGATGCGCCCTCTCCCCGCGGGTCGGTCCCGGCGAGGAGCACGCGCTGGAGGAGCCGGAGATCGAACGGCTGGCGATCATGGAACACCAGCGGTGGCTGGCCGAGCGGTGGGCGGACGGCTGGCGCTACGCCCCCGACCGGGACGACGCCCGCCGGCTGCACCCGGCGATGCTGAGCTGGGAACGTCTGCGCGAGGATATGCGCGAGCGCAACCACGAGGCCGTCCGCGAACTGCCGGGCATCCTCGCCGACGCCGGTTTCCGGATCGTCCGGGTCGGTCGCGCGTGACGAGGAACGGATGGTGCGTCATGCCGAGGATTGGGATCACCGGCCACGTGCTGCTCGCCGACGGGACGGCGGAACTCGTCTACGCCCGGCTCGCCGAGGAGCTGCAGCCGTACGCCGGCCCCGGGCTGCACGGGATCACCTGCCTCGCCGACGGCGCCGACCAGTTGTTCGCTCGGGCCGTGCTCGCGCTCGACGGGACGTACGAGGTGGTGATCCCCGCCGTCGACTACCGCGAGCGGGCGGTGAACCAGGACAATCTGGCTGCTTTCGACGAGTTGCTCGACCGGGCGACGGTCGTGTCGGTCATGCCGTTCCCGCGTTCCAACCGCCAGGCGTACCTCGCCGCGAGCATGGAGCTGCTCAACCGGTGCGAGCGGCTGATCGCGGTGTGGGACGGCACCCCGTCGGTGGACATCGGGGACACCGCGGACGTGGTACGTGTCGCCCGCGAGCGCAGGATTCCGGTCACCGTGCTGTGGCCGGACGGCGCGCGGCGCGGCGTGCCCAGCCGGCGCCGCGAGTGAGTCGGCACACCCGACGACCGCCGCGAACGGGTCGGTACGCCGCCGGGGTGGGCGGTGAGGCCGGGGACCCGGTCGGTGTGGGACCGACCCTCAGCCGAGGGTGCAGGGCACGCCGTTCACCGTGCAGACGGTGGGGCGGTCGGTCCGGCCGTCACCCATGAGGTGGACACGCAGGCGCAGCGTGGCGCCGGCCGACAGCGGCTCCCTGCCGGTGAAGACGTAACCCGCACCGGGACGGTGCAGCAGCGGCTGCGGTGCCCCCTCCGCCCAGTACGACAGCAGTCGTTCGGCGTTCGAGGAGAACCGCAGCTCGACGGTCCACGGCACGTGGGTCGGCGTCGCGTTGCGGACCCGCACCTCGGCGATGAACGAGCCCGGCCAGTTGTTGACCACCTGGTACTGGGCGCTCAGCCCGGCCCACTGGCCCTGGGGCGGGACGGAGCTGGCCGACGGACGCGCCGTCGGGGTGCCGGAACGCGGCGGACCCGGCGGGGACGACGTGGCGGCCGGGCCGGTCGGGCTGGTCGGGTCGACCGGCCGCGCCGTGCTCTGGAACGAACGGCCCAGGTTGCCGGCGGGCCGGCTCGAGCTCGGCGACGCCTCGGCGACCGGTGGTGGCGAGGCCGTGTTGCCGGGGCCGAACGGCCACTGCGGGTCGGGTTGACCGACCGGGGGACGGTCGCCGGCGAGGTACCCGGCGGCGACGACCATCAGCACGATCATCACCAGTACGCCGGCCATGACGACGATCCAGGGGGCGGCGGCCACGAGCCGCAGACGGGAGGAGGACCGACCGTTCACCGGGCTGGAACCCACACCGCGATCCCGTCGCCGAGCCGCGCCCCACGGGCCGGCGCGCATCCGCCACCGCGTGGGCACCACCCGGGGTGGTGCCCGCCCGGCCGCCGCCCGGTCGACTGCCCCGCCGACCGGCCGGTGGTCGCGACCGCCGCGGCACGGGAGGCCGTACCGCGTGGACCGTCACCCGTTTCCCCGGGCCCTCGACCGCTCGGGCGCGGGGTACGTCCCCGCGGCCGGCGCCGGGCGGGCTGGGTGGGGCACGGGAAGGGCGTGCCGTCCAGGTGGGCGATGGTACGCAACACCCCGTTCTCCATCTCTGATCGGCGGTGGCTGAGGCTGGCGACGCCGTACCCGCTGACCGTATCGAACATCCCGGACCCGGCGCGTACCGGAGGGTCGTGCGCGCGCCCGTCGACGGCGGTGTCCGTGTCGCATGGTGAGCGGCCGAGTTCGGCGTGCCACGCTAGCGGCGGCTGGTTCCCGCCGACACCGACGTCCCGACATGATTGACCGGGCTGTTGGTGGTGACCGGGATCGCCCGATCCGGCACGGCCGCACCCTCCACGTCGGACGCGGTCCGGTGGCGTCGGCCGGGCCACGCCCACCTCGGCGTACCCGGCCGACGGCCGGGGCGACGCCCCTGGGCGCGGGCTTGCGCCACTAGCAAGACGGACGTACGGTTTATTGGAACCGTGGTAAGGGTGACCTGAGCCGGGTGACCCTTCGGCGGGTAGGAAAGACTTGCTCAGGAACGTCCGCCCGCCCGCCGGTCACAGGGCCGGCCGGACGAGCCCCGGGCGGGACCCGGTGCACGCCGGGACGACGACAGCGTGAAGGAGTACGACGTGGCGAGCCTCGACACCTTCGGTGCGAAGAGCCAGCTGCGCGTCGGAGACGCGAGCTACGAGATTTTCAGGATCAGCACGGTGGCCGGGCACGAACGCCTGCCGTACAGCCTCAAGATCCTCCTGGAGAACCTGCTGCGGACCGAGGACGGCGTGAACATCACCGCCGACCACATCCGGCAGCTCGGGGGCTGGGACCCGACCGCCGAGCCGAGCGTGGAGATCCAGTTCACCCCGGCCCGGGTGCTGATGCAGGACTTCACCGGCGTGCCCTGCGTGGTCGACCTCGCCACCATGCGGGAGGCGGTCCGCGACCTCGGCGGCGACCCGACCAAGGTCAACCCGCTCGCCCCGGCCGAGCTGGTCATCGACCACTCCGTCATCGCCGACCTCTTCGGACGCGAGGACGCCTTCGTCCGTAACGTCGAACTGGAGTACGCCCGCAACAAGGAGCGCTACCAGTTCCTCCGCTGGGGCCAGACCGCGTTCAACGAGTTCAAGGTCGTCCCGCCCGGCACCGGCATCGTGCACCAGGTGAACATCGAGTACCTGGCCCGGACGGTCATGGAGCGCAACGGGCAGGCGTACCCGGACACGGTGGTCGGCACCGACTCGCACACGACGATGGTCAACGGCCTCGGTGTGCTGGGCTGGGGCGTCGGCGGCATCGAGGCCGAGGCGGCGATGCTCGGCCAGCCGGTCAGCATGCTGATCCCCCGCGTCGTCGGGTTCAAGCTCAGCGGCGAGATGCCGCCCGGCACCACCGCCACCGACCTGGTGCTGACCATCACCGAGATGCTGCGCAAGCACGGCGTGGTCGGCAAGTTCGTCGAGTTCTACGGCCCCGGCGTCAGCGCGGTGCCGCTGGCCAACCGGGCCACCATCGGCAACATGTCCCCGGAGTACGGCTCCACCGTCGCGATCTTCCCGATCGACGAGGAGACGGTGCGGTACCTGCGCCTCACCGGCCGCAGCGAGCAGCAGGTCGCGCTGGTCGAGGCGTACGCGAAGGAGCAGGGACTCTGGCACGACCCGACCGCCGAACCCGACTACAGCGAGCGGCTGGAGCTCGACCTGAGCACCATCGAGCCGTCGCTGGCCGGCCCGAGGCGCCCGCAGGACCGGGTGCCGCTGGGCAACGCCAAGACGCTGTTCCGGTCCGCGCTGACCGACTACGTCGGCGACGGTGGCCAGGCGCACGGCCCGGCCGACGAGGCGAGCGAGGAGTCGTTCCCGGCCAGCGACCCGCCGGCCAACGACGTCAACGACCCGGCGGACGCGCCGCGTGAGCTGATCTCCGCCGCGGTCGGGGCGAAGGGCCGGGCCAGCAACCCGGTCCGGGTCACCCTCGACGACGGCGTCGAGTGCGAACTCGACCACGGCGCGGTGGTGATCGCGGCGATCACCTCCTGCACCAACACCTCCAACCCGCAGGTGATGATCGGTGCCGCCCTGCTGGCCCGCAACGCCGTCGAGCGGGGACTGTCCCGCAAGCCGTGGGTCAAGACCACCCTGGCGCCCGGCTCGAAGGTCGTCATGGACTACTACGAGCGGGCCGGCCTGACGCCGTACCTGGAGAAGCTCGGCTTCCACCTGGTCGGTTACGGCTGCACCACCTGCATCGGCAACTCCGGTCCGCTCCCCGAGGCGATCTCCGCCGCCGTCAACGAGCACGACCTGACGGTGGTCTCGGTGCTCAGCGGCAACCGCAACTTCGAGGGTCGGATCAACCCCGACGTCAAGATGAACTACCTGGCGTCGCCGCCGCTGGTGGTGGCGTACGCACTGGCCGGCACGATGGACATCGACCTGGCCAACGAGCCGCTCGGCGAGGACGCGCAGGGCCAGCCGGTCTTCCTGCGGGACATCTGGCCGAGCAGCGCCGAGATCCAGGAGGTCATCAACTCCGCCATCGGCGCGGCCGGGTTCGGCAAGGCCTACTCGGACGTCTTCGCCGGCGACGAGCGTTGGCAGTCGCTGCCGACCCCGACCGGCGACACCTTCGCCTGGGACCCCGAGTCGACGTACGTGCGCAAGCCGCCGTACTTCGAGGGGATGCGGCGGGAGCCGGAACCGGTGCAGGACATCGTCGGCGCCCGGGTCCTGGCCAAGCTCGGCCACTCGGTCACCACCGACCACATCTCCCCGGCCGGTTCGATCAAGCCCGACTCGCCCGCCGGCCGGTACCTCGCCGAGCGCGGCGTGGCCCGGCACGAGTTCAACTCGTACGGCTCACGGCGGGGTAACCACGAGGTGATGATCCGGGGCACCTTCGCCAACATCCGGCTGCGCAACCAGCTGGTCCCGGGGGTCGAGGGTGGCTACACGGTCAACTTCCTCACCGGGGAGCAGACCACCATCTACGACGCCGCGGTCGCCTACCAGGACGCCGGCGTGCCGCTGGTGATCCTGGCCGGCACCGAGTACGGCTCCGGCTCGTCCCGGGACTGGGCGGCCAAGGGCACCAAGCTGCTCGGCGTCCGGGCGGTGATCGCCCAGTCCTACGAGCGGATCCACCGGTCGAACCTGATCGGGATGGGTGTGCTGCCGCTGCAGTTCCCGGCCGACACCGACGCGGACTCGCTGGGCCTGACCGGCACCGAGACGTTCTCGATCACCGGGGTGACCGCGCTCAACGAGGGCCAGATCCCCCGCACCGTCCGGGTCAGCACGGACACCGGGGTCGAGTTCGACGCGATCGTGCGGATCGACACGCCCGGTGAGGCGGAGTACTACCGGCACGGCGGCATCCTGCAGTACGTGCTGCGCAAGATGCTGGCCAGCTGACCCCTGTCGCCACCCGACGCCGGGCCGGCCGGGCCTTCCGGCCGGCCCGGCGTCGCCTTGACCTCAACCTTGGTTGAGGACGCAGACTCGTTTCCCGTCCACGATGGAGGGAGACGAGATGCGAGCAGCGGGATTCACCGAACCGGGCGGCCCCGAGGTGCTCCGGTTGCTGGAGCTGCCCACACCGGAGGCCGGGCCCGGTGAGGTCCGGATCCGGGTCCGGGCGGCGGGTGTGCAGCCGTACGACCTGATGGTCCGGCGTGGCTGGACGCCGCCGGGCGTCGACCCCGGAAGGCCGACCGTGCCCGGCAACGAGTTCGCCGGCGTGGTGGACCAGGTCGGGCCGGGGGTCACCTCGGTCGCGGTCGGCGCCGAGATCCTCGGGTTCGGCCTGCTCGGCGCCTACGCCGAGTACCTGGTCGTCCCGGCCGACCAGGTCACCCCGAAGCCCGCGGCCATGCCCTGGGAGGTGGCCGGGGCGTTCAGCGCCGGGGCGCAGACCGCCGACATCGCGCTCGACACGCTCGCGGTCGGGCCGGGCGACACCCTGCTGGTGCACGCCGCCGCCGGCGGGGTCGGTACCGTCGCCGTCCAGCTCGCGCGGGCCCGCGGCGCGACCGTGCTCGCCACCGCCCGTCCGGAGAACCACGACTACCTCCGTGCGCTCGGCGCGACGCCGGTGGCGTACGGCCCCGGCCTGGTCGACCGGGTACGCCGACTCGCGCCCGACGGGGTGGACGCCGCACTCGACGGCGCGGGCGGTGAGGCGCTCGCGGCCTCGCTGGAGCTGGTGGCGGACCGCAAGCGGATCGTCACCCTCGTCGAGCACGACCGCGCCGAGGAGCTCGGGATCCGGGTCACCCAGAACCTCCGCTCCGCGGCCCGACTGGCCAAGCTCGCCGGCCGCTACGCCGCCGGCGACCTGAAGATCCACATCCGTCGGGCCCTGCCGCTGGCACGGGCCGCCGATGCCCACCGCGAGCTGGAGACCCGGCACGGCCGCGGCAAGATCGTCCTCCTGCCCTAGCGGCGGGCCCCGTGGATCCGGCCTCGGCGCCTGGTCGGGGTGTCGGTGACCTCCGAGAGCGTCGCCACCGCCGGGCTGTCCCGGACCGGGCCGGGCGCGGACGGGCCGTGCGATGTCGTCGACGTCGCCCGGCACCGGTTCGTGCTCGGCCTCACCCCGGGGACCGCGCCGCCGTCGGACGTTCCCGGGACCGCCCGGCTGGTTCGCGTCACCCGGCCAGCGCCGCCGCCCGTTCTCCCGCCTCGGCGGGGGTCAGGACCTCGCCGTCGAGCACCACGGCGGCGAACGTCTCCAACGGGATGTGTTCGAAGACCGGAGCGCCCAGCCGGGCGAAGACGGACTCCGGGACCAGCTTCAGCGCGGTGGTGACCACCAGCGTGGGCAACCGCTCGGCCAGCTTTCTGGTGCCCCGGATGTTGAGCACGGTGCTGGGCCCGATCGCGTCGGCACCGGCCAGGGCCAGCACCGGCTCGCCGACCCGGGACCGCTCGGGCAGTTGGTCCAGGACCTGGGCGACGATCGAACTGCTCGGAGCGAAGGTGACCGGGCCCCGGTCGCCGATCCAGCCGACGGCCGCCTTCACGGTGTTCTCCACCGCGTGGTCGAGCTCCGCACGGATGCGCCGCAACGCCTCGGCGGGCTCGGCCGAGCGGACGGCGTTGGCGATGTGCCACATCGGCGCGTAGCCCGGCAGACGGGCGATCAGAAACTCCGTCGCCTCGCCGGCGGCCACGGGGTCGTGGACCAGTTCGAGCAGTCCCTCGATCACCAGACGCGCCACCCCGGTGGCTCCGGCCGTGGTGACCGTGACGGCCTCCCGCAGTGGTGCCGGCAGCGTCGCTTCGTCCATGATGGGCTCTTTCCGTTCCGGATCCGGTCCCTGGGTATGCACTTCTCCGCCGGCATCGAACGCTCTGAATCCTCAGCTTCCGACACCGAGACGGGTCGTTCATACCAGACGGGCAACCCGTACGACGGACAAACCGCGTGGTACCGGAGCCGCGCGGGCGGCCAACGACCAGGAACACCCGGGCGGTGTCCCGGCACGCCCGGGGCGGGACCCCGGGCGGCCCTCCGGCCGGGCCGATGCCGGGCGGCCGGCGCGCCCGCTGTGCCAGGATCCTGGGCATGGACGACAGGACGATTCTGAGCCGGATCGGCGAGCTGGTCGACGAGGAGCACCGGCTGCGCACCCGCGCCCAGCAGGTCGAGGGGCTCACCGACGAGGACCGGGCCCGACTGCGGGAGCTGGAGGAGTCGCTCGACCAGTGCTGGGACCTGCTACGCCGGCGGCGCGCCGCCCGGCAGGCCGGCGGGGATCCGGACACCGCCGGGGTACGCGGCGTCGACGAGGTGCGGAGGTACCTGCAGTAGCGCCCTGGCGGGAGCGGTCGCGCCCTGCGAAGCGTGCCGGCGGTCGCACGACCGGATCACACCGGTCCGGGTGCGGTGTCGGTCGGTACCCCGCCCGGTCCCGGGTGGACCGGCGGTCGCCCTCGGCGCGCCGGTCGGGATCACCGTCAGGATCGGGCCACCGTCGGCCGGTGCCGGCCGGTGGCCGGGACGCTCAGCCGGCGAGAACCGCGGCGACCGCCGCGATCAGGCCGTCGGCGGTCCGCGTCGGTGCGTACCGCCGCTCCGTCCACCGTCGGCCGCGGTGCAGCCACACGCTGGGCAGACCGATCGCCGCGGCGCCACCGATGTCGTCCTCGGGGCCGTCCCCCACCACCCAGGCCCCCCGCAGCCGCATCCGGACCCGCTCGGCGGCGAGCGCGAAGATCCGCGGGTCCGGCTTGCTCACGCCGGCCTCCTCGGAGATCACCCAGTCCGCGAGATAGCGGTCCAGGCCCGTCCGCCGAATCTTGCGTTCCTGCTGCCGGACCGCACCGTTGCTGACCGCCACCGGCACCCAGCCGGCCTCGTCCGCGATCCGTAGTGCGCAGGCGATCAGCGGGTTGAGCCGGGTGTTCTCCACCACCCCGTCGTGCAGGGCCTCGACAAGGTCGACCGAGGACATCCGCAGCCGGTACCGCTCGCGGATCGCGTCGGCCAGGTCCCAGTGGTTGGTCAGTCCGTCCGCGTCCACGGACAGCAGCCAGTCGATGTCGCTCGCGGGTGCCCCGATCTCGGCCAGGAACGCCTCCGCCCAGCGTCGAAACGGGCCGGCCCGGTCCAGCAGAGTGTTGTCCACGTCGAGGAGCAACAGCGGCACTCGCGCACCCTACGGGACACCGGCGCCGGACAACAGTCCCCGTCAGCAGACGACCAGGTCGCCCGCACGGACCCGGGTGGGTCACCCCATCAGTTCGAGGCGGGGCCCGCCCTGGTCGGGTCGATGGTCGGCGAGCATCCGGTGCGCGTCGCGCACCCGGCGCAACTCGGCCGGATCGAGCCGGCCGACGACGACCGCCTCCCCGCGGTCGGCGGCCCGGTCCACCGGCCGTCCCTCGGGGTCGTAGAGCGCCGCACCGCCGTTGAACCGCCACGGCGCCACACCGCCGACGGCGTTGGCGAAGACGACGTACATGGTGTTGTCCAGGGCGCGGGCCCGGTAGTAGAGGTCGCGACGGTGCTCGGAGCCGACCAGGTAGCCGCTCGGGCAGAGATATCCGTGCGCCCCGTCGACCGCCGCCGCCCTCCCGTGCTCGGGGAAGCACCCGTCGTAGCAGATGCCGAGGCCGAGCCGCCAGCCGTCGACCACCAGCGTCGCTCCCCGGTCGCCCGGGCTGAACAGTGCGGTCTCGTCGGGTCCCCACAGATGCTGCTTGGCGTAGCCGGCGGACACCCGACCGCCGCGCTCCACCACGAGGGCCGAACAGGTGCGGCGTCCGTCCGGATGCCGTACCGCCGCGCCGACCACCACGACGGTCCGGTGCGTCCGGGCGGCGACGCGCAGCGGGTCGAGCCGGGGATCCGTGACGACACCCGTCTCGTCGGCGGAGACGTCCGTGCCGGCCGGGTCGGCGGCGAGGGTCGGCGGATGGTAGGCCGGCAGGAACAACTCCGGCAGGACGACGACCCGGGCGCCCGCCTCGGCGGCCCGCCCAACCAGCCGGGCCGCCGTCCGGGCGTTGCCGGCGACGTCGCCCGGCACCGGCTCGGCCTGGACGGCGGCGACGTCCAGCGGCGCGACGGGGGTGGGGTACGGCATGATCACGAGCATAGTTCGGGCGAACCGTATCCCAAGACGTACGTACGGATTGCGTCGCGTGGCCGCACCTGACACCATCTACTGGTGCCCAGGGTAAGCCAGGACCAGCTCGACGCCCGCCGTCAGGAGATCCTCTCCGCCGCGCGGGCCTGCTTCGCGCGGCACGGCTACGAGGGTGCCACGGTACGTCGGCTCGAGGAGGCGACCGGGCTGTCCCGGGGCGCCATCTTCCACCACTTCCGTGACAAGGACTCGCTCTTCCTCGCCGTGGCCGAGGACGACGCGGCGGCGATGGTCGAGACCGTCGCGCGCAACGGCCTGGTGCAGGTGATGCGCGACCTGCTCGACGCCGCCTCCTCGCCGGAGACCGCCGGCTGGCTCGGCAGCCAGCTGGAGGTCTCCCGGAGGTTGCGCACCGACCCGGCCTTCGCCCGGCGCTGGGCCGAACGCTCGGCGAGTCTCGCCGAGGCCACCCGGGAACGGCTGGCCCGGCAACGGGAGGCCGGTGTGCTGCGCGAGGACGTACCGATCGAGACGCTCGCGCGGTTTCTCGAGCTGGCGTACGACGGCCTGGTCCTGCAACTGGCGATGGGCCGTCCCGGCGGCGACCTCGGACCGGTCCTCGACCTGATCGAGGAGGCGGTACGCCGCCCGGCGACGGACCGGCCCGCCTGATTCCACGCCCCGGGTTCGCTCGCCCCGCCCCGGCGCGCGTCGTGCGCCGCCGGGCCGCTGGCGCGCCCCTTCCACAATGGCGCTAACCGCACGCACGACGGGAGCCGCCACGATGGACGTACCCGGGCAATCCCACACCTGGGGCATCCCCGGACCGACCTTCCTGTCGATCTTCCTGGTGATCGCCGCGCTGCTCCTGGCCGGAACCCTGGTCCACCGGGCGGTGTCGTTCTCCGGCCGGCGCCCGGAGAACCCCGGTCGCCTGCATCCGCTCCAGGTCGCCTGGCTGAACGGTGGCGACCACCTGGCGATCTACGCCGCGCTCGGGGCGCTGCGGGTCGCCGGGGCACTCGGCTCGCAGGCGGACCACCGGCTCGTCCAGACCGGGCCGCTGCCGGCCTGGGCCACACGCCTGGATTGGGCCGTGTACCAGGCGGCCGGGCAGGGGCGCCGGTCCCGCGAGCTGATCGGCGACCCGGGGGTCCGGTCCGCCCTCACCGAGCTGCGCGCCGAGCTGGAGCGGGCCGGGCTCGCCCTACCCCCCACCGCCCGCACCGCCGCGCGCGTCGGCCCGATACTGCTGCTGGTCCTGCTGGGCGTCGGGGTGCTCCGGCTCGTCGCCGGCATCGCCAACCACAAGCCGGTCGGTTTCCTGTTGCTCACCCTGGCGTGCCTGGCGGCGGCCAGCATCGTGCTACTGGTCCGCGTGCCCCGGGGAACCCGGGCGGCTCGGACGGCGCTGCGCACCCTCCGAGACCAACAACCGCACCTGTCCCCCGAGTACCTACCGGCCTACGCCACGTACGGCCCTGCCGCCACCGCACTGGGGATCGCCCTGTTCGGCGGGGCCGTGCTCTACGCGCTGGACCCCGTCTTCGCCGCGGAGGCGGAGATCCGGCGCACCGTCGCCTCCGGCGCCCACACCAGCACGGCCGGGAGCTCCTCAGGCGGTTCCGGAGGAGGCGATCCCGGCGACAGCTGTGGTGGCGGCTGTGGCGGCGGAGGGTGCGGAGGTGGGGGGTGCGGCGGATGACCGAGGCCACCGGCACGACGTACGGGGTCGGTATCGGCTGGCGCCCCGAGATCGCCGGCTTCGTCGCCGCCCTCCCCGGACTGCGGTTCGCGGAGGTGATCGCGGAGTCGCTCGCCCCCGGCAATCCCCTGCCACCAGCCCTGGCCGCGCTCCGCGAGCGGCAGGTGGCGGTGGTGCCCCACGGGACGCGGCTCTCGCTCGGCGGCGCGGAGCCCGTCGACCCGGCCCGGGTCCGGCACTTCGCCCAGGTCACCGAGCTGCTGGGGGCGCCCCTGGCCAGCGAGCACATCGCCTTCGTCCGGGCCGGCGGGATGGAGGCCGGGCACCTGCTGCCGCTGCCCCGTACCCGCGAGGCGGTCGACGCGATGGTCGCCAACGTCAACCGTGTCCAGGCCGAACTGGCCGTACCGCTGGCGTTGGAGCCGATCGCGGCGATCTTCGACTGGCCGGACGACGAACTGGACGAGGCGCAGTTCATCACCGAGATCCTCGACCGTACCGGGGCGCTGCTGCTGCTCGACGTCGCCAACGTCTACGCCAACGCCCGCAACCGCGGCACCGACCCGGTGGCGCTGCTCGACCGGCTGCCCCTGGAGCGGATCGGCTACGTCCACGTCGCCGGCGGGGCGACACGCGACGGGATCTACCACGACACCCACACCGACCCCGTCCCGGACGCGGTGCTCGACCTGGTCACCGAGCTCTGCGCCCGGCACCGCCCACCCGCGGTGCTGTTGGAGCGGGACGGGCACTATCCGCCGGCCGCGGCGCTGCGCGGCGAACTCGACGCGATCGCCGAGGCGTCCGGATTCCCGTTGATCACCTGACCGCCCGGTGCGGCCGCCACCCGGCGGCCACGACGGGTCACGCCGACGGACAGGGGGGAGACGACGATGAGCGGTTCGCTGGCCGACCGGCAGGCGGCGCTGGTGGCGACCCTGGTGGCCGGGGCGCCGTTGCCACCCGGCTTCGACGACCGGCTGGTCGGCGTGGCCCGCTCGGCCCTGCTGCGCAAGCGCGCCAGGGAGGTGGCCCGGCACTGGCCGCTGCTCGCCGCCGGGCTCGGCGACCGCTGGCTGTCCGTCTTCGCCGGCTGGGCGGCCGCCCGACCCACGCGGGGCGCGCTGCGGGACGGCTGGGATCTCGCCCGGCAGCTCGCCGCCGAGGGCGACCTGCCGGCCCTGGCCGCCGAGGAACTCGCCGCCCGCGAGGCCGGCTGGCGGTACGACGGCACGACCGCGCCACGGCGTCGGCGGCTGCCGGCCGTACGGCGGGCGGGCGGCTCGTGGGTGTTCCAGGTCGCCGGTCGGATCTGGACGTTGCCGCCACACCGCCGGTAGGCCCCCGACCGCCGGTCCCCGCCGGGGGCCTAGGATCACCGCTCATGGACCTCGGACTCGCGGACCGGGTGTACGTCCTGACCGGCGCGTCACGCGGGCTGGGTTTCGCCACCGCCGAGTGCCTCGTCGCCGAGGGCGCGCGGGTGGTGATCTCTAGCCGGGACGGCGACCGGGCTGCCGACGCCGCCGCCCGACTCGGTGCCGACCGGGCGGTCGGGATCGCCGCCGACCTCGCCGACCCCGACACCGCGACCAGGCTCGTCGAGACCGCCCGGGAGCGCTTCGGCCGACTCGACGGGGCGCTCGTCTCGGTCGGTGGACCGCCGCGGGGCAGTGCCGCCCAGGTCACCGACGAGCAGTGGCGGGCCTCGTTCGAGACCGTCTTCCTCGGCACGGTCCGGGTGGCCCGCACCGTCGCCGCCGCGCTCACCGACGGCGGGGCGATCGGGCTGGTTCTCTCGACCTCGGTCCGGGCGCCGATTCCCGAGTTGGGCCTCTCCAACGGTCTGCGGCCAGGACTGGCGGGGGTGGCGAAGGACCTGGCCGACGAGTACGGCCCTCGGGGTGTCCGGGTGGTGAGCCTGCTGCCGGGCCGGATCCTCACCGACCGCAACCGGGAGCTGTTCGCCGCGACCGGCGACGCGGAGCGGGCCCGGGCGGCCGCGGAGGCGGCGATCCCGCTGCGCCGGATCGGCGAGCCGGCGGAGTTCGGCCGGGTGGCCGCGTTCGTCCTCTCCCCCGCCGCCGGATACCTGACCGGGATCACCCTGCCGGTGGACGGCGGCGCGCTGCGCGCGATCTGAGATCGGGACGCGCGAGGACCAGGGGGGCACGCTCAGACCGGGTCGTAGTCGGGTCGGGGCAGGGTGACCACCGGCCCGACGCCGACCGCGCCGGGCTGCGGTGCCGGCGCGTCGGCCGTCGCGAACTGGGTCCGGTACAGCTCGGCGTAGAGCCCGCCGACCGCCACCAGCTCGTCGTGCCGGCCCCGCTCGACGATCCGACCGCCGTCGAGCACCAGAATCTGGTCCGCCTCCCGGACGGTGGAGAGCCGGTGTGCGATGACCAGGGCGGTACGTCCCCGCAACGCCACGGCGAGAGCCCGCTGCACCGCCGCCTCCGACTCGGAGTCCAGATGTGCGGTCGCCTCGTCGAGGATGACGATCGACGGGGCCTTGAGCAGCAGCCGGGCGATGGCGATGCGCTGCTTCTCGCCGCCGGAGAAGCGGTAGCCCCGCTCGCCGACCATCGTGTCCAGCCCGTCGGGCAGCGCGCGCACCAGCTCCTCGATCTGGGCACCCCGGAGCGCCGCCCAGAGCTCGTCGTCGGTGGCGTCCGGCTTGGCGTACCGGAGGTTCTCGGCGATCGTCTCGTGGAACAGGTGCGGGTCCTGGGTGACGACGCCGATGGCCTCGCGCAGGGAAGCGAGTGTGGCGTCCCGGACGTCGACCCCACCGACCCGGACCTCGCCGCTCGTCACGTCGTAGATGCGGGAGACCAGCATCGAGATCGTGGACTTGCCGGCCCCGGAGGGGCCGACCAGTGCCACCATCTGCCCCGGCTCGACCGTGAACGAGACCCCCCGCAGCACCGGTTCGGACACCGTCCGGTCCAGGGTCGCGACGTCCTCCAGGGAGGCGAGCGACACCTCGGCGGCGGTCGGGTACCGGAACCAGACGTCCCGGAACTCGATACGCCCGGCCCCGCGTGGCACGGGCACCGCGTCGGGCTTCTCGGCGATGGACGGGGGTAGGTCGAGCACCTCGAAGACCCGGTCGAACGAGACCAGCGCGCTCATCACGTCGACCCGGACGTTGGACAGCGCGGTCAGCGGACCGTAGAGGCGGGTGAGCAGCAGGGCCAGCGTGACCACGGTGCCGGCGCTGACGGTGCCCCGCACCGCCAGCCAGCCGCCGAGTCCGTAGGTGAGTGCCTGGGCCAGCGAGGCCACCAGCAGCATCGCGACGAAGAACGTCCGCGAGTACATCGCCGACTGGATGCCGATGTCCCGGACCCGCTCGGCCCGCTCGGCGAAGCGCCGCGCCTCGACGTCAGGCCGCCCGAAGAGTTTGACCAGCAGCGCCCCGGCCACCCCGAACCGCTCGGTCATCGTGGCGTTCATCTTCGCGTCGAGGGCGTACGACTCCCGGGTGATCTGCGCCAGCCGGCGCCCCACGCGCCGCGCCGGGATGATGAAGATCGGCAGCAGGACCAGCGACAGGACGGTGATCTGCCAGGAGAGCGTGACCATCACCGCGGCGGTCAGGGCGAGCTGGATGATGTTGCTGACCACCCCGGACAGGGTGCTGGTGAAGGCGCGCTGGGCGCCGACCACGTCGTTGTTGAGTCGGCTGACCAGGGCTCCGGTCTGGGTCCGGCTGAAGAACTGCAGCGGCATCCGCTGGACGTGGTCGTAGACCCGGGTGCGCAGGTCGAGGATGATCCCCTCGCCGATCCGGGCCGAGTACCACCGCTGGGCGAGCGACAGCAGCGCGTCCAGCACGGCCAGGGCGGCGATCACCAGCGCCAGCAGAACGACCAGTCGGCCCGCGCCCGGACCGCCCCGGGAGATGGCGTTGACCACCTCGCCGGCCAGCACCGGCGTGGCGACGCCGATGCCCGCGGCAAGCACGACGGTGACCAGGAACACCCCGATGTCCCGCCGGTACGGGCGGGCGAACCCGACCACCCGCCGGACACTGCGCCTGCTGACCCGGTGCGCGACGACCTCGTCACGGTTGCGCAACGAGCGCAGCATGCTCCAGCCGCCCATGCTGCCGGCGGATCCCATCGGGTTGACCACGCGACCTCCCACTCTCCGACGATCACGACAACCGGAGTGGCGGCCGGGATCTTCCCGAACGCACCTTCCCACCCGTGCGACGGGTATCGCGCCCGG
>Ga0207867_1000200_pt1 | contig 73492 bp, 64 predicted proteins | sample HigsolmetaAR206D_FD_184838 | JGI IMG/M metagenome (GOLD analysis project Ga0207867, IMG submission 184838) | Ionic liquid and high solid enriched microbial communities from the Joint BioEnergy Institute, USA - AR20-6-D (SPAdes) (version 2) ...
GCGAGCAGGACATCAAGCCATTGATTCTTAAGCTGTTAAAGACAACTTCGATCAACGAAATCAGGCCAATTCTGGTCCGGAAACGCTAGGAATTACCTTCCTCAAACAGGAGAGAGGCGCACAAATCTGACCGCACAACTCCGGACTTCGGCCCGGATGCTGGCACAAGACCTGCGCCCTACCCCCGGGTTGCGGTGCGCGCCATGGCCTCGAAGTCCGGCAGGGCGGCATCGAAGTAGTGCAGCGCCGAGGCTTCGAGCACCATGAGGTAGAGCTTCCGGCCGATGACGGCGAAGCGCATGCGCCCCCGGCGCTTCACGTTGTCCTCGCCCACATAGCCATAGTCGAGCTGCAAGCCGGGCACGCCGAGAAAGGCGGCGGGCTCCACCTTCAGGACATTGAAGAGCGTCACCCCCGCCTTGACCCGGTAATAGCTCTCGATCATCGAGACCAGATCCGGTGGCGTCATGCCCGCGCGAAACACCGGGACCTTGCGGTTTTCCTTCCGGCGCTGGCGGATGAGGGCCTCGCCATCGGGCAGGCCGCCGATGAAGCTGATCATGTCGAGCACCGGGCCGTTCTGCGTCCAGTTCTCCTCCCAGGGAAGCTGATCCTCCGCGCGGGGCAGGCGGTTCCACGCCCGGGCGGGATGCACCCGGATCGCCCCCTGGGCCGCGACGGTGGGCGCGGGCGGCACCAGCGTGTAGGCCGGGGTGCAGGCGGCAAGGCCAAGCGCCGCCGCGACCGCGAGACAGCGAAGCGGTTTCATCGGATGGTCTCCCTCCTCACCCCCGGATCCGGGCCTCATCACCAGATCCGCCCCCCTCATTGCGCCAAGGAAAAGCGGACCATGGCCGCATCCTCTGCGTCCGGCTTCCTGTCGAGATAGCGGGCGAGCGCCGCCCGCCCCTCCTCGCCGCGCCCGGCCTTGAGCAGGGCATAGCCGTGCGCCCGCCACGCCTCAGGGGGCGCGTCCGCGCAGGCGACAGCGGCGGCGTAGGCGCTGGCGGCGCGCTCGGCATCCCCCGCTTCGTCCCGCAGGCGGTAGACCTCGCCCTCGAAATACCGCAGGAGGCCGGTCCAGCCGTCCTCGGCCAGCGATTTCAGCAGGTAGAGGCTGGCACCCGGATCATTCAGCCCCACCTGCTCCGCCAGCAGCGTGAACAGGTGCGGCGCGACGGCCCGCCGCCACGCCTCGCGCCCATCGTCGAACCGGTGCCCGTCGTCGAACCGGTGCTCGCCGGACGGGCCGCCTGAGCCGGCCCGGCGCATCTCCGCCGCCGCCGCGCTCAGGGCCGCCATGCGCTCGTCGCTCGGCGGGTGCGTCGAATAGGCGGAGACTGCGCCGTCCCGGTAGCGCTTGTCGCGCGCCCGGGCCGAGGCCTTGCGCTCCTCGATGAGCTGCCGCCACACCTGCGCGGCGGCCTCCGGCGTGTAACCGGCCCGGTGCAGCAGGTGGAGGCCATACATGTCCGCCTCGCTCTCCTGCCCGCGGCTGAAGGAATAGACCGAAAGCACCAGCGCCTTGTTGATGGAATAGGCGAGGTCGAACCAGCTGCCGGTGTCCCCGCCCCGGGCGGCGGACGCGCCCGCCGCCACCGCCCCTCCGGCCGTCACAAACGCCATGGCGCCGGTTCTGGACTTGAGGGTGCGCCACCCGGCAACCGAATGCTTGCGCGCGAAATGCCCGCTTTCGTGGCCGAGCACCGCCGCGAACTGCGCCTCGTTGCGCATGCGGGCGAGCAGCCCGCTGTGCACCAGCATCATGCCGTTGGGGTACATGGCGGCGTTGAAGCTGGCGTCGTGCACCAGATAGACCCGCAGGTCCCGCGCCTGCGGCCCCAGCAGCCGCTCCACCACGCCGACCGTGTAGCGGTGGAGGTCGGGCGTCCGCATCAGGAGGCCGGAGGCGGCGATGTCCTCCTCCAGCCGGGCGCACATCCGCCACAGGCCCTTCTCGTCCGCATCCTCGGGCCGGTAGCCCGGCCCCACCAGCGACGGCAGCGAGGGCAGCGAGGGGAGCGACGGCAGTGCATCCGCCGCCGCCCGGGCCAGCGCCGGGACGCCCCGGCACAGGGCACAGCCGCACAGGCCCGCCGCAAGGAACCGCCGCCGCGTCAGGTGCATGAGGTCCATGACTCGCCCCTCCCTCCGTCACGCCTTTTTCGGGGCCGCCCGGCCGGCGGCCTGAACCTGTGCGCCCGGCTTCATCCCGCCGAGCAGATCATGCACCAGATCCCGCGCCCCCTCCGGCGTGCGGATGTCCCCGGCGACCGAGGCGAGGGTGTTGAACCACACCACCTGCCCGGTTTTCAGGTCCACCAGCGAGGCATAGGCCGTGCGCCGCCCGCCCTCCGGCATCAGGCACACGCCCACCATGCAGCCAAGGAAACTGACCGCCTGCAATGCCACCCGGCCGGAGCTGGAGAAGCTGTCTTCCGCGTGGAGAAACAGGGCATAGTCGAAGCCGCTCGCCCGGCCGAAGGCGACGGCATCGGCACCGAGGGTCCAGTCGAACCGGTCCTTTTTTGTCGGCAGGGTCTGGCCGAGATACTTGTGCTGCGCGATTGCCTGCCCCACCGCCGCATGAAGCCGCTCCAGATCGGCCACCAGCGCCGGGTCCGCCCCCGTTTCCTCGCGGGTGGCGGCCACCGTCACCTGCCCGCCCCGGCCCGCCTGCTGCGCCCGCAGGGCGGCCACCAGATGGGAGCGGGCCTGCTCGCTCCAGTCCTCGCGCACTTCGAACGCGCCGCCCGCCGTCAGGAGGCCGACGGACACGTCCGGCCGCATCACCACCAGGCGGTAGCTGCCCTCGGGCGGGACGAAGCCCGCGTCCGCCATCTGCCGTGTCGCGGTGCAGCCGGAGAGCGCCACCGCACCGGCAAGGACCAGCACCAGTCCCCCCGATGTTCCCTTGCCCGATTGTCTTGCATCAGATGTCATGCAGGCCCCCGGAGATGCGAACCCGACCCCGACTCTCCCACCCGCGAAATCTGGAACAAGAATTAGTCCAAGTTAACGATCCCGGAGTCTAATGTCCCGGCGGCACCTACCAGATCGGGTGGCGCGAAAACGGCGGCTCTGCCCCGAGTCGCTTCCCGCGGGGCGGCCGGGCGCGCCTTCCGGCCTTCCCGCGCGGCTGCGGGAACAACCGGCGCGCGCTCGCATCTATGCCTGATATACCGCCGCTTGCGTCCCCGCCGGGCCGCGTGGCGGGACACTTTGGCGGAGGCGTGGATTGCCAGCACGTCCCCCCGGCGTTAAGAGGCGTGCCGATTCCCATCTCCTTCCCTGCAGAGGGCTCCCATGAAGCTTGTAGCCGGTAATTCCAACCCTCCCCTGGCCGAGGCGATTGCGGCCTACCTCAACATGCCGCTCACCAAGGCGAGCATCCGCCGCTTCAGCGACGAGGAGGTGTTCGTCGAGATCCACGAGAACGTGCGCGGCGAGGACGTGTTCGTCATCCAGTCCACCTCGGCACCGGCCAATGACAACCTCATGGAGCTGCTGATCACCATCGATGCGCTGCGCCGCGCCTCCGCCCGCCGCATCACCGCCGTGATCCCCTACTTCGGCTACGCCCGGCAGGACCGCAAGCCCGGCCCGCGCACGCCGATCTCCGCCAAGCTGGTGGCCAACCTCATCACCACCGCCGGGGCCAACCGCGTGCTGACCATCGACCTGCACGCCGGGCAGATCCAGGGCTTCTTCGACATCCCGACGGACAACCTGTTCGCGGCGCCCGTGATGTCCGCCGACATCACCCAGCGCTTCGGCAAGGAAAACCTGATGGTGGTCTCGCCGGACGTGGGCGGCGTGGTGCGCGCCCGCGCCCTCGCCAAGCGCCTCAACAACGCCCCGCTCGCCATCGTCGACAAGCGCCGCGAGCGCCCGGGCGAATCCGAGGTCATGAACATCATCGGCGACGTGAAGGACCGCTTCTGCATCCTCGTTGACGACATCGTTGACTCCGCCGGCACGCTGTGCAACGCCGCCGCCGCGCTCAAGGAAAAGGGCGCGAAGGAAGTGGTGGCCTATGTCAGCCACGGCGTGCTCTCGGGCGGCGCGGTGGCCCGCGTCGGCTCCTCGCAGCTGACCGAGCTGGTCATCACCGACAGCATCCTGGCGACCGAGGCCGTGCGCGTCTCCCAGCGCATCCGCCGCCTCACCATCGCCCCGCTGATCGCCGAGGCCGTGCACCGCATCGCCGAGGAAGCCTCGGTGTCGAGCCTGTTCGACTGAGCCCGACCGGCACACCCGTCATTCAAGACGGCACCCGTCCCGCCCGGACGGGTGCCGTTTTCTTTTGCGGGGGTGCTGCACCGGGCCCATATCCGCTATAAGGCCCGCAACACCGGCGGCAGACCGGGCTGACAGGAACCCGCGCACCACATGGGGAGACAACATCAGCCTATGCGTACAAATCCGAAATCCGTCGCCATCGTCGAGGTGGGCGCGCGCGACGGCCTCCAGAACGAGCCGGAGGTGTTCTCCACCGCAACCAAGGTGGAACTGCTCACCCGCATGATGGACGCCGGCGCAAGGCGGCTGGAGGTGGCCAGCTTCGTCCACCCCAAGCTGGTGCCGCAAATGGCCGATGCCGAAGCGGTGGTCGCCGCCCTGCCGGACCGGAAGGACACCAGCTACATCGGCCTCGTGCTCAACAAGCGGGGCCTGCTGCGCGCGCTCGCCACCCGCGAGGGCGGCCGGCGCGGCGTCGATGAGGCAGGGTGCGTCGCCGTCGCCAGCGACAGCTTCGGCCAGCGCAACCAGGGCCAGACCATCGAGGAGGCCATCCGCGAAGCCTCCGACAACCTCCGCCTCGCCCGGCAGGAAGGGCTGGTGCCGCAGGTGACGGTCTCCGTCGCCTTCGGCTGCCCGTTCGAGGGCGATGTGCCGCCCGCCCGCGTGCTCGACATCGTGCGGCGGCTGGCGGACAGCGAGCCGGACGAAATCGCCCTCGCCGACACCATCGGCGCCGCCGTGCCCGCCCAGGTAACCGACCTGTTCAGCCGCGTGCGCGAGGCGCTGCCCCGCACCATCCGCCTGCGCGCCCACTTCCACAACACCCGCAACACCGGCATCGCCAACGCCTGGGCGGCCTTCGAGGCGGGCGCCGAAGTGCTGGACAGCAGCGTCGGCGGTCTGGGCGGCTGCCCGTTCGCCCCGCGCGCCACCGGCAACATCGCAACCGAAGACCTGCTCTACCTGCTGGCCCGCTCGGGCGTCGCAACCGGCCTCGACCTCGACCAGACCATCGCCACCGCCCGGTGGTTCGAGGACGTGCGCGGCAAGCCCGCCGCCTCCATGCTGGCCAAGGCCGGGCCGTTTCCGTCCTGCGTGTAAGTCCTTCGCATAGGGAGAGAATTGCAGGAGGGTCTCGGACCCTCCTGCACCTCCCTTTCGTTTTTGGGACGTGCGCGTCCTGAAGGGCGCGGTCCGGTGAACGGGCTTTTCAAACGGCCGTGTTTCCAGTGAACATCTGAAACACGGCCCGGAAAACGAACGGGGTGCAGGGGTCCGCGACCCCTGCAAATGAACCCCTGCATCCCAAAATCCCCGATCCTGAAAATCCGGCGCCTCTGGTGCGGGCGCGCGCAAGATCCTATCTGGTAGGCATATGCCCCGGCGCGCCGGGCCGTTTTTGCTTGTGTGGAGGACAAAGCCCTCATGACCGCCCCCGCGCCGACCACCCCGACGCTCAACACGACACCCGCCGCCAGGAGCGCCTGGACGACCATCCGCCGTTTCGGCCCCTACCTGTGGCCGAAGCATGACCGCGGGCTGAAGCTCCGCATCATCATCGCGGCCATTCTCATGGTGCTGGCGAAGGCGACGGTGCTGGTGGTGCCGTTCTTCTTCAAGTGGGCGACGGACGCGCTCACCGCGCCGGGCGGCCCGGCCATCGCGCTGGCTGTCGGCCTCATCGGCGGCTACGCGGGCGTGCGCTTTGCCTCCAGCGTGTTCCAGTACACGCGCGACGCGGTTTACGTGCGCGTGGGCCAGCGCGCCATTCGCGGGCTGGCGCTCGACGTGTTCCGCCACCTGCACGCGCTGTCCCTGCGCTTCCATCTGGAGCGGCGCACCGGCGGCCTCTCCAAGGCGATCGAGCGCGGCACCAAGAGCATCGACGAGATGCTCTATTTCCTCGTGTTCAACATCGGCCCGACCATCATCGAGCTGATTGCCGTGTGCGTCATCTTCGGCGTCAATTTCGGCTGGGAGGTGGTGGCGATCACGGTGGGCTCCATCGGCTCCTACATCGTCTTCACCGCCGTGGTGACGGAGTGGCGCGCCAAGCTGCGCCGCGAGATGGTGGACCGGGACACCAAGGCCAACGCCCGCGCCATCGACAGCCTGCTGAATTTCGAGACGGTGAAATACTTCAACAACGAGGAGCACGAGTTCCGCCAGTATGACGGGGCGCTGCGCCGCTACGAGGACGCCGCCACCAAATCGGACTCCTCGCTCGCGCTGCTCAACATCGGCCAGGGCTTTCTCACCTCGCTCTGCCTGTTCGGCTGCATGGCGCTGGTCGCTGTGCGCATGGGCAACGGCACGGCCACGATCGGCGACGTGGTGCTGGTCAACACCATGCTTTTGCAGGTGTTCCGCCCGCTCGACATTCTGGGCTGGATCTACCGCGAGATCAAACAGGGCCTCGTCGACATGGAATTCATGTTCGGCCTGCTCGACCAGCCGCAGGAGGTGATCGACAAGCCGGGGGCGAAGGACATCGCCATCGCCGGGGCGCACATCCGCTTCGACAACGTGGTCTTCGCCTACGAGCCGCGCCGCACCATCCTGCACGGCATTTCCTTCGAGGTGCCGGCCGGGCACACGCTGGCGATCGTCGGCCCCTCGGGCGCGGGCAAGTCCACCATCTCCCGCATCCTGTTCCGCTTCTATGACATCACCTCGGGTCAGGTGACCGTCGATGGACAGGACATCCGCGACGTGACGCAGACCAGCCTGCGCCGGGCCATCGGCATCGTGCCGCAGGATACGGTGCTGTTCAACGACACCATCCGCTACAACATCGGCTATGGCCGCCCGGGCGCGACGCAGGCGGAAATCGAGGATGCCGCCCGCCGCGCCCAGATTCACGACTTCATCCTCAGCCTGCCCGACGGCTACGACACGGTGGTGGGCGAGCGCGGCCTCAAGCTCTCGGGCGGCGAGAAGCAGCGCGTGGCCATCGCCCGCACGCTGCTGAAGAATCCGCCGATCCTCATTCTGGACGAAGCCACCTCCGCGCTCGACACCCGCACCGAGCGGGAAATCCAGACGGCGCTCGACGCGGCCGCCGCCAACCGCACCACCCTCATCATCGCGCACCGCCTGTCCACCGTGGTCAATGCGGACCGGATTCTGGTGCTGGAGGACGGCCGCATCGCCGAGCAGGGCACCCACGCCGAGCTGCTGGAGAAGCAGGGCCGCTACGCCGCCATGTGGGCAGCCCAGCAGCAGGAGGCGCAGGCGGCGGCCAGCGAGCCGGAGGCCGAGACGGCCCTCGAGGGCAGCCGCGCCGCGCCCCAGCCCGCCGAATAACCGGCATAACCGGCAGTATAATCGACAGGCGGAACGAGCCGGGCGCGGAATGGAGGGAACCTGCCTCAGCCTATGCCGTTGCACTTGCAGGAGCGCCCGCACTTGCAGGACTGCCCTGTGTGCGCGCTCCGGCCTCCAATACGCTCAAGCCTGAACGGGAGACTCATCATGAGCGAAAATGCTCGCGGCAAGGGTCGCAAACGCGCGCTTGGTCCCATCGGCGCACGCCAGATCCCAAGCATCGTGCAACCCTCCGGCCTGAATGTCGACGAGCTCGACGAACTGGAAAACCTGGCCCCGGAAGACACCGCGCCCCAGATGGGGATGGAAGACTCCTCCGAGGAGCAGGCAGGATAAACCTCGGCGCCGCCGGGTCGCGGCGGCGCTCCTTCACCCTCCCGCGCTTGCGCGTTCTGCCCGGTCTTTTTGCCCGGCTTTTCCGGCCTCAGCCCGGAAACAGCCTGGCGGCGATGTCCGCCACATGGCGGCCCTGGAAACGCGCGCCCGCCAGCTCGTTCTCGCTCGGCTGGCGCTTGCCGTCGCCGCCCGCGATGGTCGAGGCGCCGTAGGGCGAACAGCCGGTGATTTCGTCCATGGTCATCTGCCCGGCAAACGCATAGGGCAGGCCCACAATCACCAGCCCCAGATGCAGCAGTGTGGTGTGCATGGAGAGAACGGTGCTCTCCTGACCGCCATGCTGGGTGGCGGTGGAGGTAAAGACGCTGCCCACCTTGCCGTTCAGCGCGCCGCGCGCCCACAGGCCGCCGGTCTGGTCGATGAAATTCCGCATCTGGCTCGCCATCACGCCATAGCGGGTGGGCGCGCCGAAAATGAGGGCGTCGTAATCCGCCAGCTCCTGCGGCGACGCGACGGGCGCGTCCTGCTCCAGCTTCATGCCCGCCTTGCGCGCCACCTCCTCCGGCACCAGCTCGGGCACGCGCTTCACCGTGACCGTGCCGCCCGCCTCCCGCGCGCCGTCGGCAACCGCGTGCGCCATTTTCTCCACATGACCGTAGCTGCTGTAATAAAGAACCAGAACCCTTGCCATGGCCGCCTTCCCTTCGCCCATGAGAATTGCACAGGACCTCGGGCCGCGCGGGAATCCGGCGCAGCCGTAACCAGAACGGCCGGACCTGCCGCAAGGCTCCGCTCGGGGCAGGAAAAATTTGCGCCGCCGTGCCGATTTTCGAATTTTCAGGCCCTTTTTGGCCAGGGAAACCGGTTGACATCCGAAACGGCCGGAGTCATCTGAACGGCCTTCGCGTGTGTTGCGTGGCAACGATGCGAACTTTTGAACAAGGAACTCCAACCCCAATGCCAAGCGACAGTAGTCGATCTAACACGCCGCGGACGTCGCCAGGCGGGGCCTAGTTCCTGAACGGGCTCTCTCGTGGCGGCCGACGCGGCTGAACACGAGGTGAGCCATGGTCTTCTTTTTCGAAGATACCAGGGGCGCTCGTCCGCTTGCGCGCATGGTGCGCGAAGGCGGTGCGTCCTTTTGGGCTGATCTGGTGGCTTTTCTGCTCCTCGCCGGCGTGGCCGTTCTGGCCATGCATGGCGCCGGGCAGATGGCAAGGCCGCTTGCTCAGCTGAACACATCCCCTGTCACGCTCGATCCGGCCAACCTGCCGGACTATGCCCTGCGCACCACGCTGCGCATGTTCGCGGCGCTGGCCGCGTCCCTGATCTTCACCTTCACGGTGGCCACGCTCGCGGCCAAGAGCCGCAAGGCGGAGATGATCATCCTGCCCGCGCTGGACATTCTCCAGTCCGTCCCGGTGCTGGGCTTTCTGACCTTCACCGTGACGCTGTTCATGGGCCTGTTCCCGGGGCAGCAGCTCGGCGTTGAATGCGCGGCGATTTTCGCGATCTTCACCAGCCAGGCCTGGAACATGGCCTTCAGCTTCTACCAGTCGCTGCGCACGGTGCCTGCCGACCTCGCCGAAGTCTCGCAGCAGTTCGGCTTTTCCGCCTGGCGGCGCTTCATCCGGCTGGAGCTGCCCTTCGCCGCGCCGGGCCTCATCTGGAACATGATGATGTCCATGTCGGGCGGCTGGTTTTTCGTCGTCGCCTTGGAGGCGATCACCGTCGGCAACACGACTGTCACCCTGCCGGGGATCGGCTCGTGGCTGGCCCTCGCCATCGCGCAGGAGGATTTCCGCGCGGTCGCGCTGGCGGTCGGGGCAATGGCGCTGGTGATCCTGAGCTACGACCAGCTGTTTTTCCGCCCCATCGTCGCCTGGGCCGACCGGTTCCGGGTCGAGCAGTCCGCCGCCCAGACGCAGCCCCGGTCCTGGGTCTATGACATTGCCCGGCGCGCGCGCCTGCTGAAGGGGCTGCTCGCGTTGGCGATGCGCCCGTTCGGCCTTCTCGCCCGCATCCGGCTGCCGGAGCGGCCCCGCCGCCGCCGCGCCGCAACCGGCGGGGCGGGCGGGCGCCTGCTCGACGGCCTCTGGCTCGGCCTCGTTCTTGCCGCGTGCGCGGGCGCGGTCTGGCTCCTCGGCCGCTTCATCGCGCAGAACCTCGGCTGGGGCGACGTGGCGGCGGTCATCGGCCTCGGGCTGGCGACCATGGTCCGGGTCGCCGTGCTCATGGCCATTGCCAGCCTGATCTGGGTGCCGGTCGGCGTCTGGATCGGCCTGCGCCCCGCCTGGGCCGAACGGCTCCAGCCGCTGGCCCAGTTCCTGGCGGCCTTCCCCGCCAATCTGCTGTTCCCCTTCGCCGTGCTCACCATCGTCCGCTTCGATCTCGATCCCGATATCTGGTTGTCGCTGCTGATGGTGCTCGGCACCCAGTGGTACATCCTGTTCAACGTCATTGCCGGGGCGAGCGCCCTTCCCAACGACCTGAAGGAGGCCGGGCGCATTTTCGGCATCCGGGGCTGGCAGTGGTGGCGGCAGATCGGCCTGCCCGCGATCTTCCCCTATTACGTGACCGGCGCCATCACCGCCTCGGGCGGCTCCTGGAACGCGAGCATCGTTGCCGAGGCGGTCTCCTGGGGGAAGACGCATCTGGAGGCAACCGGCCTTGGCGCCTTCATCGCGACGGTGACCGAGGACGGTGACTTTCCGCGCGTCGCGCTTGGCATCGCGGTCATGTCGATCTTCGTCATCGGCTTCAACGCCGCCCTCTGGCGGCCGCTCTACCGCTACGCCGAGCGCCGCTTCCGCCTCGACTGACATCCCCCCCCCCTGATTTCCGTGTCCCCGACACTTCGGGAAAGGACTATCCCCATGAACAATTTCGCGCCTGTCTTTGCGCAGACCCTGCCGCTCGTCGATGTCCGCCATGTCCGCCACGTCTATGGCAAGGGCAGCGGCCCGGGCCTCACCGTGCTCGATGACGTCAACCTCACCCTCCACGACAACGAGATCGTCGGCCTGCTGGGCCGCTCGGGCTCGGGCAAGTCGACGCTGCTGCGCTCGATCGCCGGGCTGGTGCAGCCGTCCGAGGGCAGCATTTCCTTCCCGCGCCCGCAGGGCCAGACCACCGTCAGCATGGTGTTCCAGAGCTTTGCGCTGTTTCCGTGGCTCACCGTCCTCCAGAATGTGGAGGTGGGGCTGGAGGCCAAGCGCGTGCCGCCCGAGGAACGGCGCCGGCGCGCGCTGGCCGCGATCGACCTCATCGGCCTCGACGGCTTCGAGAGCGCCTATCCCAAGGAGCTGTCCGGCGGTATGCGCCAGCGGGTGGGCATTGCCCGCGCCCTGGTTGTGGACCCGGACATCCTGCTGATGGACGAGCCCTTCTCCGCCCTCGACGTGCTTACCGCCGAGACGCTGCGCACCGATCTGCTCGACCTCTGGTCCGAGGGGCGGATGCCGATCAAGTCGATCCTGCTCGTCACGCACAACATCGAGGAGGCGGTGCTGATGTGCGACCGCATCCTCATCTTCTCCTCCAACCCCGGCCGGGTTGTGGCGGAGATCCGGGTCGATCTGCCGCGCCCGCGCAACCGGCAGGACCCCGCCTTCCGGGCGATGGTCGAGGACATCTATGCGCGCATGACCACCCGGGCCGCACCCGGCCAGCCGCGCGAGGGGCTGTTCCCCGGCGCGGGGCTCGGCATGGCCCTGCCGCGGGTCTCGACCAACGCCATGGCCGGCCTGATCGAGGCGCTGGCGGCGGAGCCCTACAACGGCACGGCGGACCTGCCGCAACTGGCGGACCAGACGCACTACGAGGTGGACGAGCTGTTCCCGATCGCCGAGGTGCTGCAACTCTTCCGCTTCGCCGAACTGGAAGGCGGCGACCTCCGGCTGCTGCCCGCCGGGCGGCGCTTCGCCGCCGCCGACGTGGACGCGCGCAAGCAGCTTTTCGCCCGGCATCTGCTGGCCTGCGTGCCCCTTGCCGCCCATATCCGCCGGGTGCTGGACGACCGGGTCAGCCATCACGCCCCGGCCAGCCGCTTTATCGACGAAATTCAGGATTTCCTCGATGAGGTGTCGGCCACCCGCACGCTGAACACGGTGATCCAGTGGGGCCGTTACGCCGAAATCTTCGCCTACGACGAAAACGCCAGCCTGTTCAGCCTCGATAACCCCACATGACCGGAAGGGCTGAGCAGGCCGAAATGACCGGGGCTCTGCCGCAGGGCGGGCAGGAACCTGCCCCTCCCCCATCCGTTGGCTTTGAGCCGGCAGACTCCTGCCGTCTTCAAGAAGCCCAGGATACCCATAGGGGAGATGACCATGACTCAGGACCGCAAGGATCAGAACCAGCGTCAGCAGAGCCAGCAAAACCAGCAGAAGCAGCAGGATCAGCAGGGACGCCAGCAGAGCCAACAGGGCCAGCGTGGTCAGCAGCAGGGCCAGGAGAGCCAGCGCGGCCAGCAGGGCCAGTTCAGCCAGCAGGATCAGGCGGACCAGCAGAGCCAGACCGGTCAGCGCGGCCAGCAGTTCAGCCAGTCCGACCAGGGCCGGCAGGGCGGCTACGGCGACCAGTCCGGCCTCGGCCAGAGTGACCAGATCGGCCAGCAGGGCGGCCAGACCGGCCAGCAGGGCCAGAGCGGTCAGAGCGGCCAGGGCGGCCGTATGGGCCAGACCGGCCAATCCGGCCAATCCAGCCAGTCCGGCCAGACAGGTCGGACAGGTCAGACCGGCCAGCCGGGTCAGGGCTCCAAGCTGCGGGACGAAGACCGGTAAAGCCTGCCCGCATGGCTCCGGCGGAACGCCACAGCCCCCCGCTGCGGTCAAGCCGTCCTTCACCCCGCCCCTCTGGCCTCCCGGCCGGGGGGTGGGGTTATTTTTTGCTCCGCTTCCTCCCGCCGGGTTGTACACTTGGCCGGCATGGCCAATCGTGCCACAGGCATGACGGGAGTGGGGACCAATGAATCTGTTCGGCTTTCGCTCCTGGCGCAGACGCCGCACCTCCGATAGGGTGCCGGCGCAGGAGCAAGGCAAGGGCATGAAGGAAAAGGAACTCCGGCTGGCGCTGGTGTGCTACGGCGGCGTCTCGCTCGCTGTCTACATGCACGGCATCACCAAGGAGATCTGGAAGCTGCAACGCGCCTCCAAGGCGTGGCGGGACACGCGGGAGCTGCCCCCGGACCAGCGCAGCGCGGCGCTCGATCGCGACACCCGGGTTCTGGACACGGAAAAGGTCTATTTCGCGCTGCTCGCCCGCCTTGCCGAAACGGTGGAGCTGCGCGTGCTGGTGGATGTGATCGCCGGTGCGTCCGCCGGCGGCATCAACGGCGTGTTTCTCGCCAAGGCCATCGCCGAGGACCTGTCGCTCGAACCCCTGACCGACCTGTGGATGCGCAACGCCGATGTGGAGAGGCTGCTCGATCCCCATCAGGCGGCGACCCCCTGGAGCAAGGCCTACATGCGCCCGCTGCTCTGGCTCTACGAGCGCTGGCGCGCGCGCCGCGTCGCGGAGAACAGCGCCATCGACACCGACACCGCCGAGGAAGTGCACGCCAAGTTCTCGGCGCTGGTGCGCTCGCGCTGGTTCGAGCCTCCCTTCTCCGGCCAGGGCTTCGCCGAACTGCTCTACGAGGGGCTGGAAACCATGGACCAGACGCGGGTGCGCTCCGGCTCGCTGCTGCCCCCGGGCCACCCGCTCGACCTCATGGTCACCGTGACCGACTATCACGGCCACAACCAGACGCTGCGGCTCCACTCCCCGCCGCGCATCAACGAGCGCGAGCACCGGCTGGTCATCTCGTTCCACGATCCCGGCACCCATCCGCTCGGCCAGCGCAAACTGGCCGAGAACGCCAGCCTCGCCTTCGCCGCCCGCGCCACCGCCTCGTTTCCCGGCGCCTTTCCGCCCGCGCGGCTGGCGGAGATCGACGGCATTCTCGCCGCGCGCGGGCAGGTGTGGCGGGCCCGCTCCGCCTTCATCGAGCAGCTGTTCCCCACCTGGACGCTGGACGGGCGCGACCCGGCCACCATTCCGCTCATCGACGGCAGTGTGCTCAACAACAAGCCGTTCGACGCCGCCATCCAGGCGCTCCAGAACCGCACCGCCCACCGCGAGGTGGACCGCCGCATCGTCTACATCGAGCCCTATCCGAAGGATCTGCAATCCCGCCGCGACGAGGAGGCCTCGTTCTTCGGGGCCATCGTCAGCGCCCTGTCCACCATCCCGCGCCAGCAGCCGATCCGCGACGATCTGGAGCGGTTGCAGGATCTGAGCGCCCGCCAGGCCAATGTGCGCGCCATCATCAACAGCCTTACGCCCGATATCGACGCCGCCATCGAGGATGCCTTCGGCGAGCGCCTCAATGTGAAACGCGCCCGGCCCGAGACCATCGCCCAGTGGCGCATCCTCGCCCAGCAGCGGCTGGCGGACCGCTCCGGCTTCACCTACAAGGGCTACGCCGAGCTGAAGGTGGCGCGGACGCTGGAGGAAATCGCCGCCCTGCTCTGCACCCTCAGCAACCGCAGAAGCAGCACCGCCCAGCACGACATGCTCCAGCTTGTCCGCCACTGGGCGCACGAGGCGAAGATCCTGCCGCTCGGGGAATTCGGCCCGCACTTCAGCGAGCACCTGGGCGAGCACCTGCCCTGGCTGCAATTCCTGCGCCGGTTCGACCTCGGGTTCCGCATCCGCCGCCTGCGCTTTGTCATCCGCCGCGTCAACGAACTGTACGGCTCCCTCGGGCTCGTCAGCCACCCGGCGCTCGACGTGGCCAAGCAGCAGCTCTACGCCGCGCTCGCGCCGCTGTTGCAGCGCCAGACCGGCACCGCCCCTGAGCTGCACTATCTGGAAGGCCTCTCCCGCCTGCACCTCGACCCCTCCACGGCCATCACCGCGCTGGGCGACGCCCTCAAGCTGGTGGCGCTGGACGAGGAGGTGGACCGGCGCATGGCCGAATGTGTCATCGCCATGCCCGACCCGGAGGTGGGCCGCCAGGTGCTGCTCGCCTTCCTCGGCTTTCCGTTCTTCGATCTGGTGACCCTGCCCATGCTCGATCCGGGCGCCGAGGAAATGGAAGGCATCAAGGTGGACCGCCTGTCGCCCTCCGACGCCACCTCGCTGCGCGACGGCGGCCCGGAGGCCACGCTGAAGGGCGTGCAGTTCGCCACCTTCGGCGCCTTCCTCTCCCGCGCCTATCGGGAGAACGACTACCTGTGGGGCCGCCTGCATGCCGCCGAGCGGCTCATCGACATCGTGCTCTCCAGCGCCGCGCCCGCCGTGCGCCTCTCCCCGCAGGACGTGGCGCGCTTCAAGCGCGACGCCTTCCTCGAAATCCTGAACGCCGAGCGCCCGCGCCTGCGCCGCGTCACCGGGCTCATCGACCAGCTGCTGGCGGAAGTCTACGCCCGTCCCCCCGAGGACGCGGCGACCGGCGAGCCCGCCCCCGAGCCGGACCTGCCCGCCGACACCCCCGCCCCGGCAGCGTCATAGGGACTCGCCCGGGGGGCCGCCCCCCTGGCACCCCGCCGATTTTTAGACATTTCCCCCCGGCACCGGGCGCGATAGAACGGGCCCATGTCCGACCTGTTTGGAAACTGCCCGCCGCCTGAGTCCGCCGTGAAGGCCGAGCGCCAGCCGCTGCCGGAGCGGCTGCGCCCCCGCGCGCTTGAGGATGTGGTGGGACAGGAGCATCTGACCGGCCCCAACGGCGCTCTCACCCGGATGCTGGCGGGCGGCAAGCTGCCGAGCCTCATCCTGTGGGGCCCGCCCGGCACCGGCAAGACCACCATCGCCCGCCTGCTGGCGGACCGGGTGAATTTGCATTTCGTGCAGATCTCCGCCGTGTTCTCGGGCGTTGCCGACCTCAAGAAGGCGTTCGACCAGGCCCGCCAGCGCGCGCGCATGGGCGAGGGCACGCTCCTGTTCGTGGACGAAATTCACCGCTTCAACCGCAGCCAGCAGGACGGCTTCCTCCCCTACGTGGAGGACGGCACCGTCACCCTCGTCGGCGCGACAACGGAGAACCCCTCGTTCGAGCTGAACGCGGCGCTGCTCTCGCGCACGCAGGTACTGGTGCTGAACCGGCTGGACGAGACGGCGCTCGGGAAACTGCTCGACCGGGCCGAGGAGGCGACCGGGAAACCGCTCCCGCTCACGCCGGAGGCCCGCGCCGCGCTCGTCGGCATGGCGGACGGGGACGGGCGCTTCCTGCTCAACAGCGCCGAGATGCTGCTGGGCCTGCCGGTCGATGGCCCCATGGATACGGCCGCCCTCTCGGAAGTTCTGGCGCGCCGCCTGCCGGTTTACGACAAGGACCGGGAAGGCCACTACAACCTGCTCAGCTGCTTCCACAAATCCCTGCGCGGCAGCGACGTCAACGCCGCCATGTACTGGGCGGCGCGGATGATCGCGGGCGGCGAGGAGCCGACGACCATTTTCCGCCGCCTCGCCTGCGCCGCGTCGGAGGACGTGGGCATGGCCGACCCGCAGGCGATGGTGCAGGTGATCACCGCCTGGCAGGCGTTCGAGCGGGTGGGCTGGCCGGAGGGGCGGCTGTTCCTCGCCCAGGCCATCGCCTACGTGGCGACGGCCCCCAAGTCCAACGCCGCCTACACCGCGTTCAACGAAGCGCTGGCGCTGGCGAAGCAGACCGGCTCGCTCGCCCCGCCCAAGCATATCCTAAACGCCCCGACCAAGCTGATGAAGGAGCTGGGCTACCACGAGGGCTACAAGTACGACCACGACTTCCCCGACGCCTTCTCGGGGCAGGAATTCTTCCCCGAGCCGCTGGCCGGACCCAACCGGCCGGACTTCTACCGCCCCAACGAGCGCGGCTTCGAGCGCGATATCCGCAAGCGGCTCGACTACTGGGAGGGTTTGCGGCGCAAGCGGCGCTCGGAATAGGAGACGCCGTTTGCGGGAACGCGCGTTCGACAGGTTCATCGCCATCGACTGGTCGGGAGCGGCGGGCCGCCGCCATCGCGCCATCGAGGTTGCCGAATGTGCCCCCGGCCGCGACGCCCCCGTCCGGGTCGCCCCGCCCGGGGGATGCTGGTCACGCGAGGCCGTGCTGGCGTTCGTGACAGCGCAGGCGGGCACCCGCGCGCTCATCGGTTTCGATTTTTCCTTCGCGCCGCCGTATCTGGACCGGGGCCATTACCTGCCGGGCTGCCCCCACCAGACCGCCCCCGCCTTCTGGGCCTTCGTGGACGCCGAAGCGCCCGATGAAGACCTGGGCGCTGCCCGCCTCGTCGAGACGGCGTTGCGGCCGCATTTCTACTTCGGCGCCTCCTGCGGCGCGCGCGCGCCCTTCGCGCGCCTGCGCCGGTGCGAAGCGCAGGTCCGGCGCCACGGCCTTGGCACGCCCTCGTCCCTTTTCGTGTGCATCGGCAGCAGTCAGGTGGGCAAGGCGAGCCTTGCGGGTATGCGCCTGCTCCACCGGCTGCGGGCCAGCGGCATCGCGGTCTGGCCGTTCGATCCCCTGCCCGCCCGGGGCCCGGTGGTGGTGGAGATTTTCCCGCGCCTGTTCATCCGCCGCGCCCTTGCCGGCCATGGCGGGCGCGCCAACGGCAAGATTGCCAGCCGGGACAGCCTCAACCGCGCGCTCGGCCAGCTCGGCGCTGATCCCGCCGACCCGGCGCGCCCGCTCACCAGGGCGGACAATCATCTCGCCGATGCGCTCGTCAGCAGCGCCGGGTTGCGTCATCTGGCGGAAGACCCGCGCGTCTGGCAGCCTGACGGCCTCACGCCAACGATCGCCCGCACCGAAGGATGGATTTTCGGCGTCGCTTGAGCAAAAAGGCATAGCATGACACTGGTTTCTCCCGTTCAGGCCATCGGCCTTGTCGCCCTCGGCGGCGGCATCGGCGCGACCGGCCGCTATCTCCTCGGCAAGGCGTTCTTCGCGTTGGCCGGAGGCGCTTTTCCATGGGGCACACTGGCGGCAAATGTGCTAGGAGGCCTCTTGATGGGCATCCTGACTGAGGTGCTGGCCCTGCGGGGCGGCAGCGAAGCCCTGCGCCTGTTTCTGGCGGTGGGCGTGCTCGGCGGTTTCACGACCTTTTCGAGTTACAGTCTGGAACTCGCATTAATGTTGGAAAAGGGCCAGTTTTCCACGGCGGCGCTGTACGCGGCAGGCTCGGTGCTTGCCTCGCTTCTGGCGCTTTTCCTTGGGCTGTGGCTGGTAAGGACGGTTTGGGCATGAGCAACGTAACCGAGGCGGTGGTATCGGAGGAGGACGACGGCATCCGCGTGGACCGCTGGTTCAAGCGGAACCGGCCGGACGTGTCCTTCACCCTCGTCGCCCGCTGGGCGCGCACCGGCGCGCTGCGGCTGGACGGCCGGAAAGTGACCCCCGGCGACCGGCTGGCGGCCGGGCAGGTGCTGCGGATTCCGCCCGTCGAGGAGGTGGAGGAGCGCCCCGCCGTCTGGAGCCGCCCGGTCGTCGAGCTGACCCCGGACGAGATCGAATACGCCCAGAGCCTGGTCATTCACCGGGACGATTACGCCATCGTCATCAACAAGCCGCCGGGTCTCGCGACGCAGGGCGGCACCAAGACGAAAAACCACGTGGACCGGCTGCTGGACGCCCTCAAGTTCGGCCGCCCGGACAAGCCGCGCCTCGTCCACCGGCTGGACAAGGACACCTCCGGCGTGCTGCTGCTCGCCCGCACCGCCAACGCCGCCGGTTTCTTCTCCAAGGCCTTCGCGGGCCGCACCGCCAAGAAGGTGTACTGGGCGCTGGTGGTGGGTGACCCCCAGCCGGACGAGGGCCTGATCGTCGCCCCGCTCGCCAAGATGCCGGGCACCGGCGGCGAGAAGATGACCATCGACGAGAAGAACGGCCTGCCCGCCAAGACCCGCTACCGCGTCATCGAGCGCGCGGGCACCCGCGCCGCCTGGGTGGAGTTCGAGCCGCTCACCGGCCGCACCCACCAGATCCGCGTGCACGCCGCCGAAGCACTCGGCTGCCCCATCGTGGGCGACGCCAAATACGGCGGGGCCGACGCCTTCCTCACCGGCGGCGTCAGCCGCAAGCTGCACCTGCACGCCCGCTCGCTCACCATCGAGCACCCGTCGGGCAAGCCGCTCTCCATCACCGCGCCCATGGCCCAGCACATGCGGGACAGCTGGGAGATGTTCGGCTTCGCCGACGACGCCCCGCCGCGCGAGGACGACGTGCTGTTCGACCCGCTGGCGGAGAGCGGCGTTGCCGCAGGCGATCTGGCCGCCAGCCGCAAGGGCCCGCACAAGCGCACCGCCTTCAAGGCCCGCACCGGCGACGATTATGTCAAGGCCCGCCAGTTCGCCAAGCGCAACAGCCGCCGCGGCGCACGGCGCCTGAAGAAGCCCAAGGGCCGCCCGTCCTGAGGCGGACGCGACCGGGCGTGGAGCAACACCGGAGCAGGACAGAGCAGAGCAGAGCAGCGCCGCGCATGACCCGCGATCCCCTTCTCGTCGTCTTTGATTGCGACGGCACCCTGGTGGACAGCCAGGCCAACATCGTCCAGGCCCTCGCCCTGTGCTTCGACCAGCACGGGCTGGAGGCACCCTGCGCCCAGGCGGCCCGGCGCATCGTCGGCCTGTCGCTGGTGGAGGCCATGCGGGCCATCCTGCCCGACGCCGAGCCGGACCTGCACCTCGTGCTGGCCGAGGAGTACAAGCTCGCCTTCCAGAAGTTGCGGGCGACGGGCGGGCTGAGCCACGAGCCCCTGTTCGACGGCACCCGCGAGGTGCTGGAGACGCTGGAAGCGCAGGGCTCGCTTCTGGGCATCGCCACCGGAAAGTCCGATCGCGGCTTGCAGCTGTGCCTTGCCGAGCACCGCATCGAACGCCACTTCGTGACGCTGCAAACGGCGGACCGGCACCCCTCCAAGCCGCACCCCTCCATGCTGCACGCGGCCATGACGGAGACCGCCTCCGACCCCCAGCGTACCGCCATGGTGGGCGACACGGTCTACGACATCCAGATGGCCGTGGCGGCCGGCGTCCTGCCCGTGGGCGTCGCCTGGGGCTACCACGACCCGGACGAGCTGCGCGCCGCCGGCGCCGTCGCCGTCATCGAACGGTATGAGGAACTGCACGACGTGCTGGAGCACCACCTGTGACCCGGTCCCACAAGATTCTGCTCGCCCTTGGCGGCATCGCCAGCGTTGTCCTGCTCGCGCTCGCCATCACGGTGCTGGCCCGGCTGGAGCTGGGCGCGCTCATCGGCTATGGCGAGGCCGAAACCCGGCGGCTGGGCATCAAGATGCTCGTCGCCTCCGTGGCGCTGATGTTCGCCCTCAGCCTGTGGGGCTTGCGGCTCATGCTGAAGGATTCGATGACGCAATGAAACGCTTCTACAAGCAGGTCTCCGTCGCCCCCACGGAGGGCGGCTTCCAGATCCATCTGGACGGGCGGCCGGTGCGCACCCCCTCCAAGGCGGTGCTGGTGGTGCCCGCCGGGGCGCTGGCCGAGGCCATGGCCGCGGAGTGGGACGCGCAGACCGACACCATCGATCCGGCCGCCATGCCGCTCACCCGCCACGCCAACACCGCCATCGACCGGGTCTCGCCCCAGCGCGCGGCGGTGGTCGGGGAAATCAGCCGCTACGGCGAGAACGACCTGATCTGCTACCGCGCCGAATGGCCCACGGACCTTGCCGAACGGCAGGCCCGCACCTGGAACCCGCTGGTGGACTGGGCCCGCCGTCGCTACGACGTCAACCTCACCGTGACCGCCGGCATCATGCACCGCCGGCAGGGGGAGGATGCGCTCCAGCGCCTCGCCCGCGCCGTTGACAGCCTGTCGGACTGGGAGCTGGCACCCCTCCACACCCTCACCACCATCACCGGCTCGCTGGTGATCGCGCTGGCGCTGCGGGAGGGGGAAATCAGCCCCGAGGCCGCCTTCGAGGCCGGGCAACTGGACGAACTCTACCAGGTGGAAAAATGGGGCGAGGACTCGCTGGCGCAAAAGGCGCGCGAGAGCCGGCGCGCCGACCTGCTGGCCGCCGCCCGCTTTCTCGCGCTGCTGCGCACGGCCTAGCCCCTTCCCCCCGAGAACAGGGAGCGAGCGACATGACCGAAGACTCTTCCCTTCCCGCCAACCCCCTCCCCTCCGGGCACAAGGCCGTGCGCGCCCGCATCTCCGGCCGGGTGCAGGGTGTGTGGTACCGCAAGTGGACCGTCCTCAACGCCACCGAACTGGGGCTGGACGGCTGGGTCCGCAACCGGGAGGACGGAACGGTCGAGGCCCTGTTCGTCGGCCCCGAAGCCACCGTCGACGAGATGATCCGCCGCTGCTGGCAGGGGCCGGAACACGCCCGGGTGACCGACATCGCCCTTGAGCCCTCGCCCGGCATCACGCCGAAGGGCTTCGTGCAGAAACCGACGGTCTGATTTTCCTGTTTTGATTTTTTCAGGGGATTTTTGCAGAGGGTCGCGGACCCTCTGCACTCCCTTCGTTTTTCGGGACGTGCGCGGGAAAGACCGGGTGCATCCCGATGAACCCATAAAAAAAGGGCCGCGCCCTTCATGAAGAACACGGCCCTTTGAATCGATTGGGAGGTTGCCAGGAGGGGAGTGATCGTTTGTGCGCCTCCGCGCAGGGGCCATTGAATGTGCGCCTCCGCGCACGGGGCCCCTGAATGTGCGCCTCCGCGCACGGGGCCCCTGAATGTGCGCCTCCGCGCACGGGGCCCCTCCTGCAAAAAATCCCCTCAAAAAAACCCCTACTGGCGGCAGGTGATGTAGGCGGGCGGGCGCACCGCGCATTCGCCGCGCTGGTTGCCGCGCTGGAAGCGGAAGGAGATGGCACCCGATCCGCTCTTGGACAGCACCGATTGCAGCTGGTCCACCGTCGCGATGGCGGTGCCGTTGACCGCCTCGATGATGTCGCCGGGCTGGAGCACACCCAGCCGCGCCGCCGGGGAGTTGGCCGCCATTTCGAGGATCACCACGCCCTGCTCCGGCAGGCCGCCGCCCAGTTCCATGGCGAAGGCGGGCGAGAGGTTGCCCACCTGCACGCCGGAGAACAGGTGATTGCCGCGCAGCACGGTCAGGTTGCGCGGCGGCACCTCCGGCGGCGGGGACATCTTGACCTTGATGTTCTGCGCCTTGCCGTCGCGCAGCACGGTGAAGATGGCCGTGGAGCCGATGTTCTTGGTCGCGACGCGGAACTGAAGTTCGGAGCTGTCGGTCACTTCCTTGCCGTCGATGGCGGTGATGACGTCGCCCGCCCGCAGGCCCGCCGCCGCCGCCGGAGACTTGGCGCTCAGCCGGTTGACCAGCACGCCGCGCGGCCGGTCGAGGCCCAGCCCCGCCGCGATATCCGAATCGACCGCCTGACCCTCGACGCCGACCCACGGGCGCACCAGCTTGCCGGTGCCCGCCGCGCCGATGATCGACTTGACCATGTTCACCGGCACGGCAAAGCCGACGCCGACCGACCCGCCGGTGGGCGAGGCGATGAAGGTGTTGATGCCGATCAGCTCGCCCGCCAGGTTGACCAGCGCGCCGCCCGAGTTGCCGGGGTTAATGGCCGCGTCCGTCTGGATGTAATACTGGTAGCCGGTCGGCCCGCCGCCGGAGCGCACCGCCGAGACGATGCCCTGCGTCACGGTCTGGCCCACGCCGAACGGGTTGCCGATGGCGAGCGTGATGTCGCCCACCTGCAACCGGTCGCTGTCGCCCAGCAGCATCACCGGCAGATCCTTGCCCTTGGTGTCGATCTGCACCAGCGCCAGGTCCGAACGCTGGTCCTGAAGGATCACCTTGCCCTCGAACTCGCGCCGGTCCGCCAGCACCACGATGATCTCGTCCGCGTCGCCCACCACGTGGCGGTTGGTGACGATGAGGCCGTCCGAGCGCACGATCACGCCGCTGCCCAGCGAGTTCTGCACCCGGGGCTGGGCCTGCCGTCCGCCGAAGAAGAAGCGGAAGAAGGGGTCATCCATCAGCGGCTGACGCTGGATCACCTTCTTGGTGTAGATGTTCACCACCGAGGGGGAGACCCGCTGCACCACCGGCGCGTAGGAAAGCTGCACCTGCGCGGTCGATGTGGGCGTGACCCGCTGGGTCTGGGTTTCGCTCGTCTGGGCGGTCTGCGCTTCCGCCACCGACCCGTTGCTTGTCCCGTCCGGCCCGGTGGTGACGCCCCAGGCGAGCCCGAGGCCCGCCACCAATCCAGTGCCTAGCCACATCAGTGATCGCATTGAGCAGCCTCTTATGGTTATGACATCCCAGCCTATTTAGGTATCGAGCATACCCTTCACAAACTCCGCCAGGCCGATTTGTCGAGCCCGCTTGAGCCGCTCCGCCGCCAGAATGGTTTTCACCTGCGACAAGCAGCGTTCCAGATCGTCGTTGACCAGCACGTAGTCATACTCGGCCCAGTGGCTGATCTCGTCCGCCGCGCGCGCCATGCGGCCCGCGATCACTTCGTCGGAATCCTGCGCCCGGCTGCGCAGCCGGTGCTCCAGCGCCTGCATGGAGGGCGGCAGGATGAACACCCGCACCAGATCCCCCTGCACCTGCTGCGCCAGCTGCTGCGTGCCCTGCCAGTCAATGTCGAACAGCACGTCCCGGCCTTCGGCCAGCGCCTGCTCCACCGGGCCGCGCGGCGTGCCGTAGCGGTTGGAGAACACCGTCGCCCATTCGAGAAAGGCGCCGTCGCGCACCATGTCGTCGAACTCGGCGTGGCTGACGAAGTAGTAATCCTTGCCGTGCGCCTCGCCGGGGCGCGGCGGGCGGGTCGTCGCCGAGACGGACATGACGATGTTGCTGTCGTCCTTGAGCAGCAGGCGCGACAGGGTCGACTTGCCCGCCCCCGACGGAGACGACAGCACAAACATCAAACCACGGCGCACGCCGGAGGAAACCACCGAGGGCATAGACTTCCGCCTTCCACAAACTACTCGATATTCTGAACCTGCTCGCGGAGTTGATCGATCGTCGCCTTCAGGTCAAGGCCGACCCGGTTCAGCTCCACGGTGGCGGACTTGTTGCACAGGGTCGTCGCCTCCCGGTTCAGCTCCTGCGCCAGGAAGTCGAACTTGCGGCCCACCGGCCCGCCCGCGCGCAAAAGCGCCTGCGCCTGCTCCACATGGGCCTTGAGCCGGTCCAGCTCCTCGCGCACGTCCGCCTTCACCGCGATCAGCGCCACCTCCTGCGCCAGCCGGTCCGGGTCCACCCGCCTGTCTCCGGCGAGCAGACTCTCGATCTGCGCCTCCAGCCGCTGGCGGATCATGGCGGGCTGCTCGCGCGACGCCGCTTCCGCCTCGCCGTGCAGAACGGAAATCCGGTCAAGGAGCGACGCCAGCAGCGCGGCGATCTTCTCACCCTCCAGCGCCCGGTGCGCCCTCAGTTCGCCAACCGCCTTTTCCAGATCCGCCAGAATGGCGGCATGAAGCGCGGCGCGTGCCTCCTCGCCCAGCGCCGGCTCCCCCTCCACCACGCCCCTGAGGGCCAGGAGTTCCGCCGGACCGGGCTTCGGCAGGCCGTAGGTTTCCGCCAGCGCCAGCGCCGCCCGCGCATACTGGTCCAGCAAATCGCGATTGAGGGAAAGGCCGCCAGTGCCCGCGGCGGGCGTCACCGTCAGCGCCGCATTGACCGAACCGCGCGCCAGCCGCGCCTGCAACACCGCGCGGACCTGAGGCTCCAGCGCCTCGAAACCACCCGGCAGGCGCAGCCGCACCTCCAGACTGCGGCCGTTGACCGATTTCACTTCCCAGGCCCAGGACCACCCCTCGGCCTCGCCGCTCGTGCGGGCAAAGCCCGTCATGCTGTGCAATGCTATTTCCATGCCCCCGTGTGTGCCAGCACTGCGCCCCGGACGCAAAGGGGAATCGTTGCCGCAACGGATGAGGAAGGACACGGGGATTTGTTTTGCAGAGGGTCGCGGACCCTCTGCACTCCCTCCCTTTTTCGGGACGTGCGCGGGAAAGACCGGGTGCATCCCGATCAACCCATTTGAACAGGGCCGCGCCCCTGGTTTGAAGGACACGGCCCCTTTGAATCGAACGGAAGGTGCAGGAGGGGTAAGCCCCTCCTGCAATCAAACCTCATTCAAACACCGCTCCGCCCTCACGCCCCGGAGGGGCCGAGCATCTTCTCGGGCCGCACCACGGCGCGGAAGCGTTCCTCGGTGATCAGGCCCAGCGCCAGCCCGGCCTCCAGCAGGGTGGTGCCGTTGTGGTGGGCGTGTTTGGCGATCTTTGCGGCGTTGTCGTAGCCGATCTCGGGCGCGAGCGCCGTCACCAGCATCAGGCTTTCGTTGATGATGGCGTCGATGCGCTCCCGGTTCGGCTCGATGCCGGCGACGCAGCGGTCGGTGAACGAGCGCGCCCCGTCCGCCAGCAGGCGGATGGATTGCAGCACGTTGTAGGCGATCACCGGCTTGAACACGTTCAGCTCGAAGTGGCCCTGCGCGCCCGCCACCGTCACGGTGGTGTGGTTGCCCATCACCTGCGCCGCCACCATGGTGAGGCTTTCCGCCTGCGTGGGGTTCACCTTGCCCGGCATGATGGAGGAGCCCGGCTCGTTCTCGGGCAGCTTCAACTCGCCCAGCCCGCAGCGCGGCCCGCTGCCGAGCAGGCGGATATCGTTGGCGATCTTGTTGAGGCTGACGGCGATGGTGTTGAGCGCGCCGGACAGTTCCACCATGGCGTCGTGGGTGGCCAGCGCCTCGAACTTGTTGGGGGCGGTGACGAACGGCAGGCCGGTCAGCTCCCGCAATTCCAGCGCGATGGCCTCGGCCCAGCCCTGCCGGGTGTTGAGGCCGGTGCCGACCGCCGTGCCGCCCTGCGCCAGTTCGTAGACGCGCGGCAGCGCCGCCTTCAGCCGCTCGATCCCGGCGGCGACCTGGTGAGCATAGCCGGAGAACTCCTGCCCCAGCGTTACCGGGGTTGCGTCCTGAAGGTGGGTGCGGCCGATCTTGATGATGTCCGCCCAGCTTTCCGCCTTGGCCTCCAGCGCCTCCTGAAGGTGGAGGAGCGCCGGGATCAGCCGCTCCACCACCTCGCGGGCGGCGGCCACGTGCATGGCGGTGGGGAAGGTGTCGTTGGAGGACTGGGAGCGGTTCACATGGTCGTTGGGGTGCACCGGATGCTTGCCGCCCCGGACGCCCAGCAGGATCTCGTTGGCGCGGCCCGCGATCACCTCGTTGGCGTTCATGTTGCTCTGGGTGCCGGAGCCGGTCTGCCACACCACCAGCGGGAACTCGTCGTCGTGGCGGCCTTCGGCCACCTCGCGCGCGGCCGTTTCGATGGCCTGCGCCAGCTGGCCTTCCAGGTCGCCGAAGCGCGCGTTGACCCGCGCCGCGGCCCATTTGATGTAGCCCAGCGCATGGATGAGCGGCGGCGGCATCCGCTCGCCCCCGATGGGGAAGTTCTGGATGGATCGCTGCGTCTGCGCGCCCCAGTAGCGCTCGCCGGGCACGTCGATGGGGCCGAAGCTGTCGGTTTCCGTGCGCGTTGTCATCATCCGCTCCTTACCCGTCCATCCGCCCCGCACGACGCGATGGCGCTGCTGTGCTCAGGTAAGTGCGATCACGAAAGGATCAAGGCGCCACAAGGATCGCAGCGGGGAGGCTGGACAACAGGAGCGCGGGCGCCCCGGTCAGGACTTCTTGCGGAAGCGGTCGAGCGTGATGACGTTGCTGCTGCCGCCCTCGTCTGCCGGCGCGTCGCCGGATGCGGGCGCGGGCGCGGCCGGTTCCTCCGCCTGGGGCGCGGGCGTTTCGTCCGGCACCGCCTGCGGCAGAACCTCGGCCTCGGGCGGCTGGAATTGCAGGCCGAAGTTCACGGCCGGGTCCACGAAGCCCACCAGCGCCGCATAGGGCACCACGATGTGGGCCGGCACCTGGTTGAACGACAGGCTCACCTCGAAGAAGTCCTCGTGCACATGCAGATCCCAGTAGCGGTTCTGCAGCACGATGGTGATCTCGTCCGGGTACTTCTCAAGGAGCTGCTTGGGCAGCACCACGCCCGGATAGCGGGTCTTGAAGGCGATGTAGAAGTGGTGCTGGCCGGGCAGGCCGCCCTTTTCCACCGACTTGAGCACGCGGGCCACCACGCTGCGCAGCGCAGCCTGGACATAGTCTTCGTAAGGGATGAGCGATTCTGTCGTCACCATGTCACCGTGCGGCACAGCCCCGTTGGCGTCAAGCGGCGGGTTCGCCCGCTGCCGAAATATCAGTAAAATGGAGGGACTTCTGTTGCCCGGCGCCCTCCCTGCCGCGTTAGTGCTTCTGTTGCCCGGTGCACCACGAACCGCGCTTTGGTTGAAGTAACCCTATCCTATCGGATCAGGTTACGCGGCCAGAGCGAATGCCTCGTTATCGTTGGCATTTGTCGATTTGACCGGTTTAACGGCTCAGTCGGGCCGGGCGAAGGTCGTCGTCTTTGAACACACGTCGATCCTAGTTCACCCCCATCAGAAACGTCGCATCCTCCTGCGACGGCGCTTGTGGTGGAGGTGCCGGGTACCGCCCCCGGGTCCGCTGTGTCTATTCCACGACACCGTTTATCGCCATAGCCGCGCGAGGCGGCACACCGAATATAGGGGAGACCCGGTCGGATTTGAAGGCCCGGATTGAAACAGGGCCCCAGAAATATACGGACCAATGAGAGCGGGCCAGACGACACAGGGCCGGCCAAACAGCAGAACACCGGCCCGCGGGTGGCGGACCGGTGCTCTGTGAGGACCCGCAACCGTACATCCGGGTTGCGGGAACCAGGTGCCCTGACGCCCCGTCAAGACGGGGCCGGGGCCCTTAGATCAGAACTTCGGTAAACTCCATGACGCCGCCGGCCGCATTGGCGCGGGCCTTCCGCATGGCCTGAAACAGCCGCACGTTCCGCACCACCACCATCTGCTTCATCTTGGCGGCGATGACCCGGGCGGAGGCATAGTCCAGGTCCGGCACGGTCACCTCCACCTGAAGGGCCTCCTCGTCGAGGCGGTGGGCAGCCAGGCTCTCGGGAATGTGGTTGTTCATCGCGAAGAACTCCAGCACGCGCGACAGCGCGCCCGGATCCTGCTCCGTCACCACCTGGTAGGCATATCCCTGATCGCTCGGCATCACCATGACCGCACCTCAACTCCTTCCGACATCTCTCTGTCTGGCATCTCTCCGGGGCAGATTTTGCCCCTTCTCGGACTGGTTATAGCGTGGAGCCGTTGGTTTTTCTTTTCTTTTTCGGGGCATTTCGCTAAGATAATGCAAAATTAATGCACAGTTTCTCAATCGGCGAGTTTATTCATGCAAGCGACCCTTGACCGTACCGACCGCAAGATCCTCGCCCTGCTCCAGAAGGACGCCAGCCTGTCGGCAGCGGAGATCGCCGAGCAGGTGGGGCTGTCCCAGTCGCCGTGCTGGCGGCGCATCCAGCGCCTCAAGGAGGAAGGCTACATCCGGGCGCAGGTGGCCCTGCTCGACCGCAAGAAGCTGGGGCTGAACACCCAGATCTTCGCGCAGGTGAAGCTCTCCGCCCACGGCCGCCAGCACATGGACGAGTTCACCGCCGCCGTCCGCGAGATCCCGGAGGTGCTGGAGTGCTACGTCATGATGGGGGAGACGGACTTCAACCTGCGGATCGTCGCCGCCGACGTCGAAGCCTACGAGCGGTTCTTCTTCGAAACCCTCTCCAAGCTGCCCGGCGTGCAGGAAATCAAGTCCACCATCGCGCTGAGCGAGATCAAGAACACCACCGCCCTGCCGGTCGGGGTGTAGCCCCCCACTGTCCTCCCACTGCCCCCCACTGACAGCAAGGCCGAACCTGACAGAAAGGATAGTCCCTGCCGCTTGCGACGCTTTGCCGCCCTGCTACACTTTGGCGCATGACAGCGATCCACAAGCACATGCTTCTGCTCGGCACGGCCCTGCTGGCGGCCTCCGTTCTGGCGCTATTCAGCTTCTCCTCGCGCATGGCGGAGGATGCCTGCCTCGATCGGGGCGGTGCATGGCGCAGCGGCGCCTGCGTGTACGGCGACCAGGCGCGCTAGGGCAGAATTGGCGGGAGCCAGCCGCGCGGGGCCCGTGCCCCGCCGGGGCGGCTAGCCTGTTTCGAAGCTAGACGGTCTCGATGAACGTCGCATAGCCCTCGGCGAAGGCGCGCACGAACTCCGGCGCGTCGTCGATGAACAGGTAGGGCTCGATCAGCTCCAGCTCCATCAGCAACAGGGACCCGTCCTCGGCCCGCACCATGTCCACCCGGGCATGGAACACATCCTCCGGCACCGAGTCCAGCACGGCCCGGGCGTCCGCCAGATCCTCCATGGACGGCAGATAGGGCTCGGCCACGCCGCCGAAGCTCACCTGGATGCGGTAGTCGCCCTCCTTGGGCGTCTTGATCACCGCATGGCTGAACTGGCCGCCCAGAAAGATGAAGCTGTACTCGCCCTCGCTCTGGATGGCGGGCAGGAACGGCTGGATCATGGCCTCGTGCGGCGGCAGCGCCTCGGCGTCCGGCCAGGGCTCGCCCCGGCGCAGCAGAACCTGCCGCCATGCCCCCGCGCCCACCACCGGCTTGATGACAATGCGGTCCGCGCCGAATTCGGCAAAGGCCGCCTCGGCCGCCTCCGGCGTCGCCCGCGCCGCCCAGTGGGTCGGCACCAGCTGCGCGCCGCGCCCGGCCAGATCCCTGAGATAGGTTTTCCGCATGTTCCAGCGGATCACGTCCACACTGTTGATGAGGCGGGTCTCGGCGGAAATCGCCTCCAGCCGCGCCAGAAACGCCTCGGGCCGCTCTGCATAGTCCCAGGTGATGGCGGTGATCGCCGCCTCGTAGCGCGACCAGTCAATCCCCTCGCCATCCCACTGCACGACCTCCAGATCCCGCCCGACCTGCGCCAGCGCCTGGCGCATCAGCGCCACCTGCGCGTCCCCCTCGTGGGCATCCTTCCGCCGATCCGGCACATCCGGCAGCATGTCACGGGACGCAAGAACAGCAACAACGGGACGAACAGACACAGGGGCACCTTTTGCACAAGAGTGGGTGGGCCTTGGTTTAGCGGGTCTTTTCGGATTTTGCAGGAGGGACTTGGTCCCTCCTGCTCCTCCCTTTCATTTTTTTCGGCGGCGTCTCCGGCGCGCACGGGGAACACGTCCGGAAGGGTTGATCGGGCCGCGCCCTGCATCCGCCCCCTGCCCTCCGGAGATCCGGCCGTTGCACGAACCTGCACCGGAACCACGGCCGTTTGGAACGAAAGGGGGATCGAAAGGGGGTCCAAGACCCCCTTTCATCTTCCATACCGCAAGCACTGCCTGCCAAAGCAGAAGAGCCGCCGGAGTTACCTCCGACGGCTCTGATCTCAATCCTTCCGTATGGACGCCGGTCTTACGACGCGGCTTCTTCCGGGGCCGGGAGCTGCTTGGCGGCCTGGGCGGCCCGCAGCGCCGCGTCGCGCGCATTGGCGGCCACGCGGATGCGGTTGACGCCGGCGCCGGTGCCCGCCGGGATGAGGCGGCCGACGATGACGTTTTCCTTGAGGCCGGTCAGGCGGTCCACCTTGCCCTGCACCGAGGCTTCGGTGAGGACGCGGGTGGTCTCCTGGAACGACGCCGCCGAGATGAACGACCGGGTCTGCAGCGAGGCCTTGGTGATGCCGAGCAACACCGGCTTGCCCTCGGCAGGCTCGCGGCCTTCCTTGATGAGCTTGGCGTTGATCTCGTCCATTTCCTCGCGGTCGATCTGCTCGCCCGGCAGCAGGGTGGAGTCGCCCGACTTGGTGATTTCCACCTTCTGCAGCATCTGGCGAACAATCACCTCGATGTGCTTGTCGTTAATCTTCACACCCTGGAGGCGGTAGACTTCCTGGATCTCGTTGACCAGGTAGTTGGCCAGCGCCTCCACGCCCAGCACGTCGAGAATGTCGTGCGGATCGGGGTTGCCGTCGATCAGGTACTCACCCTTCTGGATGAAGTCGCCTTCCTGCACCGAGATGTGCTTGCCCTTCGGGATCAGGTACTCGACCGGATCCGAACCATCTTCCGGACGGATGATGATGCGGCGCTTGGTCTTGTAGTCCTTGCCGAATTCGACGCGGCCGGTGGCCTGGGCGATGATCCCGTGGTCCTTCGGCTTGCGGGCCTCGAACAGCTCGGCAACGCGCGGCAGACCGCCGGTGATGTCGCGGGTCTTGGCGGCTTCCAGCGGGATACGGGCGATCACGTCACCCGCGGCCACACGGTCGCCGTCGTTGACCGACAGAATCGCGTCCACCGCCAGGAAGTAGCGGGCGGCTTCGGTGGTGCCGTCGGACTCGTCCAGCAGGGTGATGCGCGGACGCAGGTCGCCGCTCTTGGGCTGCGACTTCCAGTCCACCACCACCTTGCTGGTGATGCCGGTGGCTTCGTCGGTGTTCTCGGAGAGCGACACGCCCTCGATGAGATCCTGATACTTCACCACACCCGCCTTTTCGGTGATGATCGGGCGGGTATAGGGGTCCCATTCCACCAGACGCTCGCCCTTCGTCACCTGGTCGCCCTCCCGCTTCAGCAGGCGGGCGCCGTAGGCGATGCGGTGCGAGGCGCGCTCGCGGCCCTCGGCGTCGATGATGACCAGCTCCATGTTGCGGGCCATGGCGATGAGGCGGCCACGGCTGTCTTCCACGGTGTGGGCGTTGCGCAGCTCGATGCGGCCGTCGACAGACGCCTCGATGGACGACTGCTCGGACACCTGCGCGGCGCCGCCGATGTGGAACGTCCGCATGGTCAGCTGCGTACCCGGCTCACCGATGGACTGGGCGGCGATGACGCCGACCGCCTCACCGATGTTGACCGGCGTACCGCGCGCCAGGTCGCGGCCGTAGCACTTGCCGCAGACGCCCTGCTCGGTATCGCAGGTGAGCACCGAGCGGATCTTGAGCGACTGCACGCCCGCCTTGGCGATGCGATCGACTTCCGGCTCGTTGAGCAGCGTGCCGGCGGTGACGATGACCTCGCCGGTCTTCGGGTCGAGCACATCGATGGCCGCGGTACGGCCCAGAATGCGCTCGGCGAGGCTGACGATCACCTGGCCGCCCTCGACGATGGCGGTCATCTCGAGGCCGCGTTCGGTGCCGCAATCCTCCTCGATGATGACGCAGTCCTGCGACACGTCCACCAGACGGCGGGTGAGGTAACCCGAGTTCGCCGTCTTGAGCGCCGTGTCGGCCAGACCCTTGCGGGCGCCGTGGGTGGAGTTGAAGTACTCCAGCACGGTCAGGCCTTCCTTGAAGTTCGAGATGATCGGCGTCTCGATAATCTCGCCCGACGGCTTGGCCATGAGGCCGCGCATACCGGCGAGCTGCTTCATCTGGGCCTGCGAACCACGGGCGCCCGAGTGGGCCATCATGTAGATGGAGTTGATCGGCAGCTCGCGGCCCGTCTCCGGGTCGACCGGGGTCGAGGAGATGCGCTTCATCATCGCGTCGGCGACCTTGTCGCCGCACTGGGCCCAGGCGTCGACCACCTTGTTGTACTTCTCGCCCTGGGTGATGAGACCGTCCTGGTACTGCTGCTCGTATTCCTTCACGAGCGCGCGGGTCTCATCCACCAGCTTGGCCTTCTCCTCGGGGATGACCATGTCATCCATGCCGAAGGAGATGCCGGCCATGCAGGCGTGGCGGAAGCCCAGCGCCATGATGGCGTCTGCGAACAGCACCGTCTCCTTCTGGCCGCAGTGGCGGTACACGGTGTCGATGACGTCGCCCAGCTCCTTCTTGGTGAGGAGACGGTTGACGATCTCGAACGGCACCTTGTGCGACTTCGGCAGGGTCTCGCTGATGAGCATGCGGCCCGGCGTGGTCTCCACGCGCTTCAGGTACGTGTTGCCGTTCTCGTCCGTCTGCGGGACGCGGGTGATGATCTTGGAGTGCAGCGTCACCGCCTTGGAGTGCAGCGCGTGGTGCACTTCCTGCATGTCCGCCAGCATCATGCCCTCGCCCGGCTCGCCCTTGCGCTCCATGGAGAGGTAGTAGATGCCCAGCACCATGTCCTGCGACGGCACGATGATCGGCTTGCCGTTCGCCGGGGACAGGATGTTGTTGGTCGACATCATCAGCACGCGGGCTTCCAGCTGGGCTTCCAGCGAAAGCGGCACGTGCACGGCCATCTGGTCACCGTCGAAGTCCGCGTTGAACGCGGCGCAGACCAGCGGGTGCAGCTGGATCGCCTTGCCCTCGATCAGCACCGGCTCGAACGCCTGGATGCCGAGGCGGTGCAGCGTCGGCGCGCGGTTGAGCATCACGGGGTGTTCGCGGATCACCTCGTCGAGGATGTCCCACACCTCCTTGCGCTCTTTCTCCACCCACTTCTTGGCCTGCTTCAGGGTCATGGACAGACCCTTGGCGTCAAGGCGCGAGTAGATGAACGGCTTGAACAGCTCCAGCGCCATCTTCTTCGGCAGGCCGCACTGGTGCAGCTTGAGCTCCGGACCGGTCACGATCACGGAACGGCCCGAGTAGTCCACGCGCTTGCCGAGCAGGTTCTGGCGGAAGCGGCCCTGCTTGCCCTTCAGCATGTCGCTGAGGGACTTGAGCGGGCGCTTGTTGGCGCCGGTGATGGTGCGGCCGCGGCGGCCGTTGTCGAACAGCGCGTCCACCGCTTCCTGGAGCATGCGCTTTTCGTTGCGGACGATGATGTCCGGCGCGCGCAGCTCGATCAGCCGCTTCAGACGGTTGTTACGGTTGATGACGCGGCGATAGAGGTCATTGAGGTCCGAAGTCGCGAAGCGGCCACCGTCCAGCGGCACCAGCGGGCGCAGCTCGGGCGGAATGACCGGGATCACGGTCAGGATCATCCACTCCGGCCGGTTGCCGGACTCGATGAAGCTGTCGATGACGTTCAGCCGCTTGATGATCTTCTTCGGCTTCAGCTCGGACTTGGTCTGCTCCAGCTCCTCGCGCAGACGGGTGCGCTCGGCCTCCAGGTCCAGGCTCATGAGCAGCTCGCGAATGGCCTCGGCGCCGATGCCGGCGGTGAAGGCGTCCTCGCCATACTCCTCCTGCGCCTCGAAGACCTGGTCCTCGGTGAGCAGCTGATACTTCTTGAGCGGGGTCAGGCCCGGCTCGATCACCACGAAGTTCTCGAAGTACAGGACCCGCTCCAGGTCCTTCAGCGGCATGTCGAGCAGCAGGCCGATGCGGCTCGGCAGCGACTTCAGGAACCAGATGTGCGCCACCGGCGCGGCCAGCTCGATGTGGCCCATGCGCTCGCGGCGCACCTTCGAGACGGTGACCTCGACGCCGCACTTCTCGCAGGTGATGCCCTTGTACTTCATGCGCTTGTACTTGCCGCACAAGCACTCGTAGTCCTTGATCGGACCGAAGATGCGGGCGCAGAACAGGCCGTCGCGCTCCGGCTTGAAGGTCCGGTAGTTGATGGTCTCCGGCTTCTTGATTTCACCGAACGACCAGCTCTTGATCCGCTCCGGCGAGGCGATGGAGATCTTGATCCTGTCGAAGGTCTCCGGCTTCTGGGCCGGATTGAAGAAATTCACCAGTTCCTGGTTCATGCGTAGGTCCTCTGAACCGAAGGCTCGATGCTAAGCTGTCCGTGGCGAGAGCCGCCGCACCACGGACGGCCGCCCATCGCCTGCCCCGCTTTCGGGGTGCGACGGGCGGCTCCGCCGTCTCCTATTCCTCGTCGGCCGACTGCAGCTCGACGTTGAGGCCAAGCGAACGCATTTCCTTGACCAGCACGTTGAAGGACTCGGGGATACCGGCCTCGAACGTGTCGTCGCCCTTCACGATCGCCTCGTACACCTTGGTGCGGCCGACCACGTCGTCCGACTTCACCGTCAGCATCTCCTGGAGGGTGTAGGCGGCACCGTATGCCTGGAGCGCCCAGACCTCCATTTCACCGAAGCGCTGGCCGCCGAACTGGGCCTTGCCGCCCAGCGGCTGCTGGGTGACCAGGCTGTACGGGCCGATCGAGCGGGCGTGGATCTTGTCGTCGACCAGGTGGTGGAGCTTCAGCATGTAGATGTAGCCCACGGTCACCTTGCGGTCGAAGCGCTCGCCGGTACGGCCGTCGTAGAGATCGACCTGACCCGACGGATCGAGACCCGCCATCTCCAGCATCTGCGCCACATCCTTGGGCGTTGCGCCGTCGAACACCGGGGTCGCCATCGGCACGCCCGAGGTGAGGTTGGAGGCCAGCTCCACCACCTCTTCGTCCGACATGTTGGCCACGGTGTCGTACTGCCAGCCGTAGATCGCTTTCAGGCGCTCCCGAATGGCCGCCGTGTCGTTGCGGCCGTTCTGGTGGAAGTGCTCCAGCATCTGCCGGATCTGCTGGCCCAGGCCGCGCGCGGCCCAGCCCAGGTGCGTCTCGAAGATCTGACCGACGTTCATGCGGCTGGGCACGCCCAGCGGGTTCAGAACGATGTCCACGTGCGTTCCGTCCTCGAGGAACGGCATGTCCTCGATCGGAAGAATGCGCGAGATGACACCCTTGTTCCCGTGACGGCCGGCCATCTTGTCGCCCGGCTGGAGCTTGCGCTTCACCGCGACGAAGACCTTGACCATCTTGAGCACGCCCGGCGGCAGCTCGTCGCCGCGCTGGAGCTTCTCGACCTTCTCCTCGAACCGCTTCTCCAGGCTCTTGCGGGCCTGTTCCCACTGGTCCTTCAGAGCCTCGATGTGGGTCTGGCGCTCGTCATTGGCAATGGCGAACTTCCACCACTCGTGACGCGGCGTCTCGGCCAGCACCTGCTCGGTGATCTCCGCCCCCTTCTTGAAGCCCTTCGGGCCGGAGGTAGCGGTCTCGCCCACCAGGATGTCCTTCAGACGCGCGTAGGTGGAACGGTCCAGAATGGCGCGCTCGTCCTCGCGGTCCTTGGTCAGGCGCTCGATTTCCTCGCGCTCGATGGCCATGGCGCGCTCGTCCTTCTCGACGCCATGTCGGTTGAACACGCGGACCTCGACCACCGTGCCGGAGACGCCCGGCGGCAGACGCAGCGAGGTGTCGCGCACGTCGGAGGCCTTCTCGCCGAAGATGGCGCGGAGCAGCTTCTCCTCCGGCGTCATCGGGCTCTCGCCCTTCGGCGTGATCTTGCCGACCAGGATGTCGCCCGGGTGCACCTCGGCGCCGATGTAGACGATGCCGGCCTCGTCGAGGTTGCGCAGTGCCTCCTCACCGACGTTCGGGATGTCGCGGGTGATGTCCTCCGGGCCCAGCTTGGTGTCGCGGGCCATCACCTCGAACTCCTCGATGTGGATCGAGGTGAAGATGTCTTCCTTCACGATCCGCTCGGAGATGAGGATGGAGTCCTCGTAGTTGTAGCCGTTCCACGGCATGAACGCGACCAGCACGTTCCGGCCCAGCGCCAGCTCGCCCAGCTCGGTGGACGGACCGTCGGCGATGATGTCGCCCTTGGCCACCACGTCGCCCACCTTCACCAGCGGACGCTGGTTGATGCAGGTGTTCTGGTTGGAGCGCTGGAACTTCAGCAGGGTGTAGATGTCCACCGCCGACTTGCCCGGCTCCACGTCCTCGGTGGCGCGGATGACGATGCGGGTGGCGTCCACCTGGTCGATGATGCCGCCGCGGCGGGCCGCGATGGCCGCACCGGAGTCGCGGGCAACCGTCGCTTCCATGCCGGTGCCGACGAACGGCGCCTCGGCGCGCACCAGCGGCACGGCCTGACGCTGCATGTTCGAGCCCATGAGCGCGCGGTTGGCGTCGTCGTTCTCCAGGAACGGAATGAGCGACGCGGCCACCGAGACCAGCTGCTTCGGGCTGACGTCCATGAGGGTGATCTGGTCGCGCGGCGCCAGCAGGAATTCACCGGCCTGACGCGCCGAGACCAGCTCTTCGGTCAGCATGCCGTTCTCGTCGGTGAGCGAGTTGGCCTGGGCGATGGTGTGCTTCTGCTCCTCCATCGCCGACAGGTACACCACCTCGTCGGTGACGCGGCCATCGACCACCTTGCGGTACGGCGTCTCGATGAAGCCGTACTTGTTGACGCGGCTGTAGGTGGCCAGCGAGTTGATCAGACCGATGTTCGGGCCTTCCGGCGTTTCGATCGGGCAGATACGGCCGTAGTGGGTCGGGTGAACGTCGCGCACCTCGAAGCCGGCGCGCTCGCGGGTCAGACCGCCCGGGCCAAGGGCCGACACGCGGCGCTTGTGCGTCACTTCCGACAGCGGGTTGGTCTGGTCCATGAACTGGGACAGCTGCGACGAGCCGAAGAACTCGCGCACCGCCGCCACGGCCGGCTTGGCGTTGATGAGGTCATTCGGCATGACCGTGTCGATATCGACCGAGGACATGCGCTCCTTGACCGCGCGCTCCATGCGCAGCAGGCCGACGCGGTACTGGTTCTCCAGCAGCTCGCCCACCGAGCGGACGCGGCGGTTGCCCAGGTTGTCGATGTCGTCGATCTCGCCCTTGCCGTCCTTCAGGTCGATCAGGGTCTTGATGACGGCGAGGATGTCCTCCTTGCGGAGCACGGTCACATCGTCCGGGCACTCCAGGTCCAGACGCATGTTCATCTTCACGCGGCCCACGGCCGAGAGATCGTAGCGCTCGGGGTCAAAGAACAGGCCGTGGAACAGGCCCTCGGCGGTCTCGCGGGTCGGCGGCTCGCCAGGGCGCATGACGCGGTAGATTTCGGCCAGCGCGTGGTCGCGGTCCTCGACCTTGTCGGCCATCAGGGTGTTGCGCAGCCACGGACCCACGTTCACGTGGTCGATGTCGAGCACGTCGAGGCGGTCGAAGCCGGCGGCGTCCAGCTTCTCCAGGTTGGCCTGGGTTACCTCGTCACCGGCCTCGATGTAGATCTCGCCGGTCGACTCGTTGATCATGTCGTAGGCGGCGTAACGGCCGTAGATCTCCTCGGTCGGGATCAGCAGCTCGGTCAGGCCGTCCTGGGCCGCCTTGCGGGCAGCGCGCGGGGTGATCTTCTGGTTGGCCGGGAACACCACCTCGCCGGTGGAGGCGTTGATCACGTCGAAGGCCGGCTTCAGGCCGCGCCACTGCTCGGGCACGAACGGCACGGTCCAGCCGTCGGCGGAGCGCTTCCAGGTCACGCGGCCGTAGAATTCGTTCAGGATCTCCTCGGAGTTGAGGCCGAGGGCATAGAGCAGCGTGGTGACCGGCAGCTTGCGCTTGCGGTCGATACGAACGTTGACGATGTCCTTCGCGTCGAACTCGAAGTCGAGCCACGAACCGCGGTACGGGATCACGCGGGCGGCGAACAGGTACTTGCCCGAGGAGTGGGTCTTGCCCTTGTCGTGGTCGAAGAACACACCCGGCGAGCGGTGCATCTGGGAGACGATGACGCGCTCGGTACCGTTGATGATGAAGGTGCCGTTCTCGGTCATGAGCGGCATGTCGCCCATGTACACGTCCTGCTCCTTGATATCGAGCACGGAGCGGGCACCGGTGTCCTGATCCACTTCGAAAACGATCAGACGCAGGGTCACGCGCATCGGCGCGGCATAGGTCATGCCCCGCTGACGGCACTCGTCAACGTCGTACTTCGGGTCCTCAAGCTCGTAACGGACGAAGTCCAGCTCGGCGGTACCGGCGAAATCGCGGATCGGAAAGACCGACCGCAGCGTTTTCTCCAGACCGGACACATAGCCAGGCTGCGAGCGGAGAAACTGCTCGTAGCTTTCGCGCTGCACCTCGATAAGATTCGGCATTTCCACGACCTCGCGGATGCGACCGAAGGTCTTGCGAATGCGCTTGCGTCCCGTGAACGACGTCGCCTGGGTGGCCATGGGTGTGTTCGTCCTCGTTCGTTCAGATCAACTGCCGCTTGCGCGGCGACAGCGCCGGCGTCGCACCGGCTGGGCCCCATTTACGCATAGTACAATTTACCAACTGCCGAAAACGCCTTCGGGGTGCGTCGCTCCGGGCCTGGAGCGGCGCACCCCTTGGACGCAGTGGCCGGAGCGGAAACACCCCGGCCGAAGCGGCTTACTTCAGCTCGACGGTCGCGCCGGCTTCTTCGAGCTGCTTCTTGATCTTCTCGGCTTCGTCCTTCGCCACGCCTTCCTTCACGGCCTTCGGCGCGCCCTCGACGAGAGCCTTCGCTTCGGTCAGGCCCAGGCCGGTGATGGCGCGGACTTCCTTGATCACGTTGATCTTCTTGCCGTTGTCGGACACGAGCACGACGTCGAACTCGGTCTTCTCTTCAGCGGCCGGAGCAGCAGCGCCGCCAGCAGCCGGAGCAGCAACGGCGACGGCCGCAGCAGCCGAAACGCCCCACTTCTCTTCCAGCATCTTGGCCAGCTCGGCCGCTTCCAGGACCGTCAGGGCAGACAGATCATCAACCAGTTTCGCAAGATCAGCCATTTTCGTTCTCCAATAGGGCGCATCCTGGCGCCCAAATCAATTGTCTTAGGGTTAAGCGGCTTCTTTCTCGGCATAAGCCGAGACGACGCGAGCCACCTTGGTTGCCGGAGCGCTGACGACGCGCGCGATCTTGGTCGCCGGGGCATTGATGAGACCCACGAGCGTACCGCGCAGTTCGTCGAGCGACGGCAGGGAGGCCAGCGCCTTCACGCCATTGACGTCGAGGACAGTCGACCCCATCGCGCCGCCGACGATCTCGATCTTGTCGGTGGTCTTCGCGAATTCCACGATCACCTTGGCGGCAGCCACGGGATCCTGGGAGGTCGAAATCGCCGTCGGGCCGGTCAGCAGCGGGCTGATCGACGCATACGGCGTGCCTTCGGCGGCAATGCGAGCGAGCCGGTTCTTCGCCACTTTGAAGCTGGCGCCCGCAGCCTGCATCTTTCTCCGGAGATCGTTCACCTGGGCGACGGTCAGACCCAGATTCCGGGTGACCACGACCACTGACGTCTCAGAGAAGGTAGCATTGAGCGAGGAGACCAACTCCTTTTTCTGGACTCTGTCCATGCTCTTCTCCTTAAAGGCCGGTCGGCTGCGCCTTCCGGCCGGTTGAGCCGAGGTCCGGCAAACCGGACCCCTTAGCCCGTCCGTGGGGTCATCCCGACACCCGCGCCAGTCAGCCCAGTGGCTTCCCTTGCGGTTGGCCCCGCGATCGCACCGCGAGTGCCATAAAGTCTTGTTTCCCCGTCTGTGCAGGCTTGGCGTTTAAGCGGCTCGGTCATCCCGAGGGGACCAGCCCCCTCAAAACAACGCCCCCGCGCCTGCAGTCTCGGACGGCTGGCGGACATCCCTGTTGCCAGGATCTGCCCGCCGGTTCCCCTGCCCGGCTTTGCGGACCGGGCAGGGAATGGGTGGAACGTCAGGCGTTAGATCGCGCCGTTGACGTTGGCAATATCGACCTTCACGCCCGGGCCCATGGTGGAGCTCAGGGCGATCTTGGTGAGGTACTTGCCCTTGGCGCCCGACGGCTTCGCCTTGATGATGGCGTCGACGAAGGCGTCGAAGTTGGCGCGCAGGTCCTCGGCGCTGAACGAAGCCTTGCCGAGACGGGCGTGGATGATACCGGCCTTCTCGACGCGGAACTCCACCTGACCGCCCTTGGCCGCCTTCACGGCTTCGGCCACGTTCGGGGTCACGGTGCCCAGCTTCGGGTTCGGCATCAGGCCCTTCGGACCCAGGATCTTGGCGACGCGGCCGATCAGGCCCATCATGTCCGGGGTGGCGATGCAGCGGTCGAAGTTGATCTCGCCCTTGGAGACGGCGTCGATCAGATCCTCGGCGCCCACCACGTCGGCGCCAGCGGCCTTGGCTTCCTCAGCCTTGGCTTCCTTGGCGAACACGGCGACGCGAACGGTCTTGCCGGTGCCCTTCGGCAGGGTGGTGACGCCGCGGACCATCTGGTCGGCGTGACGCGGATCGACGTTCAGGTTGATCGCGATCTCGATCGTCTCGTCGAACTTGGCGACGGCGTTCTGCTTCACCAGGCTGATGGCTTCATCGACGGTGTACAGCTTCTGACGATCCACCGTCGGAACCAGCTTCTGCATGCGCTTGGTCAGCTTTGCCATGGTCTCAGCCCTCCACGACCTGAAGGCCCATGGAACGGGCCGTACCTTCGATCGACCGCATGGCGGCCTCGATATCGGTGGTGTTCAGATCCGGCAGCTTGATCTCGGCGACCTTGCGCACGTCCTCACGGGTCACCTTGCCCACGAAGGCGCCCTTGCCCGGCGTGGACGAGCCCTTCTGGATCTTGGCGGCCTTGGCGAGCAGGTAATCGGCCGGCGGAGTCTTCATGATGAAGGAGAAGGAGCGGTCGCCGTACACGGTGATGATCACCGGAATCGGGGTGCCCTTTTCCATTTCCTGCGTCTTGGCGTTGAACGCCTTGCAGAATTCCATGATGTTCACACCGCGCTGACCCAGAGCCGGACCGATCGGCGGGCTCGGGTTGGCGGAACCAGCCGGCACTTGCAGCTTGATATAGCCGGTAATTTTCTTGGCCATTGCTCCAACCTTCTCTTGCATCCGGCGGAAGACCCCGCCGGTGGCTGCGGTTGCCGTGGTGCGCGGCAGATGGCACTGCCTCCCACGCTGCCCTTCCGGTCAACCGCGCCCGGAGAGAGCCCTGCCCGAGAAGCCGCGCATGACCCTGGGGCCAACGCGGCGCGCCGGAGGCGGGGCAGGCCGGCTCCGGCGGAAACCTGTGTTCTTACTTGACGCGCTCGACCTGGTCAAAGTCCAGCTCGACCGGCGTGGCGCGACCGAAGATCGACACCGACACCTTCACGCGGGCGCGGTCGTAATCGATCTCCTCCACCAGACCGTTGAAGCTGGCGAACGGACCGTCCAGCACGCGAACCGAATCGCCGATCTCGAACTCGGCGCGGGCCTTGGCCTTGGGAGCCGCCGCCTCGGTCTGCATGTTCAGGATGCGGGCCGCCTCGGCCTCGGTGATCGCCTGGGGCTTGCCCTTGGGACCGAGGAAACCGGTCACCTTCGGCGTGTTCCGCACCAGGTGATAGACCTCGTCGTTCATCTCCATCTTGGCGAGCACGTAGCCCGGGAAGGAGGTGCGATCGGTCACAACCTTCTTGTTGCGGCGAACCTCGGTCACCTTCTCGGTCGGCACCTCGACCTGCGGGATGAAGGCAGCCAGACCCAGGCGCTCCGCCTCGGCCTTGATCTGATCCCGAACCTTGTTCTCGAAGCCCGAGTAGGCGTGAATGATGTACCAGCGCGCTGTCATTTCGGCCCTTGGTCTGCTTTGCCTTGAGGTCGTCCCGAACCGATCCCGGCCTTATTGGCCAAGGTTCAGCAGAAATTGCACGATGGAGGCAAGAACCCAATCGACGCCCAGGAAGAAGACGGAAAGAATGCCCGTCAGGATGAAGACCATGATCGTGGTGATCATCGTCTCCTTCCGCGTCGGCCACGTGACCTTGCGCGTTTCCTGGCGAACCTGCCGAACGAACTCGACAGGGCTGGTCTTCGCCATCGTTCTTCTCTCCGTTCGCTTGCGCCCGAATCAGTGTTGCATGATACGGACAAAACAAAACAGTCCAACAGCTCACCATCCGGTGGCGGTCAGACCGTTCTCAGCTTCCACCTCCCCGATGCGTCATACCCAAGCGTGTTTCGGTTCCGCCGAAGCGGTGGCAGGAGTGGAGGGACTCGAACCCCCGGCCCTCGGTTTTGGAGACCGATGCTCTACCAACTGAGCTACACTCCTATCCCCACAGGCTTGGCCTACGGCGCATCAGAGTGCGGTGCTATAGAATCGCTGCGCGGCAAGGGCAAGTGAAATCTCGCGCCTCCTTCGTTGCGGGCATGACACGCTTTCCGGCGCTCTTGTCCCCCGGGTGGCCGTTTTGGTTGCTTAACGTTGAACCCGCCGTGATATTTGGTTATCTCCGCGACATTCCGCGCTGCAGCAAGTCTGCCTTTGTCCACTCTTTGTCCCTGTAATCTGGTGTCCCATGCGACTTCGCAAATCCATGATCGGGCTTGTTGCCCTTGCCGTCCTCTTTGGCCTCCTGGGTCTCTACAACTATGTGATCCTGCCGAAGATGCTGAAGGAATACCTGCTCGGCGCAGAGGCACCGCCGGTGGTGGTGGCCGCCGAGGAGGCCCGTCTGGAGCGGCGCAGCGACTCCCTGCGGGCCATCGGCTCGATCCAGGCCGTCAACGGTGTGGACATCGCCGCCGAGGTGGATGGCGTGGTGCGGGAGATTCTGTTCCAGTCCGGGCAGATGGTGAAGAAGGGCCAGGTTCTGGTCCGCATGGACACCGAAACGGAAGCGGCAGACGTGGCCCTCTACGAGGCAACGCTCGCCAACGCCCAAAAGGACCTGGAGCGCACCCGGAAGCTGGCGGAGACCCAGACCGCCTCCCGCGCCGCGCTGGACCGGGCCGTCGCCGCCCATGACGAGGCGCGCGCCCAGCTCGCCCGCGCCCGGGCCAGCCTCGAGAAGAAGCTGATCCGCGCGCCGTTCTCGGGCCGCATCGGCATCCGCCAGATCAACCTGGGGCAGTACCTCAGCCGCGGCACGACGGTCGTCACCCTGCAGGCGGTCGATCCCATCTACGCCACCTTCCCGGTGCCGGAGCAGACCATCGGGCGCATCCGCCTCGGCCAGAGCGTCTTCGTGTCGGTCGACGCCGCGCCGGACCGGCGCTTCGAGGGCAAGATCACCTCGATCGACGCCAAGGTGGACGAGGGAACCCGCAACATCACCGTGCAGGCCACCCTGCCCAACCCGGACGGCGTGCTGACGCCCGGTGCCTTCGCCAACGTGACCATCCAGGGCTCGGAGGAGTCCGAGGTGGTGACGGTGCCGGCGACGGCGGTCGCCTATTCGCTCTACGGCAACACCGTCTACGTGCTGAAGCCCGCCCCGGCGCCGAAGGCCTCCGGCGAGGCCCAGGCCGCCCCGGCGAACGGGGCCGAGGCGGACCGCCCCCTCTACGTGGCGGAGCGGCGCACCGTCAAAACCGGGGAGACCATCAATGGCCGGGCGGCTATTCTGGAGGGCGTCAAGGCGGGCGAACTGGTGGCAACAGCCGGCCAGCTCAAGCTGAGCGACGGGGCCAAGGCGATGATCAACAACGCCATCAGCCTCGACCCGGCCGCAAGCCCCCTGCCGCGGAACTGAGCCGGTCCGCCGGCTCACCCCCCGCGGGATCGTCACAGGCGGCGCAGCCCCCCATGCGCCGGCCACACTGCTTTAAGGAGCGCTGCCTCCGGCGCTCATGTCATTGGAGGTTGGTGTGAAGTTCACCGACATTTTTATCCGACGGCCCGTCCTGTCGATGGTCGTCAGCCTCCTGATCCTTCTGCTCGGCGCGCAGGCGCTGGCGAACCTCACCGTGCGCCAGTTCCCGTTCCTCGAGAACTCGCAGATCACCATCCGCACCACCTACCCGGGCGCGAGCCCCGAGGTGGTGCAGAGCTTCATCACGACCAAGATCCAGCAGGCTGTCTCGGGCACGGAAGGCGTGGACACCATCTCGTCCACCAGCGGTCAGGGCTACAGCGAGGTGCTGCTCCAGCTGCACCTCGATGCGGACGCCGACCGCGCGGTGGCGGACGCCATCTCCAAGGTGAACAAGATCCGCTCCGAGCTGCCGCGCGAGGCCTTCGACCCGGTCGTCACCCGCGAGACCAGCGAGGGCAACGCCTCGATGTACGTCTCGTTCTACAGCGAGACGCTCACCTCGTCGCAGGTGACGGACTATCTGGTGCGCGTGGTGCAGCCCGCCCTTCAGACCATCGACGGCGTCGCCAGCGCCGAGATTCTGGGCGCGCAGACCTTCGCCATGCGCGTCTGGCTGAAGCCGGACCGCATGGCGGCGCTGGGCGTCACCGCAACCGACGTGAGCGCGGCGCTTCAGGCCAACAACTTCACCGCCGCGCCCGGCGAGCTGAAGGACATGTTCGTGAAGGCGACGGTGGACGCCAAGACCGACCTGTCCAGCGTCGAGGAGTTCAACAACCTCACCGTCGCCAGCCGGGGCGGCACCCTCGTGCGCCTCGCCGACGTGGCGGATCTGGAGCTTGGCCCCGAATCCTATGACATGTCGTCCTACGCGGCGGGCCAGAAGGCGGTCTACATCGGCGTCTCCACCGCGCCGGCGGCCAACGTGCTCACCGTCATTCCCAAGGTCCGCGAGAAGCTGGAGGCGCTCAAGAAGGACCTGCCGCAGGGCCTCAGCGTCTCCATCGACTATGACGCCACCGAGTACATCGCCGAATCGATCAACGAGGTGGTCAAGACGGTGCTGGAGGCCTCCCTCATCGTCATTGCCGTCGTGTTCCTGTTCCTCGGCAACGTGCGCTCGACCCTCATTCCGGTCGTCACCATTCCGCTGTCGCTCATCGGCGTGCTGTTCCTGCTCCAGGTGCTGGGCTACTCCATCAACCTGCTGACACTGCTGGCGCTGGTGCTGGCCATCGGCCTTGTGGTGGACGACGCCATCGTGGTGGTGGAGAACGTCACCCGCCACATCGAGGAAGGCCGCACGCCCCTGGACGCCGCCATCATCGGCGCCCGGGAAATCGCCCTGCCGGTCATCGGCATGACCATCACCCTGGCGGCGGTCTACGCGCCCATCGGCTTCGTCTCGGGGCTTACGGGCATCCTGTTCCAGGAGTTCGCCTTCACCCTCGCGGCGGCGGTCGTCATCTCCGGCATCGTGGCGCTCACCCTGTCGCCGATGATGGCCTCGCGCATCCTCAAGCCCCACGAGCAGAACCGGTTCGCCGCCTGGCTCGACCGGCACTTCGTGGCGCTCGACAACTGGTACGCCGCACGGCTCGGCCAGGCGCTGGCCGCCCGCCGGACCATGCTGACGCTGGGCGCGCTGGTGCTGGCGGGCTGCGTCATGTTCTATGACGCCACCCGCAAGGAGCTGGCGCCGGAGGAGGATCAGGGCTTCCTGTTCATGCAGTGGCGCGCGCCGGAGTCGGCGACGCTCGACTACATGGACGCCTATGTCGACACCTTCCACGACATGTTCAAGACCTTCCCCGAGTACCAGACGTCGTTCCTCATCAACGGCATCGGCGGCTCGCAGGGCATGGGCGGCTTCCTCATGAAGCCGTGGGATCAGCGTGAGCGCAGCCCGCGCGAGATCCAGCCGCTGTTGCAGGCGAAGCTGGACGAATACGCGGGTCTCAAGTCCTCCGTATTCAACCTCCCCGCCCTGCCGACGCCCGGCAACGGCATGCCGGTGGAGTTCGTCATCCAGACCCTCGGCGACCACAAGACGCTGGAGCCGGTCGTCGCCCAGCTGAAGGAGGAGGCGGACAAGAGCGGCATGTTCATCTTCACCGACGTGTCGCTGTCCTTCGACAAGCCGCAGGCGGACGTGCACATCGACCGGGAGAAGGCCACCCAGATGGGCGTGAGCATGGCCGACATCGGCGCCACGCTCGCAACGCTCCTGGGCGGCAACTACATCAACCTGTTCGATCTGGAAGGCCGCAGCTACCGGGTGATCCCGCAGGTGCCGCGCAGCTACCGCCTGAACGACGAGCTGCTGGGCAACTACTATGTGCGCTCCGCCAGCGGCAACCTCGTGCCGCTGTCCACCTTCGTGTCGGTCACCTATTCGGTGCAGCCCAACTCGCTGACCGCGTTCCAGCAGCAGAACAGCGCGACCCTCTCGGGCGTACCCTTCCCCGGCCGCACCTCCGGCGAGGCGCTGGCGTTCCTTGAAGAGGCCGCCGAGCGGATCCTGCCCGAGGGCTTCAGCTACGATTACAAGGGCCAGAGCCGCCAGCTGAAGCAGGAAGGCTCGACACTCGCCGAGACCTTCGTCTTCGCCCTCATCATCATCTTCCTGGTGCTGGCGGCGCAGTACGAAAGCTTCCGCGATCCGCTCATCATTCTGGTGTCGGTGCCGATGTCGCTGTGCGGTGCGCTGTTCGTGTTCAACGTGGGCAGCAACTGGCCCACCCAGCCGCCGGGTTTCACCATCAACATCTACACCCAGATCGGCCTCCTGACCCTGGCGGGCCTCATCTCGAAGCACGGCATTCTCATGGTGTCGTTCGCCAACGAGCTTCAGGCGCGCGAGAACCTGGGCAAGGCAGAGGCCATCATCAAGGCGGCCACCATCCGCCTGCGGCCGATCCTGATGACCACCGCCGCCATGGTGGCGGGCGTGCTGCCGCTGCTGATGGCCTCGGGCGCGGGCGCGGTCAGCCGCTTCTCGCTGGGTCTCGTCATCGCCAGCGGCATGACCATCGGCACGCTGTTCACCCTGTTCATCGTGCCCGTGGTCTACAGCTTCCTGGCGGGCGACCACCGGCCCAAACATGCGGGCGAGGCGCCCTCCGGCGATCGCGGCCATGCGCCGCCGGCGCACCATGCGCAACCGGCGGAGATCCCGGCGGCGGAATAAGCCCCAGCCCGACACGGCCACGTCACGGAAACGCCCTCCCGCCCCGGCCGGAGGGCGTTTTCGCAGGGGGCTTCCCATGGGGCGCAGGGCCGCGAAACACCCGACCGCCCCCGCGCGCTGCGCCCCTCCTCGAAGAGGTTGGCGCTGCGCGCCGCGGCGTCGTTTTCCGCTTGACCGGGAAACCCCTCAGAACCTAAGCATCTGTCTGCTCGAGCGGGCGTAGCTCAATGGTAGAGCCCCAGCCTTCCAAGCTGGTTGTGCGGGTTCGATTCCCGTCGCCCGCTCCAGACTTTCCCCACATGTTTTGCTGATATTGCCGCTGCCGGGACTTCGGCGCGACAGGCCTTGCCAAGCCTTACCAGGCGCTGCGGCCGCGTCCCCCGTAGCCGTAGTACCGGTCGCTCCGGCGCGGCCAGGGGCGGCAGGGCATGCGCCCCTTGGGGGGCAAGCCGGACGGCTCCGGCGCGTCCATCTCCGCGTCCGCCTCTGCCGCGCCGTCCGTCTCGCAGTCCGTCAGTTGCGCCCCGCCTTCCGCCCCCTCTGCCGGGAGCGCGTCTTCCTGCGGGAGGGGCACCCCGCCCACGTCGCCCACGGACGCAGCCTCGGCGCACGCCGGGACGGGCCGTCCGGTCCCTTCGGCTGACGGTGCGGCGCTTGTCGGGTCTGACGTATCGCTGTTCATGTGCCGTAAAACGCACGAGCGCGCGATTCGAGCCGCCTCCCCCCAATCGGGGAGGCAGGCCGCGCCGCCGGGGGTGCGGCCGCGGCCTTGTGCCCGTGTTCCTGCCCAGGCGTCGCCCGGCAGGGAGCGCCCTCAAGGGAAGCGATCAATGAGTCGGGGTGGGCCGGCCCATGTCGCTGCGGATATGCTCCTCGTGCCGTCCGCGCAGGCCCAGCAAGCCCGCCAGACCGATGAGGCCGAGCCACCCCAGATCCATGCCGCCATCGTCATCGGCGGCCGTCGGCGTCGCGGTCTGTGCCGGCGTGTCGACCGTCGTGCTGGAGGTGGTCGTGGTGGTGCCGGTCGTGCCGTAGGCGTCGGTGGAGTCGGTCGTGCCGTAGGCATTGGTCGTGCCCACCGCGTCGGTTGCGCCCGCTGCCGGTTCCGTGGCCGTGCCCGCGCCCGGTGCGACAGCGGCCGGAGCATCGGTGGTGGTGGTGGTGCCGGTTGCGCCTGTTCCTGTCGCCGGAGGCACGGTGGTGTCTTGTGCCAATGCGCCGCCGGCCATGCCTGCCACAACAACCGCGGCGAAGGCGGTCATGCCGTATTGCTTGAACACCATTTTGTCTCTCCCAGTCCGAAGGGGGAAACCCGGCCTGCTTGCCTTGGCATAACGGGGGCAGGTTCGGGCGATCTGGGGGAGCAAACGCGCCTCCATGTCCGCCGTTCCCATTTCGTTCCCTGTGCGTCACGGCACCGGGACACGGAAGGCGGATTCAATCAGGAGACAGGAACCGTCAGGAGATTTTGGACCCGAGAACCACGGTCGCGGAGCAGGCGATCATGCCAGAGAACAACGGTGCCGGGGAGCGATGGTGCCGGAGAGCGACGGTGGTGGAGGGGGTTGGATTCGAACCAACGTAGACGTGAAGTCGGCAGATTTACAGTCTGCTGCCATTGACCGCTCGGCCACCCCTCCAACTCAACGATCGTGCCGTGGTTGGCGTGGGCGGCTAAATGGTCGATTTGGGCTTTCATGTCAACGGCTGAGACGCCAAATAATGCATATGCGACAACAAAAAAAATTCTCCCCCGAGCGGGGCGGCCGAAATGGCCGTCCATCGTCCCCCAACCGGGCTCCGAACCGGCCTGATCTGGTGCGGCTTTACGGCCGGCATCCGGTAACGGCGGCGCTTGCCAACCCCGAGAGGCGGCTGGTGCGCCTCTACGCCACCCGCGAGGCGCTGGCCGAGGTGGAAACACCGGCCAAACTCGACGTGCGCGTGATGGAGTCGCAGGAGCTGAAGCGACTCGTCCCGGAAGGCGCGCCGACTCAAGGTCTGGTGCTGGAGACCCATCCTCTGGAAGGCCCGGCCCTGTTCGACATACTCCAGAACATCGCCCCGGAGGACCGGCGCCCGATTCTGGTGCTCGACCAGGTGACCGATCCCCACAACATCGGCGCGATTTTCCGCTCGGCGGCCGCGTTCGACGCCTGCGCCGTCGTCACGCAGGACCGCCACGCCCCGCCCGAGACCGGCGCACTCGCCAAGTCCGCCTCCGGCTGTCTGGAACTGGTGCCGTGGGTACGGGTGGTGAACCTTGCCCGCGCCCTCGATGAGATTGCGGAGGCCGGCTTCTGGCGCATCGGCATGGATGGCCGGGCCGAGCGCTCCCTCAGCGACGTGCTGGGCACCTGCCGTCCCTGCCTCGTGCTGGGCGCGGAAGGCGCAGGGCTGCGCCCCAACGTGGTGGAGCATTGCGACGAGCTGGCCAAACTCCCCATCTCGGGCCGGGTGGAAAGCCTCAACGTCTCCAACGCCGCCGCCATCGCCCTCTACGCCGCCGCCGCGCGGGGGTAGGAGGTCATCAGCACCCCTGGAAGGCGGAGCCGTCCTTTCGAACTGCCCCGCCTCCCTTGGTGGACACCCTCATTTCAGAGCTGAGTGGACGCTGCCCGGCGGAGCGGGCGGCACTTGCGTTCCGCCCGAGCGGGAAGAGGCAAGGCCTTTGCGCCTCCTGTCCCCGCTTCGCCTGCGACCACCGGTTCTCCCTGACGGCCTTCCCTCCCGGGCCATGCCCGGAGAGCCTTGGGCTCCCCGGGCCCGGCCCTATGGTCTTAGAAGGTCAGCCGGATCTTGATTGGAGATCATGATCCGCCGTACCATCAGGGCCAGAAGGATGAGATTGTCCATAACCTCGCTCTCCTTCTGGAAAGACGGGAGCAATCCCGCCAATCGCCGGAGTGGTCCGTCCGCTCCGGCGATTTCATTTTGCAGCTGTCGCGACGCGGCACGCAAGAAAAACCGTGTAAATTCAATTAATTAATACGAGGCGGATGATATGGAAGGCGGAGCTGTCCGTCGGGACCGCCCCGCCTCCCCGTGCCGTTACCCTCATTTCAGAGCCAGGTGGGTGCCGCCGGATTGAGCGGGCGGCACTTGCGTTCCGCCCGAGCGGGAAGAGGCAAGGCCTTTGCACCCGCTCTCCCCGCTTCGCCTGCGACCACCGGTTTCCCTGACGGCCTTCCCTCCCGGGCCATGCCCGGAGAGCCTTGGGCTCCCCGGGTCCGGCCCTATGGTCTTAGAAGGTCAACCGGATCTTGATGGAGATCACGATCCGACGTACCATCAGGGCCAGAAGGATGAGGGTTTGCATAGCCTCGCTCTCCTTCTGGAACGACGGGAGAAATCCCGCCAATCGCCGGAGTGGTCCGTCCGCTCCGGCGATTTCATTTTGTGGCCGCCGCCATGCGGCACGCAACAAAAAGTCTGCAAATTCAATGAATTAGCCAGAAGAAACCTACCCCATCAGGGGATGGTCTTTTGCCCGGTGCGAACCTGCCAGCTGGCAACGCCCGCTGCGACGCGGGCCAGCACCTGCGGATAGAGTTCCGCGCTGGCGGCAATGACGGTGGGATAAACCGGGTTCGGCCGGTTGAAGCGCGGGTGGCCGCCGAGGTGATCGGTGCAGACGCCCCCGGCCTCCTGCAACACAAGCAGGGCCGCGGCCAGATCCCATTCGCACTTGGGCCGGAGCGCAACGGCGGCATCAGCCATGCCGGCCGCCACCATCCCCAGCCGCAGGGCGATGGAATTGGGCTTGTCCAGCTTCATGAGCGGCCAGGGCTCGGGCCAGAAGTCGGCGAGGAACAGCTCCCGGTCCGCCAGCATGCGGCAGCCTTCCAGCCGGTCGGAACCGGCCACGTGGATGGACAGGCCATTGAGGGTTGCCCCCTCGTCCTTGGCGGCGCTGAAGAACAGGTTCCGCAAGGGGGCGTAGAGGCAGCCGAGGATGGGCCGCCCATCCTCCACCAGCGCGATGGAGACGGCAAAGCCGTCCGCCCCGGCGACAAAGGCCTTGGTGCCGTCGATGGGATCCACCACCCACACGCGGCGGCAGCCGAGACGCGCCGGATCATCCACCGTCTCTTCCGACAGCCAGCCATACTGGGGGCGGTGCGAGCGCAGCCGGTCCTTGATGAGCGCATCGACCGCCAGATCCGCCTCGCTCACCGGGTTGCCTGGCGACTTCTCCCACGCCTCGAGCGGCTCGTGGAAATAGCGCCGCGCCAGCTCGCCTGCCTCGCGCGCGACGGTCCGGATCAGCTGGAAGTCCTGGACCAGATCGGCGTCGCGCTGGAGGGGAGAGAGGCTTTCCACGGCATGAACTCGCAGCTAGGGGCTCGCTCAGTTCCCCGCCACCGTCATGCGGGGAATGAGTACTGTGGGCGCATCGATGCCGTAGCGCAATTCCAGATCATCGGCAGGCACGAGCGAGGCGAACATGTCCTTGAGGTTGCCGGCGATGGTGACCTCCGCCACCGGCCGGGTCAGCTCGCCGTTCTCGATGAGGAAGCCCGCCGCGCCCCGGCTGTAGTCGCCGGTGATGCCGTTGACGCCGCTGCCGATCAGCTCGACCACGTAGAAGCCGCGCTTGATGTCCCGCAACAAGTCGGCGCGGGAGACCGTGCCCGGCATCAGCATGAGGTTGCCGACGCTGGTGCCCGGCGGGCCGGAGATTCCGCGCGAGCCATGGCCGGTGGGTTTCTCGCCCAGTTGCCGGGCCGAGGCCGAATCCATCAGCCAGGTGGTGAGCACGCCGTCCGAGACGATATCGAGCGTCCGCGTCGGCAGGCCCTCGCCGTCCATGGGGCGGGAGCGCAGGCCGCGCCGGCGCAGCGGCTCCTCGCGGATGGTGATCCCCGGCGCGAAGATCTGCTTGCCCCTGGCGTCCAGCAGGAAGCTGGACTTGCGGGCGATGGACGAGCCGGTGATCGCCCCGATCAGATGCCCGACCAGCCCCGAGGCAAGACGCGGATCAAACACCACCGGCATGACTTCGGAGGACAGCTTGATCGGGTTGAGGCGCCGGACGGTGCGCTCGGCGGCGCGGCGGCCAACCAGCGCGGCCGGCTCCAGGTCCGAGCGGTGCCGGGCGGAGGAGTAGTCGTAATCCCGCTCCATGCCGCCCTCGCCTGCCGCCACCATGGTGGCCGAGACGCCGTGAGAGGTGGTGCGGTAGCCGTGGGCAATGCCGTGGGACGTGGCGATGGCAATCACCACTTCGCCCGCGCTGGCCGACGCGCCCTCGCTGTTGGTGATCCCCGGCACGGCGCGCCCGGCCTCCTCCGCCGCCAGCGCCTCCATCTTGAGGCGGTCCGCGTCCACCGGGGTGGCGTCGTAGAGGTCGAGATCGGGCAGCGCGCCCTTGAGCAGCATCTCCTCCGGCGCGAGGCCCGCGTAGGGGTCAGGCGGCGCGGCCTTCGCCATCGCAACAACCCGCTCCACCAGCGCATCGACGCCCTGGGACGAGAAGTCGGAGGTGGAAACGCTCGCCACCTGCTGGCCGACGAACACCCTGAGGCCGATCTCCGCCCCTTCCGAGCGCGAGACATCCTCCAGCTCGCCGAGGCGCACCTGGGCATGAACCGAGGCATCCTCCACGTAGATGGCATCGGCAGCGGTCGCGCCCGCCTTGCGGGCACGGTCGATCAGGGTGGTCAGGCGCTCAAGCGCGGCATCAATCGTCAACATGGCAGTCCGATTAGTGAATGATCGCAAACAGGGCCATAACAATTCTGAACGCCAGAACAGTTCCGGGCGGATATGGGAGCCGCCTCCCGCTCTGAACGCATGGCGGCGGCCCCCGCCTCCCTCACGCTGCGTCCCTCACATGGCAAAAAGGCACGCGCCCCAGACCAGCAGGCCGCAATCGCGGTTGGAGCGGAACAGGTGCAGGCACAGCGGCGTGTTCTCGGGCCGGAGCGTGCGCACCTGCCAGGCCATGTGAACGAACGCGGGGAGCAGCAGCCAGACCTTGCCCGAGCCCGCCGCGAACAGACAGGCCAGCAGCAGCACGGAGGTCAGCATATAGAACACCGAGACGCCCGCCCGCCCGTGGCTGCCCAGCCGCCGGGCGGAGGAGCGCACGCCGACCAGCGCGTCGTCCTCCATGTCCTGAAAGGCGTAGATGGTGTCGTAGCCCAGCGTCCAGAACACGCCGGCCGCGTACATCAGGAGGGCGGGCAGCGCGGGCCAGTCGCCGGTGACGGCGGACCAGCCGACCAGCGCGCCCCAGTTGAAGGTGAGGCCGAGCCACGCCTGCGGCCACCAGGTGATCCGCTTCATGAACGGATAGGCCGCCACCAGCGCGATGGAGCCCAGCGCCACAACCTGCGCGGCGGGCGTCAGCATGAGCAGCACGGCCAACCCGACAAGGCACTGCATGAACAGCCACACCCAGGCCTGCGCCAGGGTCACGTGCCCGCCCGGGAGCGGGCGGTTGCGGGTGCGCGCCACCCGGGCGTCGATGTCCCGGTCCACAATGTCGTTGAAGGTGCATCCCGCGCCGCGCATGGCGATGGCGCCCAGCGCGAACAGCAGCAGCAGCGTCAGGTCGGGGAACCCCTGCCCGGTGGAGGCGGAGGCCAGCGAGGCCGACCACCAGCACGGCAACAGCAGCAGCCAGGTGCCGATGGGCCGATCCAGCCGGGAGAGCCGCAGATAGGGCTGCCACCCTGACGGCATCCTTTCCACCCAGCTGCCCCGCACCGCGTCTGGCGTCACCGGCGGCTGATCGGGGGAGAATGAACCGGATGACTGGTGCATGGCGTAACCCTCGTGCTAACGAATGGTCCTTCCTTCAAACGCCCCTTCATTCGTGTCAAGCAGATCGGCCCCGCCCAACCACCACCACACTCCGACCGGTTTCCCGCATGTCCAAGCCTCTTGTCCGCCTCTACGTCTCCCAGCGCCTCGCCGACGGCACGCCCGTCGTCCTGCCGCGCGAGGCCAGCCATTACCTCATCGAGGTGATGCGGATGCAGGCGGGTGACAGCGTCGCCCTGTTCGACGGCGCAACCGGCGAGTGGGAGGCGGTCATCGACGATCCCCACCGCAAGCAGGCGAAGCTCTCCGTCCGCCGGCAGCTGCGCCCGCTCGAGACCGTGCCAGACCTGTGGCTGCTGTTCGCCCCCATCAAGCGCGGGCGCATCGACTTCATCGTGGAGAAGGCGTGCGAGCTGGGCGTCGCGCAGGTGCGGCCGGTCATCACCCGGCGCACCATCGTTGACCGGGTGCCGCTGGACCGCCTGCACGCCAATATGGTGGAAGCGGCCGAGCAGTGCGGACGCACGGCACTGCCCACGCTTGCCGAACCGGCGCCGCTGGAAAAGCTGTTGGCAAGCTGGCCTGCCGAGCGCACTCTGCTGTTCTGCGACGAGACCGGCGGCACGCCCATGCTGGAGGCGCTGAAGGATCGGCCGCGCGGCGCGCCCGCCGCCATCCTCATCGGCCCGGAAGGCGGGTTCACGGACGAGGAGCGGCAGATGATCCGGGCGATGCCTTCGGCCGTTCCCCTGTCGCTCGGGCCGCGCATTCTCCGGGCGGATACCGCCGCGGTCGCCGCCGTCAGCCTGTGGCAGGCGGCGCAGGGCGATTGGTCCTGATACGGAACAATCGGTTCCGGGATCGCGTCCTTTACCGCCGCGGCAGGCGTGAAAATGGGGCCGGCCGGTGCTCGTGGTCGATGGCCCGTGACAATGCGTTCTCAAAGCGAAAACAAACAAGCAATTCCATGCCTTGTGAAGGCAAAAAAAGTTGAGTAGGCCTCGGCCATGAGCACACGGGTGACCAGCAGCGACGATGAGCGGACTCTCGAGTCCAGGGCAACCCTGGCCGAGTACCTGGCTTCGGGGTCCAAGCCGGAAAGCGGCTGGAGTCTCGGGACGGAGCACGAGAAGTTCGTATACAAAACCAACGACTTGCGCCCGCCCCGCTATGACGAGCCGGGCGGCATCCGCGACATCCTCGCCGGTCTGGCCGCCCTCGGCTGGGAGCCGATCGAGGAAGGCGGCAACGTCATCGCGCTGAAGCAGGGGAGCGCGTCCGTCAGCCTGGAGCCGGGCGGACAGCTGGAGCTGTCCGGCGCGCCCGTGGAAACAGTGCACGACACCTTCGCGGAGCTGAACCGCCATCTGGAGGAATGCCGCACGGTCGGCCAGTCGGCGGGCGTCGGCTACCTGGGTCACGGCTTCATTCCCAACCGCCGCCGCGAGGAAATGCCGGTCATGCCCAAGGGCCGGTACCGGATCATGATGAACTACATGCCCAAGGTCGGCACGCTCGGCCTCGACATGATGTTCCGCACCTCCACCGTGCAGGTGAATCTGGATTTCGGCTCCGAAGCCGACATGGTGAAGAAGTTCCGCGTCAGCTTGGCCTTGCAGCCGGTGGCGACCGCGCTTTTCGCCAACTCGCCGTTCACGGAAGGCAAGCCCAACGGCTTCCTCTCCTACCGCAGCCACATCTGGACGGACACGGACCCCGACCGCACCGGCATGTTGCCCTTCGTGTTCGAGGACGGCTTCGGCTTCGAGCGTTACGCCGACTACATGCTCGACGTGCCCATGTATTTCGTGTTCCGCGACGGGCAGTACATCGACGTGGCGGGCCAGTCGTTCCGCGACTTCCTGGAGGGCCGCCTTGCCGCCCTGCCGGGCGAGCGCCCGACGCTGGCGGACTGGAAGGACCACCTCTCCACCGCCTTCCCCGAGGTGCGCCTCAAGACCTTCCTCGAAATGCGCGGGGCGGACAGCGGCCCCGCCGATCGCATCACCGCCCTGCCTGCCCTCTGGGTCGGCCTGCTCTACGATGCTGCCGCGCTCGACGCTGCCTGGGATCTGGCGAAGGACTGGACCATCGAGGAGCATGAGCAGCTGCGCCGCGATGTGCCGCGCCTCGGCCTCAAGACGCCGTTCCGCGGCGGCCCCCTCGCCGATGTGGCGCGCCGGACTCTGGCAATCGCCGAGGGCGGCCTCAAGGCCCGCAAGCGCCTGAATGCCCGCGGCGAGGACGAAACGGTGCACCTCGCCGCGCTGCACGAGATTGCCGAGAGCGGCATTACCCCGGCCGAGCGGCTGCTGGAGGCCTACCATGGCCGCTGGCAAGGCGACGTGACGCGCCTCTTCGCCGAAGAAAGCTTCTGATTTTCCCGGGTCACCCCCCACCCGTTCGGGGGGCCTGCGACTTGGCAGCGGGAATCGCCCCCGGTAGGCTCCCGCCCCAGGCTCATGCGCGCAACAGGGGGAGATGCGTGTGACACGGGGACGGAGGATTGCGCTGGCGGCCTTCGGCGGACTGGTGGCGCTGGGGCTGGCCGGTTTTTTTGGCATTCTGCCCGGCTGGTATGACCGGCATGTCAACCGCCTCATCGACGCCCCGCCGCCCCCGGCCAGCGGCGCGGCCGCCGCGCTGCACCAGCGCCTGACGATCGTTGATCTGCACGCCGACCCGCTGCTGTGGAACCGCGACCTGCTCCGGCGCAGCGCCCACGGCCACATCGACCTCGAACGGCTTGAGGACGGCAATGTGGCGCTTCAGGTGTTCTCCTCCGTCACCAAATCGCCGCGCGGCCTCAACTACGACCGCAACGCCGGGGACACGGACAACATCACCCTGCTCTCCATCGCCCAGTTGCAGCCGGTGCGCACCTGGGGCTCGCTGCTTGAGCGCTCCCTTTATCATGCGGAGAAGCTGCACCGCTTCGCGGACGGCTCCGGCGGGCGCCTGGTGGTGATCCGCACCCGCGCCGACCTGGACCGGCTGCTGGCCGAGCGGGCGGCGGGCAAGCCGGTTGTGGGCGCGCTCCTTTCCGTCGAGGGGCTGCACGATCTGGAGGGCCGGTTCGAGAACCTCAAGAGGCTCCATGACGCGGGCTACCGCATGGCCAGCCCCACCCACTTCTTCGACAACGAGGTGGCAGGCTCGGTGCATGGCGAGCGCAAGGGCGGGCTGACGCCGCTCGGCCGCCGGGTGATTCGGGAAATGGAGCGGCTCGGCATGGTGGTGGACGTGGCCCACGCCAGCCACGCCACCATCGCCGACGTGCTGGCCATGGCGCAAAAACCGGTGGTCTTTTCCCACGGCGGGGTGAAGGCCACCTGCGACACCAACCGCAACCTGACGGACGCGGAGATCCGGGGCATCGCCGCCACCGGCGGCGTGGTCGCCATCGGCTACTGGGACGCCGCCATCTGCGACGCGTCGCTCGACGGCATCCTCCGCGCCATCCTCCATGTGCGCGACCTGGCGGGCATCGACCATGTGGCGCTGGGATCGGACTGGGACGGGGCCGTGACCACCGTGCTGGATTCCGCTGGCATCTCGGCGCTGACGGCCGGTCTCGTGCGCGCCGGGCTCAGCGAGGAAGACATCGCCAAGGTCATGGGCGGCAACGCCGTGCGCGTGCTGCGGCAGGCGCTTCCGCAGGGCCGGGGCGACCCCGCACCGTGAAATGTGCATCCCTGCAAATTTGTGTGGAAGAGGCGCTTGACAGCAACCCCCATCCCCCGTACACGACGCCCATCGTCTTAGCGCGCCCCGTTCGTCTAGCGGCCTAGGACGCGGCCCTCTCACGGCTGAAACAGGGGTTCGATTCCCCTACGGGGCGCCAATTTCCTCCCGATATTCCAGGAAATTCCGCGCAGAAAAAATTCTGCTCACAGGGAATTTTTGCGCGCTCTTGGCCAGAAACGGTGGCGCCGCTCCGGTTGGTCCCGAGACGGCGCCTCAACCATGAAGGCGCCCGCCAGCATAGACGCATTTATTGGTTGGAGGGCGCTCGCCCCCCGAACCGGCCCAGGTTGATTATCGGCCCTCGGCCCCATACCCTCGTGGTCCCTTCACGGACCGGGAGCCCGCGCCATGACCGATCTTTCCGCCTTTCCCGTCACCCGGCGGTGGCCGGCCCGGCACCCGGACCGGCTCCAGCTCTATTCGCTGCCCACGCCCAACGGCGTGAAGGTCTCCATCATGCTGGAGGAAATCGGCCTGCCCTACGAGGTGCACCGCATCGACATCTCGGCCGGCGAGAGCAGGCTGCCGGAATTTCTCGCGCTCAACCCCAACGGCAAGATCCCGGCGATCCTCGACCCCGATGGCCCCGGCGGCAAACCGTTCGGCCTGTTCGAATCCGGCGCGATCCTGATGTATCTCGCCGACAAGACCGGCCAGTTGCTGCCCGCGGACCCGGCCCGGCGCTGGGAGACCATTCAGTGGGTGTTTTTCCAGATGGCGGCCATTGGCCCCATGTTCGGCCAGGTGGGCTATTTCCACAAATTCGACGGCCGCGCCCTTGAGGACAAGCGCCCGCTGGAGCGGTACGTCGCCGAGTCCCGCCGCCTCCTCGGCGTGCTGGACGAGCGGCTGAAGGATCGCCCGTGGATCATGGGCGAGGACTATTCGATTGCCGACATCTCCATGCTCGGCTGGGTGCGCAACCTTGTGGGCTTCTACGAGGCGGGCGCGCTTGTGGACTTCGCCCGCTTCGCCCACGTGGGGCGCTGGCTGGAGGCGGGGCTGGCGCGACCCGCCGTGCAGCGCGGGCTCACCATCCCGCCAAGCCCCTCCGCCTCCTGACGGGCGGATCGGCCCCCGGCCTCAGTGGCCGATGGTGCCGCCAACAATGATGGTGACGCGCCGGTTCTCGCGCCGGTTTTCCTCGGTGGTGTTGGGTACGATCGGATAGCGCGAACCCAGCCCCTCGACCCGCAGGTTCTGGCGCGGCATGCCGGCCTCGGCCATTGCCCCGGCGACGGACTCGGCGCGCTCGCGGGAGAGCTTGTCATTGAACGCCGCCCGGCCCGTGTCGTCCGTATGCCCCTCGACGCGGGCCGCATTGATCTGCACGCCGAGCAGCACGCGGGTCAGCCGGCGGATTGCCTCGCGCTGATCCTCCTTCAGACGGCTGTCATTCAGGTCGAACAGCAGCTTGTCGTTTATGCTGAACATCCACCCGTCGTCCGTCTCGACGAAGCCTTCGGCCTTCAGCGTTGCAATCTGCTCCGGGGTCAGCCCGTGTTTGACAGGCGTGGTCTGACAGGCTGCCAGCAGGAAGCAGCACAAAACAAAACCGGTCAACCGCTTGAACAAAGACAACACCATACCTCTCCGTCAGACTTACACGGGATTTACATCTGCGCCCGGCCCTCCTGCACGCCGCCGGGACCGCTTCGCCTCGTACATCGCCTTGTCCGCCGCGTCGAGCAGGGCTTCCTCGTCGCCGCAGGGGTCGGGGAAGAAGGCCATGCCGATGCTGACCGAAGCCGTGATGTCGCTGCCATCGGGCAGACGAATCGGCTCGGCCATGGCCTCCAGCAGCCGGTCCGCCAGCGTTTGGGCCTCCGCCGGGGAGTCGAGCGGCGCCAGGAGAATGGCGAACTCGTCGCCGCCAAGGCGGACCGCCAGATGGGCGTCACCCAGCAGTTTCGTGATCCGTGCGCCGATCTCCGCCAGTACAGCGTCGCCGCAGGCATGGCCGAGCTGGTCATTGATTGCCTTGAAGTCGTTGCAGTCCATGAACAGCAGCGCCACCTGGCCGCCCGTCTCCCGCCCCTGACTCACCGCCTGACGCAGACTGGCCTCGAAGCGCACCCGGTTGGACAGGCCCGTCAGGCTGTCATGCAGGGCGAGGTGGGCAAGGGATTCATTCTCCTGCCGAAGCTTCTCCCCCCAGGCCTGCAGCTCCGCCAGCAGGGCGTTGAAGTCATCCGCCAGCGCGCTGATCTCGGCGATGGACGACGCCGGCACGCGCCGGTTGAACGTCCGATTGACCCGCACCGAGTGGGCAACCGCCGTCAGGTGCAGCAGCGGCCGCACGATTGTGTTCTGAAGCCGCCGGGAGAGGATCAAGGCGGTGATGGCGCTGAACACGAGGCAGGCGAGCGCGCCGGCGACGGCAACCACCACGTAGCGCAGCAGGCCGCCCGCGTCGCCGCGCAGATGCACCTCCGCAATCTTCTGATCCTGATGGGAGACCGGCACCACCACCGGGTCGGGGAAGATGATCCCGTTCATCCACTGGCGAAGCCGGTGTCCCGCGCCCGCGTCGGGACGCTGCCAGCGCCACAGCGTGCGCCCGTCGCTGAGAATGATCGCGATTTCCGTGATCCCTTCGCGGCTGATGGTGGGCGCGAGCGCCTCGGCCAGGGCGACCTCGTCGTTGAACACCGTGGCGGCCTCGGCCGTATAGCTGGCGGACTGGCCGATCAGCGCGAGGTTGTCGAGCGCGTAGGAGCGGATGACCGCAAAGCCCGCCAGCAGCACGGCCAGCCCCGCCAGAGCCGCCGACACCAGCGTCACGCGCAGGTGCAGGCGGCGCATCACATCACGCAGCCGGGGCTGCTCCTGTGAGCGCGACGAGGCAGCGCGGGGTGTCTTGCGGTATTTCATGGCCGGTCTGCCCTGTAGCCCAGCAGCAGCACCTTCGGGTCCACCCGAAGCCCGCTGCGCGCAACCGCATCGATGTTGAGATCGAAGGAGATCCGCTTCTCCGCGAACCGCAGGCAGAACATGCTGCCGCTCCGGCAGAGCGGGTCATGCTCGCGCAGGGTCAGCAGCGGTTGGGTGAGGAGGCGGAGCTTGTCCTGCTCCTCCGCGCTGATCTCGCCGATATAGGCCGCATGGCAGCCCGCCATGGCCTCCGCATCGACCCTGGCAACCGGGCGCAGGCGCAAGGCCCGCCCCGGCGTCTGGGGAAGGGCCGTCTCAAGGCCCTGACCGTGGCGCAGCGTCCCGATGAGGCAGACCTCCAGAACGGCGGGTTCTTCCGGCCATTTCGTATAACTGATGATCCCTCGCACGACGCGCGCAAGCCTTGCACTGTCAACGACGATGGACGGGTCGGGCGTCGCGGCGCCCTGCGCGATGGTATGGGCCAGGGCGGCACCCGCCTCAAAGCGGGGCGCCGGCAGGCCTGTGCAGAGAAGCACAGCGCAGAGAAGCGATACAGCGCTAACTCTCAAGCCCCTCGTCCTTGATTGTTGGTCAACGCCGAAAATGGACCACCAGGAAGTCTTGACGGAATGTCGGACGTCCCATGCCGGAGAGTAGTCAACAAAAAGTTAAACCACTCTCCCCCCGGCGGACTTATCCCGGCTGAAAAATCAACGGTATAACCCGAATCATTACTCGGGTTTGATCACCGCGGCAACCGTTTCACACGGCAACAACCGGCGTCAGGCCGTTCCTCCTCCCGCAAACCGGCGCGCACCCTCGACGGCCACACGCAGCAGCTGCTCGATCACGGCGCGCGCGGGCTCGGCCCGGTCCGCATCCCACAGCGACGGCCGGTTTTGCTCCATGTAGGCGGACTGGGCCAGCTCCAGCTGCACGGCGATGATGCCCTCCTCCGGGCGGCCATAATGGCGGGTGATGTAGCCGCCCTTGAAACGGCCGTCGAGCACGGCGGTAAACCCTTCCGCCCGCGCCGCCACCGCCAGCAGGGCCTCGGCGATCTCCGCCGGGCAGGCTGTGCCGCCGCCGGTTCCCAGATTGAAATCCGGCAGACGCCCCTCGAACAGCACCGGCACCTCGGCGCGGATCGAATGGGCGTCCCACAGCACGGCAAAGCCGTGGCGCGCCTTGAGCGCCGCCAGCGTCGCGGCCAGCTTGTCGTGATAGGGCTTCCAGTACGCCTCCACCCGCGCCGCGATTTCCGCCGTTCCCGGTTCGTCGCCGGGGGCGTAGAGCGGCTCGTCCCGGAAGGTGATGAGCGGGCACAGGCCCGTCTCCCGCTGGCCGGGGTAGAGCAGGCCGCCGTCCGTCGGCCGGTTGAGATCGACCACGTAACGGGAAAAGTTGGCCTTGAGCACGCTCGCGCCCATGGCGCTGGCGAAGGCGTAGAGCTTCTCCACATGCCAGTCCGTATCCGGCACGGCGCGGGCGGGCGGGCTCAGGCGCCGCGCGATCGGCTCCGGCAGGGCCGTGCCCGCGTGCGGAATACTCACGAGCAGCGGCAGCGAGCCTTCGGAAAATTCATAAACCCGCGTCATGCCACTGCTCCGGTTGAGGGCAACAGGGAAGCGACCCAGCGGTTGAACGCGCCCTCCAGCACCCAGGCGCGGCCTGCGTCGATGTCCGGCTTGAAGTAGCGGTCCGCGTCATAGTGGGCGACGCGCCCGCGCACCAGCGCCACCGCCTCCTCCAGCGGGGTGGAGGAGGTCATCGGCCGGTGGAACTCGATGCCCTGCACCGCCGCGATCAGCTCGATGCCGATGACGGTGGCGCTGTTCTCCGCCATGTCCCGGAGCCGCCGGGCGGCGAAGGTCGCCATGCTCACGTGATCCTCCTGATTGGCGGAGGTGGGAATGGTATCAACGCTCGCCGGGTGCGCCAGCGTCTTGTTTTCCGAGGCCAGCGCGGCCGCCGTCACCTGCGCGATCATGAAGCCGGAGTTGACGCCGCTGTGCTCGACGAGGAAGGCGGGCAGGCCACTCATCTTCGGGTCCACCAGAATGGCGAGGCGGCGCTCGGAGAGGTTGGCGATTTCCGCCAGCGCAACCGCCAGAAAATCCGCCGCGAACGCCACCGGCTCGGCGTGGAAATTGCCGCCCGAGAGCGCCTCCAGGTCTTCCGCGAAAATCAGCGGATTGTCGGTGACCGCATTGGCCTCCCGCTCCAGCACCCCGGCGGCGTGGCGCAGTGTGTCCAGCACCGCGCCCATCACCTGCGGCTGGCAGCGCAGCGAATAGGGGTCCTGCACCCGCTCGCAATTGCGGTGGGAGTCGCGGATGAGGCTTCCCGCCAGCAGCACGCGATAGGCCGCCGCCACGTCCCGCTGCCCGGGCTGGCCGCGAAGCGCATGGATGCGGTCGTCGAACGGCACGTCGCTGCCCTTCAGCGCATCGACGCTGAGCGCGCCCGCCACCACTGCGGCGGCGAACACGTTCTCCGCCAGGAACAGCCCGGCCAGCCCCAGCGCCGTTGACGCCTGGGTGCCGTTGATGAGCGCGAGCCCTTCCTTGGGACCGAGCGTCATGGGGGCGAGCCCCGCCAGCGCCAGCCCCTTGCGGGCGGAGAAAATCTCGCCCCGGTGCATCAGCGCGCCCTCGCCCAGCAGCACGGACGCCATGTGCGCCAGCGGCGCAAGGTCGCCCGAGGCCCCGACCGACCCCTTGGAGGGAATGACCGGATAGACCTGCGCGTTCACCAGCGCGATGAGCGCGTCCACCGTCTCCGGGCGCACGCCGGAGTGGCCGCGCGCCAGCCCGATGATTTTCAGAACCAAGAGCAGCCGCACCACCGCCTCCGGCAGCGCCTCGCCGACACCGGTGCAGTGGGAGAAAATCAGGTTGCGTTGCAGCGCTTCCAGTTCGTCATCCGCAATGCGCGTCTGGGCGAGAAGGCCGAAGCCGGTGTTGATGCCGTAGACCGGCTTGCCCTTGGCGAGAATATCGCCGATCGCCTGACAGCTTGCCGCCAGCCGCTCCCGCGTCTCCGGGCGCAGCGCGATCCGGACCGGCCCCTCGTAAATCCGCCGCAGCGTGGCGAGGTCCACCGCACCCGGCTCAAGAAACAGCACATCGTCACGCATGGCACGTCAGTCTTTCAGCATCGGGAGATTGAGGCCGTGTTCGCGGGCGCAGGCGATGGCCTCGCTGTAGCCCGCGTCCGCATGGCGCATCACGCCCGTGGCGGGATCGTTCCACAGCACGCGCTCCAGCCGCCGCGCCGCCTCGGGCGTGCCGTCGCACACGATCACCATGCCCGCGTGCTGCGAGAAGCCCATGCCGACGCCGCCGCCATGATGCAGCGACACCCACGTCGCCCCGCTCGCGGTGTTGAGCAGCGCGTTGAGCAGCGGCCAGTCGGAGACGGCGTCGGAGCCGTCCTGCATCGCCTCGGTCTCGCGGTTGGGGCTGGCGACGGAGCCGGAGTCCAGATGGTCCCGCCCGATGACCACCGGCGCCTTCAATTCGCCTTTCGCCACCATTTCGTTGAAGGCGAGCCCCAGCCGGTGGCGCTGCCCCAGCCCCACCCAGCAGATGCGCGCGGGCAGGCCCTGATAGGCAATGCGCTCGCCCGCCATGTCCAGCCAGCGGTGGAGGTGCGGATCATCGGGAATCAGCTCCTTCACCTTGGCGTCGGTTTTCGCGATGTCCTCCGGGTCGCCCGACAGCGCCGCCCAGCGGAACGGCCCCACGCCCCGGCAGAACAGCGGGCGGATGTAGGCGGGCACGAAGCCCGGAAAATCGAAGGCGTTCCCGACGCCCGCTTCCAGCGCCATCTGGCGGATGTTGTTGCCGTAGTCGAACACCGGCACGCCCATCTTCTGGAACGCCAGCATCGCCTCCACATGCACGCCGATGGACCGGATCGCCGCCACCCGCACCGCCTGCGGGTCGCGCTCGCGCGCCTCCTGCCACTGCTCCACCGTCCAGCCCGCCGGCAGGTAGCCGTTGACCGGATCGTGTGCCGAGGTCTGGTCCGTCACCGCATCCGGGCGGATGCCCCGGCGCACCATTTCCGGCAGCACCTCCGCCGCGTTGCCGAGAAGGCCGATGGAAATGGCCCGGCCCTCCGCCTGCGCCCTGGCCAGAACGTCCAGCGCTTCATCCAGCGAGCGCACCGCCACGTCGAGGTAGCGCGTTTGCAGGCGCTTCTCGATGCGGCTCCACTGGCACTCAACCGCGATCATGCTGGCGCCCGCCATGGTCGCCGCCAGCGGCTGCGCGCCGCCCATGCCGCCAAGGCCCGCCGTCAGGATCCACCTGCCCGCCAGGTTACCGCCATAGTGCTGGCGGCCCATCTCGACGAAGGTCTCGTAGGTGCCCTGCACGATGCCCTGGCTGCCGATGTAGATCCACGAGCCCGCCGTCATCTGGCCGTACATCATCAGGCCCTTGCGATCGAGTTCGTGGAAGTGCTCCCACGTCGCCCAGTGCGGCACCAGATTGGAGTTGGCGATGAGCACGCGCGGCGCATCCGCATGGGTGCGGAACACGCCCACCGGCTTGCCGGACTGCACCAGCAGCGTCTCGTCATCCCCCAGCCGGCGCAGCGTCTCGACGATGCGGTCGAAACACTCCCAGTTCCGCGCCGCCCGGCCGATGCCGCCATAGACCACCAGTTCGTCCGGGTTCTCGGCCACCTCCGGGTCGAGGTTGTTCATCAGCATCCGCAGCGGCGCCTCGGTGAGCCACGACCGGGCGGAGAGCTCCGTGCCGCGCGGCGCGCGAACGGGACGGGCGTTGGACATGAGCCGGTGATGCATAGCCTGCTCCATACTTGTATAGACAGCTTGCGCGAAAGCTAACCCGCCTTCGCGAAGCTGGCAAGCGGCCGGGAGGCCATGGTCTGGATGTTTTTCCCCCGGAAGGGATGTGGCCCTCCCGCATTCACGCCCGCAACGCTGCTATGGTTTGAAGCGGCTGGAGAATTCGTAGCGCGAGCCGGGGTAGTAGAACCGCGAGTTGGTGGCGACCACGCCGCCGGACCAGGTGCGGCGCTGGAGCAGCAGGCAGGGCTCGCCCTCGGGCATCTTGAGCAGCCTGCGGATTTGCGCGGTGGGCATGACGGCGCGCAGGATGTGCTCCACCTCCTGAAGTGGCGCGACTTCGATGAGATACTGGTGCGCCGTCGTCCGGGTGAAATCGACGCTGAGGTAATCGGGCGCGATCGCCGGGTTCACGTAGCGGTCCTCCAGCTGCACCGGCAGGCCGTTTTCGCAGTGGACCATGAGGGAGTGGAAGACCTTGGCGCCCGGCCGCAACTGGAAGCTGGCGGCCACGTCGCCCTTCGGCTCCACCGCTTCCAGTTTCAGCACCTGCACGGCGTGTTCGTGGCCGCGCCCCCGGATTTCGTTGGCGATGTTGTGCACCTCGAGCGGGTGGGCGTGGGCGGTGCGGTCCGCCACGAAGGTGCCGACGCCCGCCACCCGCACCAGCAACCCCTCGTTGGTCAGCTCGCGCATGGCGCGGTTGACGGTCATGCGCGAGACGGAGAGCTGCTTCACCAGCTCGTTCTCCGACGGTACCCGGTGGCCCGAGGGCCACGCGCCCGAGCCGATGTGGCTCAGGATATGATCTTTGACCTTCTGGTATCGCGGCAGCATGGGCGGGGCATCTCCCGGTTTCCGTTACGCAACGCAGGCTTTCCTTTCAAGCGGATAGCAGCCGCCGCAGGGTCTGGCGATAGCGAACGGCGCTGGCCGCGTCATTCGGATGCCAGCCGTCGCGCACGCGCCACTGCCCGGCGACCATGACGTGGCGGATGGGGTTGGGTTGCCCCGCGAAAACGAGGGCATCAACCAGCGTGTCGCCCGTAAGGCAGGTGAGCGTGGGCGCGTCCAGGTCCAGCACCAGAAGGTCGGCGCGGCAACCGACGGCGATGCGCCCCATGGCGACGCCCGCCGCCTGCGCCCCGCCTTCCGCCGCCAGCCGCCACAGCCGCGCGCCGGTGTGCGGCTCCTGCGGGGTGGCGGAGACGTTGCGCTTTTGCAGGATGAGGCGCTGGCCATAGTCCAGCCAGCGCAGCTCTTCGCTGGCGGAGACGCTGATGTGGCTGTCGCTGCCGATGGCGATGCGCCCGCCCGCCGCCAGGTAAGGCGCCAGCGGGAAAAGGCCGTCGCCCAGGTTGGCCTCGGTTGTCGGGCAGAGTACGGCGACCGCGCCGGTTTTCGCCAGCGCCGCCGTTTCGCTGTCGCTCATGTGCGTGGCGTGAACGAGGCTCCACCCCTCCCCCACGGGCGCGTTGGCGAGCAGCCATTCAACCGGCCGCTGCCCCGTGGCGGCGCGGCACGCCTCCACCTCCCGCTGCTGTTCGGCGATGTGGATATGCAGCGGCCGCCCGGGCCGGGTCGCCAGCACCGCCAGCGTCTCGCGCAGCGCCTCGGGCGGCACGGCGCGCAGGCTGTGGAAGGCAACGCCCACCCGCGTGTGGGCCAGACGCTGCGCCAGCGCGTCAAGCTGCTCCACCAGCCGCAGAAAGCCGTCCGTCGTGTTCAGGAACCGGCGCTGGCGCTCGCCCGCCGGCACACCGCCGAAATCGCCGGTCTGGTAGAGCGTCGGCAGGTGGGTGAGGCCGATGCCCGTCTCCGCCGCCGCGGCAAAAATCGCTTCGGAGAGCGTGGTCGGCACGGCATAGGGCGCGCCGGTCTCGGCATGGTGCACGTAATGGAACTCGCACACCTGCGTGTAGCCCGCCTTCAGCATTTCCACGTAAAGTCGGCTGGCGATGGCGTGCAGATCCTCCGGGGTGATGCGCAGCGCCAGATCATACATGCGCTCGCGCCAGGTCCAGAAGCTGTCCTCCCCCGCGCCGCGCCATTCCGCCTGCCCGGCCATGGCCCGCTGGAACGCGTGGCTGTGGGCATTGCACAGGCCGGGGATGGCCGCGCCCCGCACCACCACGTCGCAGGGACTGGTGTTGTCCGCTTGCCGGATGGCCGTAATCATGCCGACGGAATCAATGGTGAGGGCCACATCGTCGCGCCAGCCTTCGGGCGTCAACACCCGTTCCAGACGAATGGTTGCCATGGATCACTCAGACACTATTATACCTGTATAGACAATGGGTAGCCGCTTGACGGACGGCAGGCAAGGCGCGAGCAGCACGGCACGGCATGAGCGACACGGCATTTCACGGCAGCGCGCCGTCCCCCGGCACCCGCTGGGAGCGGCTTCTGATCAACGTTCATCTCGCCACCATGGCGGAGACGGGCGCGCCCTATGGCGCGATCGAGAACGCCGCGCTGGCGATCAGCGGCCGGCGCATTGCCTGGATCGGGCCGATGGCGACGCTGGAGGCCAGCCGCAGGAACTGGCTTGCCCGGAAAATCGTCGATGGCGCGGGCCGCTGGGTCACGCCCGGTCTGATCGACTGCCACACCCACATCGTGCACGGCGGCAACCGGGCCCGGGAGTTCGAGCAGCGGCTGCAAGGCGCCTCCTACGAGGAGATCGCGCGCCGGGGCGGCGGCATTCTCTCCACGGTCAACGCCACCCGCGCCGCGAGCGTCGAGGAGCTGGTGGCGCAGAGCCTGCCGCGCGTGGAAGCGCTGCTGGCCGAGGGCGTCACCACGCTTGAAATCAAATCCGGCTACGGGCTCGATCTGGAGTCCGAGCGCAAGATGCTGCGCGCGGCGCGGCTGATCGGCGCGCATCTGCCGGTAACGGTCAAGACCACCTTCCTCGGCGCCCATGCCCTGCCGCCCGAATTCCGCGACGACCGCGCCGGTTATGTGCGCCTTGTCTGCGAGGACATGCTGCCGGTGCTTGCCGCCGAAGGTCTTGTCGATGCGGTCGATGCCTTTTGCGAGCGCATCGCCTTCACGGCGGAGGAAACCCGCCGGGTCTTCGAGGCCGCGAAAGATCTCGGCCTGCCGGTCAAGCTCCATGCCGAGCAGATCAGCGACATGGACGGGGCCAGCCTGGCGGCGGAGTTCGGCGCGCTGTCGGCGGATCATCTGGAACATGTGTCGCCGCGCGGCATCGCCGCCATGGCGCGGAGCGGCACGGTCGCGGTGCTGCTGCCGGGCGCCTTCTATTTCCTGCGGGAGGAAAAACTGCCGCCGGTCGCGGCGCTGCGGGACGCAGGCGTGCCGATCGCGATCGCAACGGACTGCAACCCCGGCACCTCCCCCCTCACCTCCCTGCTCATGGCAATGAACATGGCGTGCGTGCTGTTCCGCCTGACGCCGGAGGAAGCGCTGGCGGGCGTCACCCGCAACGCCGCGCGGGCGCTGGGGCTGAGCGGAAGCCACGGCGTGCTCGCGCCCGGATATCGGGCAGACCTGGTGATGTGGGACATCACGAGCCCGGCGGACCTCAGCTACCACGCCGGGTTCAACCCCTGCGCCGCCGTGGTGCACGGGGGCACACGCGTGCGCGGATAACGCGGATCATCCGCCGCCCTTCTGGCGCCGCCCTACTGGCTCAGCGCCAGATAGACCAGAATGGCCGCCGCGACACAGGCCACCACCAGCACCATCCAGCGGGCGGAGGCGCGGCCCGCATCCCGCGTCGCCTCCCCGCCCGGGTTGCCGCGCGAGTCCGTGCCGGGCGCGTCGAGCGGGCCGGTATTTTCCGCCCGGCGCACCTCGTGAATTTCCTCGGGCGAGTGCGAGACGCCGCCCGCCTCGTCGTCGGTCCCCAGCGGCGCGGCGGCATGGTCGGGATAGTTGACCTTGTCGCCGGTGCGGCCGCTGTCGATATCGTGCTTCAACTGGGAGACCGTGCTGCCCCGGCGCTGCACCGGGTCGATGCGATCCTGCGGCACCCGGTCCTGCGGGGGCTGGTCCTGCGGGGGCTGGAACTGGCCCATCTGCCGGCCGCCTTGCCGGGTGTTCTCCGGCCCTCTGCCACGCGGCGTGGATGTCATGGCGCGCACTCCTTTCCCCCTGGATCGGGCCCCAGCTCCGGGCCCCAGCTCCGGGAACGAAGCGCCGGCGCGATGGTTGCCGACGGGGCGCGGCTCACGCCCCGGTGATGAGGTAGCCGATCGCGCCCGCGCCAATCGCCGCCAGCAGAAGGCCAAGCCACTTGCTGGCGTCGTCCTCCCGGTTCCGCCAGGGATTGTGCGCCCGGTCTTCCAGATCATCCTCCGCGGCGGTCTCCGGCACAGATGTCTCCGGGGAGGTGAGAGCGGTTTCGCGCGCCGTCTCGTCCGGGCAGCTGCCGCTGGACATGCCGTTTTCGGACATGCCGTTTTCCGTTTCGCCCAGCATCGGCGCATTCAGGATATTGGGAGACATGGGTCCCTCCTTTTCCCCTGTTGCTTGTCCTGCTGTGCCCCGGTTGTTTCTCCCATATGACACCCTCTACGGGGGCCGAGCAAGCAGATGAAATTAGAATTATTAAAAACTGCTGCCGCCCGGTGAGCGCCCGCGGCCCCGCCTTGTCCGGCTGCGAAAAATCCCGCCCCCGCAAACGCTTATCGATACGCCCTGCCCGCTGCCGGACCGCCCGCGCCACGACCCTGTTCTCCAGTGTCCCGCAACGCCCGGCTCTCGGCCGTGCGGACAGGCGGCCAAAACCGGGACTCGGGGCCGGGACTCGGAACCGGGACGGGGTGCGGGACGCTGAGAAAAACAGGCGCGGGAACACGCGAAAAAAGAGCATGTGAAAAAGGAACACCCGGCTCCCATGGTCACAGCCGCTCACTCGCCGACACAAGCCCGGCTGGCCGAACTGGCCGAGGCGCTGTCGCGCGCGGCCGAGCCGCTGCCGGCGCTGGCCGACCCGGACTTCGGCGCGCCGTTCGCCCGCTTCGCGGACTGCCGCGTCGTCGCGCTGGGCGAGGCGACGCACGGCACGTCCGAATTCTATCGCGCCCGCGCGACGATCACCCGGCACCTGATCGAGCACCACGGCTTTTCCATCGTCGCGGTGGAGGCGGACTGGCCGGACGCCGCCCGCATCGATGATTTCGTGCGCCACTGCGCCCGCGCCCCGGTGATGCGCCACGCCTTCGACCGCTTCCCCGCCTGGATGTGGCGCAATGCGGAGGTGGACGCTTTCATCCGCTGGCTGCGCCGGCACAATGCGGACCTGCCGGAGGCGGCCCGCGTCGAATTTCGCGGGCTGGATGTCTACAGCCTCTCCGCCTCCATCGACGCGGTGCTGCACTATCTCGACGCCCACGATCCGCCCGCCGCCGCCGAGGCGCGCCGCCGCTACGGCTGCCTGCATCCCTGGCAGGACGCGCCGGAGCGCTATGGCCGGGCCGTCCTCTCCGGCCGCAAGCCCTCGTGCGAGGACGAGGTGGTGGCGCAGCTTCAGGCGCTGCTGACCGAGCGGCTCCGCTCCTTCAGCGCCAACGGCGAGGCGTTTTTCGACGCGGCGCAGAACGCGCGCATCGTCCGCGCGGCGGAGCAGTATTACCGCCTCATGTACCTGGGCGGCGCGGAGAGCTGGAACCTGCGCGACCGCCACATGTTCGACACGCTCCGCCGCCTGCTCGACGCGCGCGGGCCGGAGGCGAAGGCGGTCGTGTGGGCGCACAACAGCCACATCGGCAACGCCTCCGCCACCGCCATGGGCTGGCAGGGAGAGTTCAACATCGGCGAGCTGTGCCGCGCCGCCTTCGGGGACGCCTGCGCGCTCATCGGCTTCGGCACCGACCGGGGCACGGTGGCGGCGGCGAACGACTGGGGCGCGCCGATGCAGATCATGGACGTGCGCCCCGCGCGGCCGGACAGCTACGAGGCGGCGTTCCGCGAGGCGAAGCGGCCCTGTGCGCTCACCGACTGGCGACGCGGCGGCGACGCCGGGGCGGCGCTGGCAGCGCTGCTGGCGATGCCGCGCCTCGGCCGGGCCATCGGCGTGATCTACCGGCCGGAGAGCGAGCGGGCCAGCCACTACTATGACGCCGTTCTGGCCGACCAGTTCGACGCCTTTGTCTGGTTCGAGGAAACCCACGCCGTCGCGCCCCTGCCGGCGGGCCGGCCCCACGGCCTGCCCGACACCTATCCGTTCGGCGTGTGAGGGAGAGAGACACCATGCCCCTGTTTTCGCGGACACCCTTGTTCAAGGACCGTCAGGAAGCGGGCCACCGGCTCGGCTACGGCCTGCTGCACTACCGGCGGGAGCGCCCGCTGGTGCTCGCCCTGCCGCGCGGCGGCGTGCCGGTGGGGCTGGAGGTCGCCAACATTCTCGGCGCGGAGCTGGACGTGGTGCTGGTCTGCAAGCTCGGAGCCCCCGGCGCGCCCGAACTGGCGCTCGGCGCGGTGGTGGACGGCGAGCCGCCCCAGACCCTGCTCAACGAGGACGTGGTACAGCTGCTGAAGCCGACGCCCGAGTACATCGCCGGCGTCACCGGCGCGGAAATCGCCGAGCTTGAGCGGCGGCGCGCCCTTTACCGCGAGGGCCGCCCGCCGCTGGAGGTGGCGGGCCGCACCATCATTCTGGTGGATGACGGCATCGCCACCGGCGCCACCGTGCGGGTCGTGCTGCGCGCGCTGCGTCAGGAGGGGGCGCGCAAGGTGGTGCTGGCGGTGCCGGTTGCCCCGCGCGAGGTGCTCGACGCGCTGGTGCCGGAGGCGGACGACATCGTCTGCCTCGGCTCGCCCGAGCCGTTCCAGGCGGTGGGGCTCGCCTACGAGCGCTTCGACCAGACCAGCGATGCCGAGGTCATCGCGGCGCTGGCCGCCGCCTCACCGCCCACCGTGCTCGGCGGAACCGTGCGCCCGCCAGCCGTTGAATCTGAATCCGCTGAGTCCGACTTCCCCCGAGCCCCAAGGAGACATCCCATGAAACTGGCCGACATCATGACCCGGGACGTGACCGTGGTCTCGCCCACCGACAGCGCCCGCCGCGCCGCCCAGGTGATGGACGAGCTGAACGTGGGCGTCCTGCCCGTCTGCGATGGAAGGCGCATCGTCGGCATGGTCACCGACCGCGACCTGACCATCCGCATCACCGCCCTCGGCAAGAACCCGGAACAGGCCCGGGTGGAAGACGCCATGTCCACCAACGTGCGCTGGTGCTTCGAGGACGAGAACGTGGAGGCGGTCATCCGCAAGATGGGTGACACCCAGATCCGCCGCCTGCCGGTGGTGGACCGGGACCATAACCTCGTGGGCATCGTCTCGCTCGGCGACGTCGCCACCAAGAGCGACGACGTGGCCGAGCAGACGCTGGAGGACATCTCCGAGCCGTCCGAGCCGGATCGCTGACCGCCCGAGCGCTGACACCCCGAGCGCTGACCACCGGGCCGCCAACCCTCAGCCGGCGCTCCGCCCGCCGGGGCGCCGGTGCGCTCGTCCCTCGCCCCCGGAGACCGCCCATGAGCACCACCGGACTGGATGTTTTCGACAAGACCCTGCAAACCACCCACATCTGGCTGAAGGATATCGGCGAGGTGATCGGGCCGGACCGGCAGCGCTGCTACCACGCGCTGCGCGCTGTCCTCACAACCCTGCGCGACCGGCTGCCGGTGGCGCAGGCGGTGCATCTGGGGGCCGAGCTGCCCCTGCTCGTGCGCGGCATCTACTACGACGGCTTCCGCCCGGCGGGCGCGCCGCTGCCGCTGCGCTCGCAGGAGGCGTTTCTCGCGATCGTCGCCGAGCGGTTCGGCCCCATCGGCCCGGCCAACCCCCGCGCCTCGACCATCGCCGTGTTCCGCATGTTGCGGCGGCGTCTGCCCGCGCCGATGATCGCCAAAATCAAGGCCTCCCTGCCGCAGAACATCCGGGCGCTGTTCGACGGGGAGCCGGAGACCGCGCCCGCCGCCGCCCACAAGGACCGGGGCAAAACGGCCGCCGACCGCCGCGCGGACGGCGAGCACCGGCTGCGGGACTGGGGCTCCCCCGGCACCGCCGCCGAGCACGCGCCCCGCATCCGGCCCGAGAAACTGTCCTGAGGGCGGCGGGCGCGCGGGGGCGGGCCTCCCTCCCCGA